>Ga0208769_1000010_pt1 | contig 114006 bp, 195 predicted proteins | sample AntAceMetag02UKC_FD_184768 | JGI IMG/M metagenome (GOLD analysis project Ga0208769, IMG submission 184768) | Saline lake microbial communities from Ace Lake, Antarctica- Antarctic Ace Lake Metagenome 02UKC (SPAdes) (version 2) | ecosystem: Environmental > Aquatic > Non-marine Saline and...
CCCGCAGTATTGACACTGGCCTTTGTCCCTGATCCAGATATTCCGACGGTTGAACTTCACACCTTTACGGAAGTATTTGGTCATCTTGGCCACAAATCTGATAATTGACGGTAATGGGAAAGTCGTAGAAGGAGACCGTAAAAATAAACCCTCGTACACATCTTCGATCACAGCTCGACCGGAAGTTATCCATGTGATAGCTTTTTGCCATGACACTGTATTGACGGGCATGTATGAACTATTTAGGACAAGAACTTGGGTTTCCATAACTAACTCCTTTTATAAACTCCTATAAGGACAATTAAATAATAGAGAAAGTGGCATAAAAGGTCAAGTTATGATTCTTGTCGTAGAACATTTCTACAAAACTTGGCTCGATGTATTGGTGTTACTCCCAATTTCTTAATAGCATACGTATGTACCGGTGTGCCATAACCAGCATTTTTATCCCAGCCATAACCGGGATATGCTTTGGACATCTCAACCATATAATTATCTCTAGCCACTTTGGCCAGAATAGATGCTGCTCCAATAGTCCATTCGATTGCGTCTCCATGTATGATGAATTCAGTTCGGACTCCTTGGAGTTCTGCCCATTGATTTGGATTCGGGGCTTTTCCATCAATCTTCACACACTCAATAGATTCTAAAGGAACTTTCTTCATAAGGTTTAAAGCTGCTTCTCGGAAACACTCAAAAACGGCCTTGTTGATACCTAAATGGTCAATTGTAGACACTGGCCTGCTTACGATGCTGAAGTACGTGTCAGGGGCATTCTGGAGTGATCTGGATACTACTATACGTCGTGTCCCTGTCAGTTTCTTACTGTCGTCCACCCCTGCCACAGGTTTCATATCAACAGGAGCCATAAAAGCTGCTGCATGAACGTCTCCTGCCAAGCATCCTCGACCAACCTCATCTATTCCAATGATGTATTTCATTTCTTTCGATTATCCTTTTTAGGGATGGTCTCCCAGGCTTTACCTGCCCACTGGCAATCAGAACACTGAACATTATAGCCCCAGTCCCGGAGCTTATAATCTTCGTCAGTCTGATGGATGTTATTACTTCCACACTTAGAGCATTTTGTTTTCATTTTAGCTCCTATTGAAAAATGGTACTCGTGACAGGGCTCGAACCTGTAATCAACGGCTTCGAAGGCCGGTGCCTTATCCAGTTAGGCCACACGAGCATAAGTTATTTATAGGCCAGAATATCAATCCCAGCTTCTTCTAACATCAGGGCAGAAATCTTGAAATCTTCTCCCCACCTCGGCATCTCGAAATCCGGTACAGAACAAACCATCTGAGTTATACCAGACTGAATGATACCCCGAGCACAGTCTGTACATGGGAACCATTTTAAATATATTGTACAGTTTTTCAGAGGAACCCCAGTTCGAGCTGCATTGTAGATAGCATTCCGCTCTGCATGTTCAACCCACTTGTATTTCTCAGGTCTGACTTCATACCGTTCTTTCTTGTCTTTAACTCCTCGGGGAATTCCGTTGTATCCTAACGACCGAACTTCTCTGTCCGGACCGACGATAACAGCCCCTACTCCGGTGGAAGGGTCTTTGCTCCACTTTTCAACTGTTCCACATAAGTCGAGAAATTTCTTATCCCATCTGCTAAGTTGGGAGTATTCGGTTTCTTTGAGAGGCATTTTATTCTCCTATTTAGTTACCTGTTTTCTCTGGTAAAGGACACCATTCAGGAGTCCCTTCCTCTGGGGTTGGTTTATTCATAACTTTACAAGTATCTGTTATTTTAAAACTCGCACAACCAGAGGGGTCTACTGATGTAGTTTCTTGAGCATTAATCTGATTTGGACATCCTTTGCAAGAAAAAACTTTAAAATATTTAATCATTTCTCACCTTTTCCGTTTACGGTGGTTAGATTCTTTGGTTTTCATATACTGACCGGGCGGAACTTTCCGGATAAACTTGACAGCTTTGAAAAACCGATCATTGGCCATCAATCCGGCAATAGTGTCCAGCTCCAAGACAGGATTCCTCAACTCGTGATTGCTAAACAAAGTATGGATTGTCTTATGGCATTCACGGCATACTAACTCAATGTCCTTCTTATCAGTTTTCTGAGTTTTCATATGGTGTTTCTCCATCAACTCAGGTACTTCTCTTTTACACAATGGGCATTTATTCATGTCAATTTCGGTATCATTATTTTATTTACAGCTTCATTAAGATCTTCCAGAGTCCCATCGTTAACGATTATGTGATCCGGGATAATGTGATCTACCCCTGTCTCAGTTTCATGTTTCTGTTCATTATCTGTTGAAGTAGGTCCGCCAGGACGATCCACTCGGATAACATAGTCACAGAAAGCTGCTTCAAAGGGCAATCGGATATCTGAAATGATAGCTACTTTAGGACGGTAAGGGTGGCTGTCACGGATGTCTTGCTCAAGAGCTCGTAACCACACCATCTCATCCAAACCACGGAAAAAGGATGATATCTTTTGTAAGGCTTCTCGGCCTGTTAAGTCTGGGGCTATAGTGGATGCTTTCCCTGCAGTACTCCAGGTGTCAGCACCCCATAACCCTTGCACAACCTTCTTCATGTAATTAGACAACTGGAAAATTAAACTGGAGCCCCCTAACCTACTAATCCGTATAGTTAGAGCATCGGACACGGCATCTTTACCTGACATCATTTTGCCAGTGACTCCAATAACAATCGTGTAATTATCAATCATTTTTTCCTCGTTTTATTAGGAAATCCCCGGGGATAGGTTTTTGTATTTCTCCCATAGGGTATTTTTCTTTTGCATTCTCGTGACGAATACGAGAACGCTCTTCTTTGCCTATAGCCCGCCAAGCATTTAATGTTAGTAAGACAATTCTTTTTTGATCTTCTGTCATATCTAATCTTTCTCCTGACCGAAATGGGCTTTAGCACATGTCTCACAGAAATAAATCCCACAGTACAAACATCGATAAGCATAGTGCATATTGATGGTTTTTCCACAAACACAAGTTACGTCAGGACATTTACCCCTGATTTGCTTATACTGTTTCTTGTATGCTGCCCGTTTATCAGGGATTGACATATTTGCCGTCGGGTCTACACCACACTCTGCTTCCTTATCCTTCAATTCTTTCAAGGCTAAAGCCCTGATGCTCTCAAGACGAGCTCGTATTTCAACGGTATCTCCATAGGAATTAGGAAACCTGTCTATCTCAGCCATGATTTTCTTGTATGTTGACATTAGTTTTTCTTCATGAGGTTAAAGGTTTTGGCCCCCTCAACACATTTGGGGTTGTCATTGCAATACCTGACGTTCATGTCCATCGTGCCTGCGGGCATATTCATGTCAGCACTTATATCCCGTTTAAACACGGAGATTTGGGCATCCGGTCGTTCTGTATCACAAACGTGACATTTCCATTTTAAATCATTCATCATTTAAAGCCCCATTTCTTAGGTTGAAATATTAGAGAGACTACTATTCCGAATAGAACTAAGATACAAGCTACACCAACCCCTTCCAGGATTAGTACCATTATGGACTCAATTTCAGTTACTGGGATTTCAGTCATCGTCTTCATCCTTTAAGTGTTCCTTCATACGGGAGTCAACATCTGCTGCATCTCCCATTACAGAAGGTTTTTGATCTTCTGCCCATTTGTAGACCTGTTTTGTGTCTGGCATCTTCTGAGTTTTGAACATATTATTGACAACAGCATTCGGGCAAAGAGGCATTAGTCCTCGAATGGTCGGGAGTGAGTTGCACCCCATTGAAACACCTTTGTGTTTTCCATCCTGAATATCTTTCATGTGTTCGTCCCAGTTAGAGAGGGTCTCCAGATTATAGTTATTGGTTGCCAGCTCGTAGTTTGAATACTGTTTCTGGCCTGTGATTTCTTTAAGACACCAATCAGGAACTACTACAACAGAACCTTCAGGATCATTTTTATCTTCAGGGTCTGTGTATTCCAACTCAGCAATACGAAGACCTTTGTAACGATCCTCATAAAGGTCTACTTCAAAGACATGGTATGAAACCAGATTCATGATACAATACCGTACCTTATGAATTACAGCATCACCACAACGATCTATTAATGAATAAGCATCATCAAGACTGATAGGGAATTCAAACTCATCCCTAGTAGTTCCGGCAGCATCTAAGAAATCACTCTTTAGGGTTAGATAGGCCATATCTTTTATCAGAGGGTGTCTGTTTTTAAGCTCTTTTTGAACACGTACTCGAACAACCATACCAGAGAATTTCCCAAGATAACCTTGAATGATATCATAAACATCCTCAGCTTTCTTAAGTAGGTCGTTTTGATAATAACTGGCACTAACTAACCAACGGCGTTCTATTTCTTTTGACATTGAAACCTCTTATTTCCCTGTAGAGCCTAACCCACCTTCACCACGGTCGGTGTCGTTGAGTTTTTCAACTTCGTTCAGTGACACTCCTGCCAGATGAGCTACGAAAAACAGTTGGGCTATCCTGTCGTTTTTATTGATAAGGTAAGCACTATCCCCTGTGTTCAACAGGATGACCTTGATATTCCCACGATAATGGGAATCTATAATGCCAGGTGAGTTCACGATGGTAATACCGTGTTTGGCTGCCAATCCTGAACGAGGGGTTATCATTGCAAAATATCCGACGGGAGTTTCCAAACTGATTCCAGTATCTACAATCAGACGTTGACCTGAACAAATAGACACAGCATCTGCTGAGGGTAAATCCCATCCCGCATCTGTGGGGTGAGACTTGCTGGGTGTATTGATGCTGTCGTCAGTTTTGTGGAAATTGATTAAGTTCGGGTTGGGGGGCTGATATATCTTTACTAAATCACTCATAGGAATCCTTTCGTTTACAATAAAATAATGTCCTTGAATAATAATACCCCATAATGGCATCCAACTGTTTTAAAAATGGTGGGTCTGTACGGATTTGAACCGTAGATCGTCCGGTTATGAGCCGGGTGCATTAACCAACTATGCTACAGACCCTTTATTCTAATTCTGAATCTAGGAGTACGAAACCAAGGCATCTGGAACAGGTGGCCGTTCCAGAACCTGCAAATTCCATAAACACATGGAATTGTGAACAATGAGGGCATTTTAATAGAAAGAACCTGAATGTATACATATTAGTCCTCCATAAAGTGGAGAACATCATCAAAAAATTGACTTTCTAGTCTGAGTTCTCAGCCCATAACGGAGCGTTCTCGTTTACATACTCAGTTAAAAAATCTCTAGTTCCTCTATCTTTTTCACTATCTTGTTTTTTCAGAGTTTCAATGAACTCGTCTAATTGGTCTCCAGCCTTAACATCCTCAATTACCATAGTTAAGAAATCTACACACATTTCAAGATTAGTCATAAGAATACCTTTCATAAATTGGAGCAGCTGTCCGGATTCGAACCGGAACCTCTGGATTTGCAATCCAGCGTCTTTGCCATTTTGACCACAGCTGCATGGTGACAGGAGAGGAATTTGAATCCACAACCTCTCGAATATGAGTCGAGGGCTCTACCATTGAGCTATCCTGCCTTAATTTTTGGTTTCGTTGTTAAACGAAACGAACCCATTAAAAAATCTCCAAGGTTCTTCATATTTTCAGTTCTTATATCCATACTGCCCTCTTTATAGACGGCTATTGCTTTTTCTTCAAGCCCCTTATGGAACTTATATAAACTTTCCATAGTATGATCTCCGTTCCCTAACCCTACAGGGGAACCACAGTCGTTATTTTCCCATTCATCAGGTTCCATAGGTCGGATGTTTTTTATTTTACCACCAAAAAGATCAATGAAGATTTGTATAAGGTACATATCAAATTCATCTCTGACTTCGGGTCTGTCCCATTGCATAAGGGATTCTTCTAATTTAAAAATCCTTCCAGCATCAGTATGAAGTCTGTAAACGTCTCCAAGTTTTCTTAAATCCAATTTCCCGTGATATCCCATCACTCCCCCTTTTCTTCGAAGAATGGAAAGGGGACTCGTTGAGTCGAACTTTCCATTACAATTTTACCACCACCGTCTATATATACAAGACCTTTGGCCCCATGCTCATTCTCAACCATGTCTGCTTGAGAACGCTGACACTCAGGACAAGAAACAATTCTCATCTCTGGTCGGTCAAATGGGTGAATTGGTTTCCCATCTTCATCCCATGCAGTCAGCTTTGTGTTTCCTGTGAACTGGAAATGGAATCCTTGAACAGGTTTGTCGGCTGTTCCAGGCAGTTCCAGTTTTTCTTTGTCGCCCCATTCCTTGCCACATTTACACTTGTTCATAATTACTCCTTATAAAATGGTTCCGGGAGAAGGAATCGAACCCTCGTCTGATGAACCAAAATCATCCGTCTTGCCGTTAGACGATCCCGGAATGTATCCTTTTTTTACCCATTTTCTTATTGAAGTATTACTAACTCCCAACATACTAGCAACCTCCAACTGGGTTTTTTCTTTTAGCAGTATTAAAAGTTCTTGAAAAGATATATCTACTGGGATAGCTTTTGTTTTCATTATGCAAAAGAAACATAACCCAGATTTACCATGTTTTGTGATTGCACGGCCACATTTTTTACAATTATATGCCTTTTTTCGTTTGGAAGCCCCACAAAAAGTAGGTTGCTGGCTGTTGCAATTAGGGCATAGTAGACGTAAATTTTCTAATCTGTGATCGTCTCGGACTCCGTTTATATGATCCAAAACTAGAACTAATGGTTTCTTGTCCCACATAGGGAGCAACCCGCAAAGGACACATTTGTTTTTTAGTATTCCTTCGTGTAAAAGACGTTTTTTCAAATGACCCCTACTGTAAGTAGAGTGTTCCACCATTATTTTTTCAAGTGGTCTTTTCTGTGCTTGTCTGCGTTCCTTTAGTTTCCCACAGTTCTTTTTTAAACTGTTTCGTACAAACTCATTGTAATCTAAACCCATTTCTTGCATTCTGTTTTTTACAGTATAGTGGTTCCCCCCAACCCCTTTCAACCCAAAAAACTCTAATACTTCTCTAATGGAATCACTATTGTTTAGAAGTTCGATGAATTTGTCGTCTTCTAATTTCCATATAGGGCTTCTTCGTTTTCTAGTGTGCATACATAAACCTCTGTTATTAATAGTTAGAACCTGTACTATTATCAATGGTATAGGTTTTTTAGAATAAGTCAAGGTTTAATTACCTGCTGGACGACACCCGAATAATTATCGGTTATACCACATAATATGAGTGTAAGATTTATCTACCTTACCACTCGTAACATCCGAGGGTTTAACCACTCAAGAGTGACAGGTTTATTATCATCCTTAGACATTGGCATCTCCTTGTAATACAACAACCCACGAAAATCAAAAACTAAGCCGTTATTACCAGCTTGGTATTCTTATAGGGTATAATACCCTATGAAAGGAAATGTCATGCCTAATCCAAATATTCAATGTTCAGCTTGTGGGAAACCAATCTACAGGTCTCCTCGTCAGATAGCCAAATCAAAAACAGGTCTTTTCTACTGTTGTAAAGCTCATCAGAAGAAATGGCGTTTCTACAAGATGACAGCATATCGGAAATTGGCTTTCGATAATTTCCCTCATAAATGTGATGAATGTGGTTATGATTTCATGGAGATCCTTGAAGTTCATCATGTGGATTTCAACCACAGTAACGACCAGCTCGACAATCTTCGGATCTTATGCCCGAACTGTCATCGGGAAATCCATTGGTACGGACGTGGAGAAGCTGCTATGGAAGCAGCTTATGAACCTGACTGGGAAGATTGACGGTTCTTCAACAACCTAACTAATCTCGTCCGATACATCCAAGGTATATAGGATTTTAATATTGATGGCCCATACGTAACAGGTTGTAACCCTACCAAAGGTTTTGCTTCCAGGCCATTGGTACCTCTAAGATGGGAGAGTCACTTGCTTTAAGTTTCTTCAATATCTCCCGGACAATTTCATTCCTGTGATGCTCTGGACCACATATCAATACCATTTTCGGATCAGGGTCGTCCATTACATATCCTTAAATCGGGTAGCAGCCAGTAACCATCCTGCTGCTATTGTGGAACTCATCCACCCTATTACCCAAGCCCAAGGGATTCCTTGAGAGGGGTTTTCAACAAACCCGTAAACAATGTCAGCAAATACAAGGATAAGTGATACGATAACAAGCACCAAACCAAACACCCAGCTATTCTTAGTTGGTGGGTTATATTTTGGAGTTCCCATGACAGTTTCCTTTCAAATACAAGATAGCCCAACGTATGCAGTCAAGGACAAAGTGCTTCGATTCCATTCCACTTTGTGCATCCATACAGTAATAATACCCTCAAAATCCTTGTTTTCTCTCAGAGCTGTGTCCTCTAGTACGGCAACACGCTCTGCAATCCAGAACCCAAGTTCTTGATACTGCTTTAATAAAGCTGTATCATCCCGAACTTTTGCTGTATAGGACAACCGTGTTAAAGGAACAATAACATGTTCCTTGGTTGGTTTAAGCAACAAAACATTTTCACCACCAGCCCCGATTATGAGGGGCTTCTCTTTAGTCTGTGGTTTAGTCGGTTGTTTTACTGCAAAGTCTGCTCCGTTGTAATCATATGGGATTACGTCAGTTACTGTTTTGGTTTCAATGTGCATAACATTTCCTTTTAAAAATGGTGGAGCTTGTCGGGCTCGAACCGACCACCTTCTGCGTGCAAGGCAGACGCTCTTCCAGATGAGCTAAAGCCCCGAATTACCAATTCATTCTTTGTAACATTTCCAAATGAAGCTGTAGGTTCCCAGCTACCCGACGTGCCTTCTGTAACTCGACGGTCATCTGTTTAGCGGATTTGGTAAATCCTTTGTCGTCATATTTACAAAGTTTGTATCTGTACATCTCAACAATATCATCCTGATGAGCTATATTTTTTTTCAGTTTCTTGGATCAGATTATCTACGTTCATGGTGTATACATTCCTCTATGTTCTTCCAAGAACTCATTAGTACCATGTCGAGTATCTTTACCCGATAAAATATCTTTTAATCGGCGGTCGTATAATATTACGTTCACGGCAGCAGCCAAATTCAGGCAATGGGCTGTCGGAATCGTCACGAAACTGTGTGCCCAGTTCAGAACCGACTTTGGTAATGACCCGTCTTCTGGCCCAAAGATATAAAGAGCATTCTCTGGGTGTTCAAAGTGTACCAGATTTTCCGAGTTCGGTCGAACTTCTATGGCCACAGGGGTCACATCAATTTTATCAAAAGCTTTCCAATATTGATCATTGTGAATAACTTCTACTTTTTGATAACCCTTCATCCGTTCCTCCCGTGGGAGTCGGCTGAGGTCATCCAATTTATCAATCACTCGGTCTCCTGTGAACCAAAGCTGGTTCATTCCCCAACAGGAACAGGCTCTTAGAGCATTGCCTACGTTGTGTGGGTCACGGGGATTAATGAGAAGGACTCCTGGTGGCACCGGTGTTCGTTTCTTCATCATCTCTTGGATGTATTTGGCTTTAACTGCTTTAGTGCTCATTTAATTATATCCGCCCATTTTCGTTGAAAGCATTAAACTTTTCTTCATCGGTCATGTTGTTCATACGTCGTTCTATCAGACGGTCACGTAATACCAAAATACCTATTGAAACAAGTGTGATACCAACAAATGTGATACCAACAAATAAACTAGCTGTTAAACACATAACATTTTCCTTTCGAGTTATGACGGGGCTGCAACCCCATTATAAAAACCTGACCCCTTGAGGGGGGACGAGAGGTCAGGCCACGGTGGTTTGGTTAAGAAAGTAAAGAGTAAAAAGTTTATGGCTCAACCGCTGTTTGATATCAGTTCCGGCTCCCCGTGCTAAAAAAGCTCTCGGTGCCTTCATGAGTGTGTAATCACGGTGTTTCTAGCCATTTTCATAATCCTGTTAGGGATCGATTTAACCTCACCAACCATGTATAAAACCAGCTTACTCAAAGAGAGCTGGCTCCAATCCTTCAATTTCAACCTTGGTTCCATTACCTATCTGAATAGCTTCTCGAAGGGCAGATGCTCTCCGTGCTGCTGTCTTGGCCAATAGCTGAGAGTCAGTAACCGTAATCTGCTTCTCAGCATATTCAGTACCTTCTTCCCGACTACGTTTCAGACTCTCACCAAAATCATAACGATCCATTTTCTTAGGTTTGGAAAGATCACGCCATTTCTTTTCTACACGTCCAGCACCACCGACCAATTTAATAGCCATAGTTAAAGAGATATCTTGACCTCCAACTGACACTTTTACTTTTTGATTGTAGAGAGCCTGAGCAGCTTGCACCTGAGCAAAATTAGCTTCTGCTTCACGAAAAATTGACATTGCAGCTACAGGGCTGGGTTTTTCCTCATCTTCAAACTTCCAAATGGAATCATCAAAGATATGTTCAGCCGTTTCTTTAGCAAAAGCCAGTTCTTTCAAGGCTCTCATCAATTGGTATCCAGTAACTTCCATAGTCAGTACTCCTCTTAAACTTAATAAAACCCTGACAGGCTTTAACACCTGTCAGGTGATTAAATCACGTTCAGTTAAACTTTCGGGGCATCCATCATCGATCTCATCCGTTTAGTCATCGTTTTTTTAACCTTGGGGATAACATCATCACCGTTGGCCATGCCCGTCAGGGTTGCAAAGAGTCCGTCCATGGCACTCCCACTGCCACCACCGGTTACGAGAACCTTCGGCATGATGTTCATACCATTCTCAGACAAGGAACGAGCCACGTTGACTACTGTAGTTCCCTGCTGACCAATGGCCTCCACTTGCTTCTGATAACCCTCAGCAAGACCAAGAGCAGTAGCTCTGACTTCGGCAGCTTTAGCAGCACCCGTCATTTCGATGTATGTTGCTTCACCATCAGCTTCGTTTTTACGAGCATTGGCTTGGTTCTCAGCAATTTCCATACCGAGTTGGGAACTAACCAGATCTTTCTGCTTGTCAGCCTGAGCATTGGATTTCTCCATCTTGACACGTTGGTTCTGAGACTCAGTCTGTTTCTTGTAAGTTTCGATTTCCTGATTGGCAATTTCACGTTCGGTCAGGACTTCTACCAACTGTGCTGGCAGGATAACATCCTGAATATAGACACCACGGACTTCAACTTCATACTGGCCTAAATGCCTCACGATATGGTCGTTGGCTTCTGTTTGGATGGTTTGACGATCCTCAATGAACTTGACAGCAGCCATTGTTTGCAGCTTATCCCGGAAATGGTTACCAACGGCAGCTTGCAAAACTTCATTGATCAGATTTGCCATAGTTCCGACCATCGAAATAACCTGTGGGGCTTTCGTGTCAGGAACATGAATCTGCACTTGAAGGTCGATAGTAAATACAAAACCTTCCTTGGATTTAGCACCAATCGAACTGAGCTGTTTGTCAAGGTCATGAGCGTCAGAAGTAGCATTTGCCCAGTTCAGAGTCAGGATGCTGGTAGGCACCTTTTCAACCTGATAACAACGGGGATTTAAAGCATACTTACCTGTACGAAGAGGTTCTTGCCAAATACCACGGTGACCAGGTCGGACAAGAGAGCCAAATTTGAACTCAGCACCAGAGATGTCTTCTGTAACCAAACCGACATAGGCTTTGACCACGGCAACTTGACCCTGTTGGATTACCAACATTGGAGCTTTTTCTACTCTAACGAGGAAGGGGTTCAGTGCATATGCACCATACATCAACGGATCATGCTGGAGTCCCATTGTCCCGCCTTCGTCGAGGAACTTCTGGTAATCCTGATAGTTGTTATGTTTGTCGTTCTGGCTGCCGAGCAATAGCTCAATCATAGCAGCATCAGAAATTTTATCTTTGCTTGTTTCTATGTCCCCGATGTCTTTGAATCCATTCATACGGGATGCAATATCACCAGCAGGAAGTGGAGGTCCTTCAAGAGTTGTCACGATACCAATGATATCCTTAACTCCGTTGTTGGAGGAATCTGGTTCGATGACAGTCAACTTGAAACAACTGGGGGAAAGTCCAAATCGTTCTGAGCCTCGAACTGCTTTTTTCACGTCTTCGGACATTGGAAGCCCGAATACTTTGTCAGAAGTAACGACAAGGAAAGCAACAGGATGGATTGGGACGATAGTTCCTGGAGATAGCACAGGACGTTGGATACCTTTTTGACCACCGTTTTCAATGAATACCTTCAAGTCACGATAGTCACCGAAGATTTCTTTGTAAGCAGCAGATTTAGCACCGATAGGCAAAGGGTCTCCAATCTGAGATTGAACCACACCAATTTGGCCTGGAGGTACTTGCACCCACGGATGTTTTTCAACGGAATAAATTGGCCAGAGCATGAATCTCAAGCCAGGCATCAACAAATCAGCTTGATAACCGGCTTCACCATTGAAGGCTATCGGGTTATCCCCACTCAGTTGTTTAAAGGCAAGGTTTTTGGATACAAGTCCAACCTCGTCCTCATCAATAAAGTGGAACGACTTGATCACCATTCCGGTGATCACGCCTGCTATAACAGCAAGCACAGCTACAACAAAAAGCACAAGACCAGTCATTACGTTTCTCCTTACAGAGGGTTAAATGGTAGCACTGAAAATATTCAAAAATCAATATTCGTTAAATTGTTATCTCCTTAGTAGGAGGTGTTGTTTATGTTACCCTTATTTACTGACGAAGAATTTGAAAAAGCTAAGTCCAGAGAAAAACTCCCACTGAAATGTAAGCATTGCGGGAAAACTTTTTATCAAACTAAGAATCAAATTCAAGTTGGGTATTCCCCCAAGTATCATACAAAATGGGAATTCTGCTCTCCTTCCTGTATGGGTTCTTATCGGTATAAAGGTCACCGTATTGATTTTAACTGTGAACAATGTAGGAAATTATCCAGTAAGTTAAAATCTGCATATAAAAGAACAAAACATCATTTCTGTTCAAAATCTTGTTCAGCTACTTATCATAACCAAAGAAAACAAACAGGAACTCGGAGATCAAAATTTGAAGTCTGGGTTGAAAAACAACTGGTCTCCTTGTATCCAAATCTTGAGTTCCATTTTAACAAGAAAGACACCATTCAATCAGAACTAGATATCTACATCCCCTCTCTCAAGCTGGCTTTTGAGATAAATGGGGTTTTTCATTATGAACCTATCTTTGGACAAGATAAACTTGATAAGATTCAAAAAAATGAAAAAGGTAAATTTGCTGCCTGTATTGAAAAGAACATCAGTCTTTGTATTATTGACGTTAGTACTTTAAGCTACTTCAAGCCTAAAAAAGCTCAGAAGTTCCTTGACATAATTACTAATATCATTGATCAAGCTATCAGCCTGGATTCATAATCCAGTTTCCATCCAATGCCTCGTGGAGGCTGCTTGACATCATTGGACAGCGGTGGCCGGATTCGAACCGACGACCTGATGGGTATGAGCCACCCGAGCTGTCCTCTGCTCTACACCGCAAAAAAAGTTTTTCTCAATACAACAACCCACGACTTTTCAAAACTAAGCCGTGTTTTTTATTATTCGGTATAAATCTTGTACTGTTTTTTCAATATCAACATTAATCAACTGATAGTCATATGTCTCAGCATCTTTGATTTCTTCTAATGCTCGGTTTAATCGTATTTGAATCACATCTTCAGTATCAGAACCTCTACCCCGAAGACGTTTTTCCATCTCATCCTTAGAAGGAGGTAACAAAAAGATTGTAGTAGCTTCAGGGAGTTTTGCTTTGACAGTTTCTTTTCCCTGAGTATCAATTACAAGGATTGCTCCGTCTCCGCAATCCCAAACAGTCTCCACATCAGACATTAAAGTCCCATAAGATTGACCGTGGACTGTGGCATACTCAAGGAATTTGTTTGACTTAACTAAGATATTAAAAGAAAATTCTGTTAAAAACTGATAGTCAATACCATCTAATTCACCTTTACGAGGTTTTCTAGTGGTACAGGTTTTAACTTGTCTCCAGCCAGCATTAGAATATCTTTGGAGAAACCGATCCACTACGGTTGTTTTTCCAACTCCTGACGGTGCTGACAATATAACTAAATCTTTCGGCATTCAATTTATCCAATCTTATTCAGATGGCTGATTTTCGTAACGATGGCTGAGGTCGAATCAAGTTCATCCATATCAGGGATGAGCTTCAATCCATAGGATTGCTGCTTCTAATGATGTTGATTTAAACGGGTTAATAATCATAATGGTTCTCTTTCTTACCTCAACAACCCACAAAAAAGAGAAACTAAGCCAAAAATAAATGGAGCGGGAGACGGGACTCGAACCCGTGGCATCTACCTTGGGAAGGTAGTACTCTACCAACTGAGTTACACCCGCGTTTTTATTAAGCTTTGTTCAGGTAATCAGCAACTTTTTGAAGGTTACTTAAGAATCGGCCACCGTTTCGTTCAACCATCTCACCGACAGCTTGAAGGCTTGTTTTAGCTTCTTTACTGTAAGTAGCTGTTTTACTTGGGATATAGCAGAATACGGTTTTCTCTGGCCGTTTGTTGGAATCATCGACGACTTCGGCTATTGAATACACACCCTTCATATCCGGGGTGATGACATACAAGCAGAAATCACATTCCTCACGTTCCCTCAGTTCCGTTCTCTTGGCTGTTTCATCCCAGTTCTCTACGACAGGGTCAAAGAAATCAATGGTTAGTAATTGGATGAGTTCTTCTCTCCATGTTGTTTCAGCACAGGTACCACCTAAAAACACTCGTTTCATTTGGGGTTCTCTTTTTCATCAAGGTTAAAAAAAAATGGAGCTGGGTCTTAAAGATCCTATTTTTTTTCTGCTGTAAGTGATGTGGGGCTGAAGGTTCCTTCAAGAAGGTCTTTTGCCTTAAACCAAAGGCAAAAGAAATTTCCATTTTTGTCTTTTTCAGATATTGTCATCATAGGACCGCCTGATTTTAATTCAACTACATCCCCTATTTTCAATTCTTGGTTGTCAGTACTCATAGCATCTCACTTTCATTGTAAAGGGTTTTTCTGATAGCAACTATCATACTATACCCAAAGAATAAAAATGGAGCAGATAACGGGGTACGATCCCGTAGCCTTCGGATTGGCAACCCGATGCTCTACCAGTTGAGCTATATCTGCATTATTACTATGGATGAGGTGGAAAGGTTTGAACTTTCGACATTCGGATTCAGAGACCGATGCTCTACCAACTGAGCTACACCTCAATAATTATAAATGGTACATCTGACAGGACTCGAACCTGTGGTCCCTGGTTTCGTAGACCAGTGCTTTATCCATCTAAGCTACAGATGCTTAATTGTTAGAGTAAGGAAAGTCTTCGGAAAATTTCTCCGGTATGCACGGTGGCCAGAGCAGTTACTTGGTCACCAATATCAGGTTCCCGGAACACCTTGAAAGGGATATCGTTCCCTTCCAATCGTCTCCTCCAGGTTTTCAGTTGCCTTCGGCCACTGACTCCCAAGATGATCATAGTTCCGTTCTTCCACTTTGTTTTGGGTCCTCTCAGAAGCCACTCAGCTACGGCATGGCCGGACTGAACAACTTGCTGGGACATCGGTAAGTCCCTACGGACTAAGACGTATAATTTTTGTTCTTCCATTAGGAACTCCTATAAATATTGGTACGTGATACTGGGATTTAATTTCAATATTCATTAAATTGCCATCTCCTTATAGGAGGTGTTGATTATGATCCCTTTATATACCCCAGAAGAATTCGAGAATGCTAAGTCCAGAGAGAAACTCCCCATCAAATGTAAACGCTGTGGAAAAACATTTTATAAGACCAAACATGTTGTGTATATGACATTCTCAAAGACATCTACCACAAATGATTTCTGTAGCAGATTTTGTAGTTCTAAATATCTTCATGAAAGCCGCTGTGTTGATTTTGACTGTGAGCAATGTGGAAAACACACCAGTAATATCTTATCTGAATTTAATAGAAACAAACACCATTTCTGTTCTCGGTCTTGCTCTGCTACCTATTATAACCAAAGGAAACAAACAGGAATCCGAAGGTCAAAATTTGAAGTCTGGGTTGAAGAACAGTTGGTCTCCTTGTACCCAAATCTTGAATTTCACTTTAATAGGAAAGATACAATCCAATCGGAACTTGATATTTATATCCCATCTCTTAAATTAGCTTTTGAGATAAATGGTATTTTCCATTATGAACCCATCTTTGGTCAAGATAAACTTGACCGAACTCAAAAGAATGAAAAAGGAAAGTTTGCAGCTTGTTTTGAAAAGAACATTAGCCTTTGTATAATTGATATTAGCACTTTAAATTATTTTAAACCAAAAAAGGCTCAAAAGTTCCTTGATATTATTACTACTATCATTGATCAAACTCTTAGCCTGGAGTCTTAATCACGCATGATTTTAAATGGTACGGGAGGAGGGTTTCGAACCCCCAGCTTCTGCCTTGTAGGGACAGATTTCTACCATTGAATTACTCCCGCATGAATTATTTGACTTCGTTAGCTGCTATCGGTTTGCCTGTCAGGAGATTTTTCCATCGGACAGCCACGATAGGTAATATGGTAAAAATTGACAGGAGAGCCTGCCAGTTTATTAAGAACCAGTCAGCATAGATTAACACTGTCGGCTGGTCTTTTTTTAATTTTGGGTCATCCCTATAAGCTAATAAGGTGAGTTTTTCCAATTCTTTTGCTTCTTCTGCTTCACTGAGGATGTGTTTACGAAGGAGTGCCCGTTCTTCTCTTTTTAAAGAACTGATCTCTCTCTGGATAAAATCTATTATTTCATCCTTTGCATCATCCCCATCAGCAATAAGGCTTTGTAGATATTTACGTTCGTCTCGAATCTGACGTAAACTTCTGTCAGCTTGTCGGCCTCCAAATAGATTTCTTGGTTTTTTCTTCTTGGCCGATCTCTTTGATAACTCCCCAATCTCAGGAATATCTTCTTTGAATACTAATCCGTCAAGGTCTGATTTGATAGCAGATTTAGGTTGAGATTTAGGTTGGGGGGCATCAATTACTAATCCAACCTCACCGCTTATTAGGTAAGGAGGAATCCAAATACCTAATTGTATGAAAACTATGATGAGAATTAACCATCGAGCCTTGATTGTTTTAAGCCATTTCATAGTAGACCTCCTATAGAAGGAGAGGTATCAAATAAAAACCGTCTATTCCCCAAGCCTGTCTTTTATATGTTCATCCTTAATAGCCCTTAACTCAATTAACCATCGGGCTAATTGGTCAGTGTATTCAGCTAATTCAGGATTGTCATATTGGGCACAGTCAAGGACAGTCTCCTCAGCATGTTTGATTGCCTCTGTGAGCTTCATAATCTCCCCTGCTGGATTGCATCGAGGACATTGTTTGATAGAGCAGTACGTGAGCAGCGGAGGCCTTTCTTTGCCTGTTGGCACTTCGGAAGACTCCAATGAAAACCCTTTAAGGTTTGCATCTGAGAGATACCCAGAATAGAAGTGGTTACATTTTTCACATTTAGGCATCTTGTTACCTCACAGTTAAAATTGGAAAGGTTCGTCCATCTTAATCATAGCTCTAGTACCCTCTAACATCCTGCCTAATCCGTTTCTTGCTGTCAAGGATTTGTAGTCATCTACCCATAATTTAATGAGTCCTTGTTTCGATTCAGGCTTTTTATCTAATGCTTCTCTTTCTTCATCAGAAAGAGCTTTCATACGTTTCTCATGGTTTTCATGAGAAACCTCATAACATACTCGGTCTATACGATACATAATCGTTACCTCATAGTTAAAAAATGGTAGACCCAGTGGGAATCGAACCCACAACCTTCGGATTAAGAGTCCGCTGCTCTGCCTGATTGAGCTACAAGTCCATAAAACGATTGACAAGATATTCTACCCTCGATATACAATAATTACCTTTTGGGGTATTATATATAAGGAGGTTCTAATGTCTCGAAGTTATAAAAAATCTCTTGCCGGTGTTCTACACTACGGCAGAGAAAATAAAAAAGGAAAACGAAGGACACATAAAGAATTAAGAGCTAAAGTGAGAGCTCTGATTCACCGATTGATGGGGAACCCTGAAGAAGAACATACGATCCCTGATATCCGAGATGTTCATATGAGTCCTGATAAGGATGTTCATCAAGATGATACCCGAGAGTTCTATAACCCCTTCTTAGAAGAATTCCCAAAAAAACTAATGAAAAAATAAATGGTACCCGTGGTAGGACTCAAACCTACAATTTTCGGAATAGAAATCCGCTGCCTTATTCAGTTAGGCTACACGGGCAAAAATGGTGGGAATCGAACCCTTTCGAGTCCACACATCCGAAGATATGCCTGTGTTCGTCAACACAGGATTCCCGTAAAATGGTCGGGCTGCTGGGGCTTGAACCCAGAAATCTTCGGTGTAGGAGACCGCTGCTCTATCCAGTTGAGCCACAACCCGATTATTTGTACTTACGAATCCCACGAAACCCTGTCATTTGGATAGGTTCGGTGTCATATAAAGGACCAGACCTTTGAATGTATTTACCTGCTGGCCATACCACACCAGTTGTTGCACATTTCCAATCATGAGGGTATTCTTTCAGCCCTACAATCCTCATCCAACCTCGAACATTACCGTTCCAGAGAAGGTAGCATTTATCTCCCACCTTCATTTCTTTTGGGAAATACCGTGTTTTGTAGTTCATACGGAACTTCCCGTCTTCTACGGCATCTAATTCTTTCTGGTAATCATCCCAGGATATTGTTTTCGGGATTGTGACAATCCAGTCCATGAGAACTCCTTAAATGGCGGAAGAGACAGGAGTCGAACCTGCTAATGTTTTACCACCGACGGTTTTCAAGACCGCTTCCCACCGTTAGGCTCCCTTCCAAAATAAAATGCAGAGTAGGATTGATTACCCACGAAACTGACGGTTTATCACGGCCTCCATGTAGTGTGACGGGTACTTCAACTAAACTACATACTTCCGTGTTTTCCCTGTTGTCAGATGTCCCTCGTGCAAAGGGCTAGGCCTCAAGTACCAGTTCCAGCCGTTGTCTGCAAAATTAAAGAACTTAACCCAATTCCTCAATCATTTTATTGATGTCTTCCTTGGACAGATTTTGCATATCATCTGTCTCTTTCTGAGCCAAGAGGTTCATCAAGAACTGCTTTCTCTCCTTGTTGCTCTTAGCTTTCAGAACAGCTTCGTTCTCAGCTTTGCGTACCTGGATGACATGTTTGACGATATCAAATTTGTTCTTGGAAGTTTCATCAACTTTTTTTACATCATCCACAAAGGAAACCACGTCAGAAGCTTCTTTTGTTTCTTTGTACAAATCCAGGGCAATACTATTGAGATTAGCTTTGCCAGTCTTGGAGGTTAAAGGTATGTCCCAAAGGTCTTCAGTGGTAAGATTACCTTGTGGGGTGTTAAATCGGAATTTCTGTCTTGTTGCTTTTTCAAACATCTGATTTTCCTTTCAATTAGAAAATGATTTTAATATCCCGTCTGAACGACCCTCTTACTCGGCACACTACCGAGTTTTTCTTCGTAGAGGAGAACCCCAGACCAGATAACTGATTGTCAGTACCTTCTATCGTTGTTTTGGAACCGACGATTTCAAGAACTTTACGGTGTTTATCAAGTTCGGTTGTGAGAAATTCATTGAAGAACCCACGAGCCTTGCCTTCATGCTTACAGCCTTCCAAGAAGAAGAAACAATGTCTGTTTCCTACTGGTTTGTCACCCCAATAGTTCGGGGAAAACATTACAGTCTGTACCTTATGGAAAGACTGAGTTGTAACATTCCAGATCGTCTTCGGAGTTTGACTGGTCGGTAAGGACGAAAGAATCTTGAATACTCCATCCTTGTACTGGATTCGAGCTACCTCTACAGTTTTCTTTGAAGGGAGGGCATTTGGGTAACTCATATGGAAAATGTTACCGTCAAATTCAATCTCTACTTCAAATCCTACATTCGTAGTGTTTCTCTTAGAATACTGATTAACACTGAGAACATAGATACCATTCTTCATCTTACGACGGTTTGGGTATGTGATGTTCTCAACAGGATCAACAGAGTTGTTCCTACCACCAGCATTCATATCTACGTCAAGTCTTCCACCTGTGCTAACTGAGCGTTTAGTACTGAAATGTATATGGTACCCACCAGCTTCTTTCATGTGGAGATCCAAATCGTCAGAGTTGAACCAACTCAGTGAACATCTGAGATCACCTGTAACATCTCCTCCGGCCTTCTTAACTCTTTCTTTAATAGAGTCAGCTACTTCCCCTGCATAACTCCAGGAAAAAGCATTCGGCCATTTGAACATCAAAGGGGCATGTTCTTGCTCTGGTGCAACCAAGCTGACAAAGTTTGGGTTGTGACGGTTTTCTACCAGAAGCTCAAGACTTTCAGCTTTAGGTAATACTTCTTTAAGGAAAATATCAATAGAAACCTCTTCCATTTTATCAGAGCTTTTGATCTTTTCAGAAGTTCCGGCAGCTACTTCATCAAACACGTCATTCATCAGTTCTTTTGCAGAACGATCAGCAAACAACACATCGGTAGCCGAGATGTCTTCCAGTACAGCAAGGCGTCTTTCGATGGATGGTAAGAAGCCAAGGTCTTCGATTGTTTTTTTGGCTTTGGCTACCATAGTTTTGGTTACTAATGCCGTTGGACGTTTGTAGTTTTCAGGTGCAACTTTTGCTTCAAAAGAACCTACTGCATGATCCAATGCAACTTCATTGGACAAGTCAACAAGCAGAGTACCTATTGAAGTGCTTCGGATTCTGAGTGTTGCTTCTGAACCAGACTGAACTTTTGACCAGCAGAAAAACGTCTTGTTTTCAGCTTTATCAAACTCAGTTTTCAGCTTTTTGAAGGCTGTAACTATAGCCTTCTGCTCTTCACCACGGTAAAGGGAATTCTGGCCGATGAGTTCAAGAACGGTATCAATAGCATCAACTTTGATTTCTTCCAAAGAACGGAACATCACATCAAAGGTTGAACGGTATCTGCCGAGCTTGGTTCCAATGTCTGATTTCTGGCATTGTAAACTTGCAGGGAGTTTGAGATAAAAGTGTTCCCATTGAATCCTGTCGGTGGTGCCTTCTTTTTCCTCAAAGTTCTTGTCCACTCCAATAGCACTTTCACTGTGAAGGAAGACGTTTTCAATAGCACAGGACTTCACAAGAGCGGATAAAGCATCCGTAACAGGTTGATAACCCTCACCAACCTCTACATCCCACAGGCTTACCAACTCACCCTTATGGATGACAACCATACCACCAGCTTGTTTAATGAACTGACGGCAGCAAGAACAATCGTGTTCCGTTCGTTCTCGGAAAATTGGGTTAGTGCCTTCTTCAAAAGAATTCAGGTAAGTTTCCCAGAGCAGGTCTCTGTCGACATTTACTCGAAAAACACTACCTAACTTTTGCATTTTGCTAAAATGCACACTTATAGCTTTTTTAAAAATTGAAAAATTCATTTGTATTACTCCTTTGTGATGTCTGTTTATCTAAGTGGCTTTGACCACTAGCTCATTCAATATTACCCTAAAAAAGTTTGAATGCACCCCCAACGACCGATGGGCCGTACTCCTAATGTGAATTATAGAGACCCGTAAAGTTGCACCTAGGCACCATGTCACATCACGGTGATTCCTAGTCAGGCTTCAACGACTGGGAGAACATTCAGGCCGGTAATTAATCGGCCTCTTTCAAATTTAAAAGAATACCCTACTGGGTTTGCACCAGCATCTCCCTACTCCACGTAGGGCGGTCTTAATTAGACGAAGGGCTCTCGTAAAACAATCCAACTAATACCAAGTTCTTAAAAGGCTAAGACTGCCTCATGGTATTGTTTTCATGTCTCACTATTCAAATTCTATGTTGGACAACACGACCTTTGCACCCTACGGGTCATCCTAAGATGTAACCTACGGGTTATCTAGTCATGTCGTCTAACATAGAATCGAAAAATGGTGGAGCTGGCGGGAGTCGAACCCGCTACCTCTTGAATGCCATTCAAGCACTCTACCAGATGAGCTACAGCCCCAAAATATGTCGGTAGTAGTGACGATAAAACAGTCGTCCCATTTATAACCCCATGCGGGGTAACTACCTAAATTTTCAGACAATAATGATAAACCTTGTTAGTTCCTAGCTCCATCTATCCAATAAGCATCCGGCTAAACGACCTATCCGGCAGGTATTTGTATTATCATTATCACCATATCAAGTTTCTTAAGATGGGCGTCGAAAGGCTTTAAGGAAACCGCGTCAACGACGAGATTCAATAAAGGTTGACCCCTTCAACTAACCCGCTTTCTATTTTCTTTTCAAAGGTTCAAACCAAGTGTTTTCTTCATTTTCATCAGCCCATTCGTTGGCTATGTGTTCTGCTTGGTAGGGATTAGTTCTCCCGTCTCCAAAGTAGATAGCACCCCAATCAAGATCTCTACTACCCGCTTTACCACGGTTACGATCTTGACGATGAATGAAGTTGAAGTCCTCTTCTTCAATGTGAAGAAGTTGTCGTATTTTACGACGAATTGCCCGACTTGTAACTTGCTTGCCTTTTTTGGAATGATTTCCACCAGTGGCAAAGCTAAATGCAGGCTTACGGTATGACCGTGACATTGTGACCTCCTTTTTAAAGGTTTCACAACATGACGGACCTCCTTCCTTGGTTAAAGATACTGAGCTGTAGGCCAAAAATACCCACACCATCTAATAGATGCCTTCACTTAGGCAAAGGTACTCAGTAAGTCATTCAGTATATTATGCCGAGCTATGAGTCATGAACTCATCAACCAATCTTTAAGTAAAACACACTCCCAAAGCTTAACTGAGAAGCTGATCAGCACTTGATACAGCTCGTAGGCAGCTACCTACAATGAATTACCAAACCAGATTAACCGCCCCTTACAGGAACAGGGACTCTCGACATAATACACCGAACAGTTTAAATTATCAACCCTTAGCAGGGATTGAACCTGCATTCTCCACTATACGTGGCATCCTACCGTTAGAAGATAAGAGTTAGATGTGCAATCCCCTAAACAATCAAAGCCTTTCCTAGGATGCTCTTCTTTAATCTAGGTTCTTACAATTATCAAAAAACCGGTGGGTAACAGACAACCGTGAAAGGATTGTTACTTCCTATCTCGGCAAAGAGACAGATGAGTACCTTATGGTTGATGCCTTTAGTGAGGTTGGACTAGCTTTGCAGAGCATACCAACTGAACTAATGCAGAGGTCTGAAACCCTAATTACCTTATTCAATATCCTATCAGGAAATGCAGTTCCAGACAGTTAGATTTGAACCAACGTCCTCCTGCACTCTGGCAGGTGCTCTACCAGACTGAGCTACATCCAGATTTGCATGACCTGATACGATATTGAATTGCTATTTAGTTTTCAATGAACGTCTTTCTTACTACAACAACCCACGGGAATCCAAAACTAAGCCAAAGTTGTAAAATGGAGACCCCGACGGGGATTGAACCCGCGTTACCGGATTGAGAGTCCAGCTTCCTAGCCACTAGAAGACAGGTCCTTAATTTTTAGTTTCTTTTCTCCAAGTTACTGTTTTTAATTTGGGTTCTTGTGGTTTGTAGTTTTCCATACTATCACCAAATACCCTTACAAGACCTACATTATTAACTGCTGCTGTTGAGTTTGTTGGTGTAGGGTTTGTTTTTATAACTTCTGGACAATGTTCACAATGAGGACATAAAGTCCAATCATTTGTGATTTCTTTTGAAGGAAACCATTCTAAACATTGCTGGCATTGTTTACGTTGTTCCATAGTAAAATAATCTCCTAAGTAAAAAATGGAGCGGGTAACCGGACTCGAACCGGTATCTCCAACTTGGAAGGCTGGGGCCCAACCCTTAGACCATACCCGCTTACATATACTGATTATCATACCCTTAAAATTAAAAATGGTACGGGCGGAGGGGATCGAACCCTCGACAATTGGTTTATCAGACCAATCTTCTACCACTGAAATACACCCGTTTAAAATGGTGGGACTGGGGCGGCTCGAACGCCCTACTTACGAATTAAAAGTTCGTTGCTCTACCTGTTGAGCTACAGTCCCTAATGGTTTCTTAGGTGTTTCCGAATGGCATTATCAGAAACCCCAAGTTTTTTTGCTACTTGTGTCATAGGCATACTGTTTACTAACACCATCAAGTCTTTATAGGATGGCCATTCTATTTTAGTGGGCCTTACCCTTGACTTTTCTGCACAAATTTTACATTGTTGTGAAGTATGGAACTTTACTCTTCCACAAGAACAAATAGTTTTATCTGATTGAGGTTTTCGGTATTTATTACGTCCTTTATAAGTAGGGAGTTGGGAATCACAATGAGGGCATATAATTCTTAAATTTTCTATCCTGTTATCAGAGCTATCCCCATTTATATGGTCTAAGTGTAAGATTAAAGGCTGACCTTTCCAGATTGGCTCCTGCCCACATAAGGAACATACATTATTTAAGAGTTTCTTTGACAACAACCGATGTTTTAAATTATATGTTGATGTGTTTGGTGAATTAGAAACCAGTATCTCTGATAGTTTCCTTTTTTTATGATACCTACTAATATTATTTGATAAATGTGATACATCAACACCATCATTAAGTGCTCTAGTTAATAATGTCATCCTGTTTGAACCTACAGGGCGTAACCCACATCTAGTGAGGGCTTCAGACATTGTTTTAGATACTTGGATAATATCTCTAAATTCATCAATTGTTTTTTCATAAATAATACTAGGCATTTGAACCTCCATTCTTAGTGCTTTACACACTTAGAGGGTTCAATAATACAAAAATTGAAAAAACACCCAAGAGGGTGCTCGGTGTCCTGTGTTAGACGAGAAGGTAATAATTATACGATGGAGGGGAGGTTGGTAGATTCGAACTACCTCGACCCCGTAAGACATGCAAAACAAAGAGGTCTTTCCCTATAGAGTTATTGCTGGCCATACAATAACCCCTTCTCCCCATAAATGGTCCGATACCCCAGATTTGAACTGGGAACCTCTTGATCCCGAACCAAGCACCCTACCAGATTGGGCCAGTATCGGTTAATTTGCCATGTACTAAAAAGTGTGGCCACACCTTCCAGTATTTGGGTTTAGTTACCTTCTCAGAGGATCACCCTGATATACGTCTAAAACCCGTTGCCCATGGCCCAGCAGTATTCAAAATGGTCGGAGTAGACAGATTTGAACTGTCGGCTTCTTGACCCCCAGTCAAGCGGTCTACCAGACTGACCTATACCCCGGAAAATGTTAATACAATATTGTGTTACACACAGATTTGTGTAGTAAAACATACTCGGGCAGGAGTCGAACCTGCATTACCAAGTTAATCCCTGGCGTGTTTCCTAAACCAACACTCATGAGGTATTGGTGTTTTTTTTATCACTACCGAGTAAAAAATGGTCGAGGTACTCAGATTCGAACTGAGGACTTCCTGCTCCCAAAGCAGGCGGACTACCAGACTGTCCTATACCTCGTTATTTGTGTTTTCGTTTCTTTAATCTTGGAACAGACCCCATCGGAGTCCATTCATATTCCCCATCAATAGGGAATTTTTGTATTTGTTTAGGATAATCTCCTACACCTTTGATGAGTATTCGTTTCTGTTCACCTGTCAGGTTTAAACATTCCTCAGAATCCAAGATCCATCGGATACGTTCCCAAACTTGGTACTTGTTCTCACGTTCGACCTGAATGGAGAACTGTCCCATATTAGGGTCGTACTGAGAAACTTCTACTTCATAGCTTCCTGGCGGTGCATAGCTTCCTCCTGATGTAAAAATAAATGGCGGAACATATGGGATTTGAACCCATGATCTCTGCCTTGACAGGGCAGCGTCTTAAGCCAACTAGACTAATGCTCCATATATAATTAAGTTCCTTGTAGAGCTGGAACTTGTTCACATTCTTCTCTTAATAGGGAGTACATTTTGTAATCCCTATGCTCACCTCTATTGAAAGCACATTTCCTCATCGTTCCTTCGTGCCGATAGTGACATTTCTCAGCTACTTTCTGGCAACCGATGTTATCAACATCCATCATAACTTGTAAACGAGGAGTTTCAAAGTTCTGGAAAAGATAATTAGACATGATCTTTAGTGCCTCAGTCATGTATCCTTTACTTCTGTGTTCGGCCTTAAAGATATGGAATCCGATCTCATACCCATTTACATAAGCACCATTTGAGAAGTACCCAATACTTCCGATAATGTTCTCTTGGGTGTTGCAGATAAGTAACCAACCCTCATCATTGTCCCACAAGCCTGTGTCCTTGAACTCTTTTTCGAGCTGAGACAGACTTCGAAGATATGAAGGCCAGAACTTACCTCTTTCAGTGAGATCGTTATCTAACTGAAGGTATTCTTCAAGGCCTTCTTTTCTGAAAGTTCTTAAAATAACTTTTTCACCTGTAATCATTTTCTCACCTCTATATAATGAACTTATTATATGATACCCAAAATGACGGGTTTCTCGGGAAGGGATTTGAACCCTCTTTACACTGACCTTTGGCCAGCATCTTTACCAGTATGTTGCATCTCCGATAATTCCCTAACAGACTGTCATGACAGTCCATTAACAATGGCGACCGTATAGGGGTTTGAACCCTAGTTGCCGAATTGAAAGTCCGGTGTCCTGACCAATTGGACGATACGGTCATTAAATGTTTTTGTCAGAAAAACTATACTTTTTTCTGACAAAATAAATGGCTCCTGGAACAGGATTCGAACCTGTATTGAGACGGTTAACAGCCGTCGGCCTTACCAATCGGCCATCCAGGAATAAAATTTCAATTTGTCAACATCCAATAAACTTGGACATTCAAAAATTGGGGTGGATGACGAGAATTGAACTCGCCTAAACTTGGGCCACAACCAAGCGGTCAACCACTGACCCACATCCACCATAATAAGAAGGACCATGTAAGGAATCGAACCTTACACCAATTAACCGGCCTAGAGGGCCTATTTCTACGAGTACCAGTTAAACAGACTCACCACAGAGGGGTCCATAATTTAACAAAAACAGTGGGGGGAATTTAACCACCCCCACTGGAAGTGTTATGCCATTTTCTCTATTATTTAATTGTCAATGAACATGGGCAACGATTACCCATTAAAACATAAAAAAAGCCGGACACCCTTTTGAGGTGTCCGGCTTGTAGCTTAAATTGCTGTTAGGCTGCTACGTCACACCGGACACCTCAATATCATTATGACCATTTTCTTCTGGACGATTTGATGGTGCTGGGGCTGATCCCACGACTACACAAATCTGTCCAACGGCCATAATCTTGGCTGCTTGTTTGACTGATTGTTTGTTGTCGTGTCTGCGTATCATCTTCTTCTCCATAGTTGCTCTAATAGGAAATTTGATTTTCCTGAGCATTAAGTATCCAAAATACAAGCTCTTTAAAAGAATGTCAAGAACTTTTTTAAGTTATTTTCAATTTAATTACCAAGACTTTTTTTATCGTCTTGTAGTACAACAACCCACAAGAAATCAAAACTAAGCCAAAAAAGTTTTATTGCCTGTTTACTGGCCTCCTGCCAAGTCTTGTAGGTTTTTGAAACGGCTGATGTATTCTTCTATAGGGACGATTGCTGTTTCAGCTACGTCCAAGGTCTTGGCATAATCCACAGCTTTCTGAAGTTTCTCAAGACACTCTTGGATTTGGTCGATATCGAAACGGACATCGGAAATATCCTTGGGGATACTTGTTATTGGGTTATCTGTTTCATCCAAGTCAATCAGGATATTCATTAACCAAGGCATCTCTGTAGCTAAAGCCCCTACACATTTATTTCCAGCAGCCTTGAACATCCCCATATCCACCAACCCTTTCAAGAGTTTTGGAGTGTTGAATGTGTCTCGGGCAGCCCTGATTGTCATCACATTATATCCATCACGCCCATAAGGGATTGCATAACCACTCAAGAAATCTTTTGGACTCATTGGCAATTGGTAGAAAACACTCGTGGCTTTGGGAGTTTTTAAACTTTCTTTACCGTTTAATGCTTTCTCTTTATCCCCAACTGCCTTATTAAGGTCGTATGGAGCCTTCGTTGCCATCATATCCAATAGGATTAGGGAACGGATCGGATAATTGTGATTGGTCATATAGTCCTTAGCCAATTCCCAATCTTTCTCAGTTGTTGGGTGATTCCCTGAAAACTGTTTATAAGCTTCAACATTACTTTGCCATCCAAGGAATGGGACAAAGGGAGAATCTACAACGTAATCTCCAGGAACTTTATTACCATCATTCAGGGAAGATTCAGAATCATTTTTTCCAGAGGGCAAAGTCATAAAACCTGAAGGCTTATTACCTTTGAAATCTACGTACAGGAAATAATCCAAACCGTCCACATTCCCTATCATGAGAGACATGCCAGTGGCATCTCTTAATTCAGGGTTGGAGGTATCGGATGTGAACAGGCATGTGCCTCTTACGAAATAATTTCGTTTTTGTCCTTCAATCTTAATAAGTCTCATAAGTATAGTCCTTTCTCGACTATGTAATCAAACACATTTTTTGGAATCATCTTCTCTACATAAGGCATATTAGTTTCGTGAGCTGCAATCAGCTCACGAATCCTGGTGGAACTGATATTAGGCATCTCCCATACCCAAATTGAATCAGAAGACCTTTCTCGTGGAACGACATGTAATCCTATCAGGTTCTCAAGGATGTTCCAATCTTTCCATCGGTGTTGCTCTAACACATTATCTGAACCTATAATGAAAGTGAAATCATTATCAGGATAGTCCCGTTGCAGGTTCGTTACTAAGTGAATGGAGTATTTGGTCTGGTACATCTTCTCATAATGACGAACAATCACATTTGGCCATTGAGAGAAAGCTAACCGGCACATTTCCATCCGAGTCTCGAAAGGCAACAAGCTGTCATTCTTATCAAAAGCATGTTCCCAACATGGGAGCACCCAAACTTCATCAAATTTCCCAGAAGCTAATGCATCCGTAACCATGAAAAGATGGGCTTTGTGTGGTGGGTTAAAACCACCACCGAGAATAGCAACTCTCATTACTTCACCTCAAAATCAATCCCCTGCTCAAGCAGGGCTTCGTAGTTGGTTTTATCAAAACGATACTTGAGGGCTGGTCTGCCCCCACTCCGCTTCTGTCCGTCAGGAGTTAACACACCCAACTTCATTACTTTAGCTCGGAAATTCCGTTTATCAAGTTTCTGGCCGAGAATGGCCTCATAGACCTCCTGAAGCTCTGTAAGAGTAAAAGCCTCTGGTAGGACGTTAATACCTATCGGTTGCCACCTGACCTTAGATCTGAGCCTCTGAAGGCCCCTCTTAATGATCTTATTGTGGTCGAAAGCCAAGCTGGGTAATCCTGAGATAGGAAACCACTTAGCTTTGGCTGCATCGTCTCCAGCTTCGACGGTTACGTCAGCAGCACGGACGAGTGCCAGATAAGATGTGGAGATTACTCTGCCACGAGGATCTCGTCCAGGGTCTCCAAAGGTATAGAGCTGTTCCATCCAAGCCAGCTTCACGCTGGTTTCTTCTTCCAGTTCCCGAAGGACAGCTTGATCGATGGTTTCGTCTTCTTCAAGATAACCCCCGGGCAATGCCCACTGGCCTTTGAAAGGGTCGTCTTTTCGTTCAATCAGGAGAACATGGAGTTCATTCCTGTCTATGAACATCTTATCAGGCCCAATGCCGAACACCACTGCATCTACAGTATTGTCGGCCATTGGGTAATCGTATGTATATGATTGTTTTTTATTTCTCGACTTCAACGGTTGGCCATCCTTTCAGAATTTTTCTAATCCCTAAAAAAGCCACTTTGTAAGCAGCATAATGTCCTTCAAGGTATTTTAAGCTATGATCGGAATCAATACATGCTTCGTTTTTTTCTTCAAGGAGCTTGGCCAAGGCCTGTAACTCCGTATGTGCCGTTTCTATTTTTGTTGACATCCCTACAACCCTCCTATTTAACAGGTACTTTAATGATGTTTCCGTCAGCGTCACGTTTGATAGCAACGTACACCAAATTAGCAGCCGTCACATATTTCTCATCGTCTTCACGTCCTGGTCGTGAAGCTGTAACTTCTACCCGAACAGTGATGGAGGTTTTACCAATTTTGACCAGTGATGTCCAAAAACTGATTGCATCACCGATCTTCAAAGGCTTCTTAAACTCAATACCGTCCATTGCAATGGTAGCCACATCGTGGTTTGTGTGACGTTGAGCTTCCATAGCTCCTGCCAGATCAATCTCAGCCAGAACAGCCCCGCCAAAGACTTCTCCACGGTGGTTAGTATCTCTTGGGAGCAGCATTCTACGAACTGCTAAATAACGGTCGATCTTGGAGTTAATGACAATTTTAGCAGTCTCCAATTCTTCATCGGTAAACATCACCAATGAAATTTCTTCAATGTGGTCCCATTTCCGGGAAGTGGCTGCTTTGTAAGCTATGTTGACACCCAGTTCCAGAGGACAACCATACACACCACAAGAGATGGCAGGGAAAGCAATCGTTTTGCATTGGGTTGCATCGGCCAATTTAAGACTATTCAAGTAGGCTTCATACAAAAGTTTTTCTTTATCGGTACCATCCGGCAGAGTGATAGCATTATCAATTTCGATGTCTGCAAACAAAGGACCCACGGTATGAATGACGTAACGTGCAGGAAGATTGTACCCTGCTGTCAGAAAAGCCTCACCTGTATAACAACGGACACCAGGTTCTTTTTCAGGAAGTTGCTCACAAGCAAACTTGAGAGCCGAGCCAGCACCACGATGGATTGCACCATCTACACCACCACCCCCTAATAGGGAAGGACGGCCAGCATTAACGATGGCATCAACGATCATTTTGGTAATATCATCTTGAATAACAAGTATTTTGGTCATGATTTTTTTCCTTCAGTTTTTAGTGTATACGTTTGCAATGATGAGGCCATACTTCTCTGCCATGATGAGGCCATACTTCATCCGTTTTCAATTCATGATCTGTAACCTCTAGTTTAGGGGCTAAGAGGACACGCCCCCAGAACTCCTTTACATTAATAGGTTCAGGAGGGTCTACGTGCGTGAAAGGATGAATTACATCAATGATAATCAAATCTTTTTTCATGATTTTTCCTTTTTTCCTATGTGTTCGTGAAGGCCTCCGGCAATATCACCTTTGACATCACAGTCTGTGTTGGCAGGATACCAGTTTTCCCCTCTTTCCTCATGGAATTCCTTGTCGGATTCATGAGGGTTAGGAGCTACAATAAATCCAGGCAGTGAAGTCCCACCATCAAGACAGGTAAGAATACTGAAGGCCAGACCTTCCATCCGTTCTCGAGTGGTTTTGTCAGGAAGATCATGCCAGTATTCGGTCATCATACGAACGTGGTCAAGGAACATTTCCCTGACCTCGTCCGTGGTGTATTCTCGTGAATCAGACATGTTAATTTCCTTGGTAAAATTGTATAAGGCTGATATAATGTGTAATGGTAACGGCAAGTGCTAAAACCATAGTAATAACAACATTGAATTTTTCTATAGATTTCTTTTTGGATAATTCAAATGTCCCAGAAAAAACAAAAACCAGAACCCCAAAAAACATCATAAACCAGTGGAAATACTCATGATTTATATAATCCGGCATTAGTTAGCTCCTTTCTGACCAAGCTGCATCAGAACCATGCTGTTAGGGATTTTGTAGCTTTTACCGGTTACACAATCCACAACTGAGATTGGGTACTTAGGACGACGAGTGTTGATTCCAGTGATTTTAGCCATGTTGCCGTTGTTGAGGCGGATTTCTTTGTTGTAGTCATCTTCGGTCATGTTATACAAAGGAGCAAGACGTTTGAAATCAGCAGGGATACCATCTTCGGTAACAATACAGAATTTCAGTTTAGGGCTGTAACTGGCAGCGGGGTCATACTTGCCACCGTTGATGCTCATAGTCAAGCCGTGTTTCTCTACAACCTCAGCTAAAGCAGCTTTGATCTCAGAGTCCAGTGTTGTCATAAATGCTTTTGTTACCTTGGTAATTTTCTGTGCCATTGTTCATCTCCTTGGGTTAAGTTTTCAGTGTCGTTTTATCTTCTACACTTCAACAACCCACGAGAATCCAAAACTAAGCCATTATTTTTTCTTTTTAGCAGATTGTGCTGCTTCGATGAATCGGCCAAGGAATTTACTGTAGTATGTTTCAGCAGTTTCAACGGCAGCTTTCTGTGTTTTAGCTGTGAAATCCTCAGCCCAAACAGCATCCTCTGGGTCAATGATATCATTTTCATCTTTAATCATGAAGAACACTTGATATTTTTTCTTGTCGTAGTCAACAGTAAGTTCATCTCCTGGAGCATGAACTAATGCAGCTCCAAAAAAACCATCATCCGAGTACCACAAGCCTTTTGATTTCTTCTTAAATTTCATTCATCTTCTCCTAACTTCAAAAGTTTTCGAACCAACTCTTTCATATCCGTTGGCCATAACCATTCTGGTCGAGGGTACTGAGTATCTGGTGAACCGTACTGAGGTTCACAGTTCAATACGGTATCCTGCCATTTCTTAGGGATTGCTTCGATTCCATAGTAAGCTCCAAGGAGAGCCCCGACAATAGCACCGTTTGTATCGGTATCCCCACCACGTTGAATAGTGTCTACCAGACCTTCCTCAAAATTCTCAGCATGAAGCAACTGCCAGAAAGCATTCTGGAGAGCAATCAAGACCCAGCCCATCTGGTGAAAATACTCATCAGGAGGATTCTGTTTAGCATTTGTAAGAGCTTCAATAACAGAAGGAGAAATTCCCCGTTTCTTGGCCAGTCGTAGAATAAACTCATATATTTCCAAGGGGCTTTCGTCCCTTACCAAGCAGGTATAAAGTGCAAACACGAAAACACTGTTTGCATCGACACACACCTGATTGACATGAGTGATTCTACAATCGTGTGCAGCCCAACCCATAAATTTATTAGGGAAAGCCAGACCCAGAATGCCTAACGGGGCAGCCCGCATCATGGCTCCATTAGCTTGGCTGCCTTTGTCAAATCTGTTGGACAGAGATTTGTTGATGGTCCCACCAATACCGAAAGGCATCGTGTTTCTCCACTCTATGTAAGCCCTCTTAACTTCGTTCGTTTTATACCTGCCGTTTTTCAGGACCGATCGAATCATAGCCAGAGCCATCTCAGAATCATCCGTAATCTGTCCAGGAGCTAATTTCCATACTCCAGGGTCACCAAACTCACGAACACCTTTAGGATACCTCCATTGGATGTCAGCAGGGTTCTCAAATTCCACGATAGCTCCGAGAGCGTCTCCAACACACATTCCAATGAGACAGCCATCAGTTTTGTTAAGTTGTTTTTTTGTCGGTTTCATCTGGTCTTTCTCCTAAATGTTTTCTTATATCTTTTGCATAAGTTTCTGCAAGCTCTCCAATTGTCAAAGCACCATGCATCAGATGCATGTCCATAAGTAGAGGACCTATTGACGGGACACCGATATTATCAACTATCATCTCATAGTGCATAGTGATTTGAATATCCTTGTCAGGAAACATCTCCTTTAAAACACTCTGGACTTTTTCAGAAACACTCTGGGGTTTTTTCTCATCACTCATTTCATTACCTTTAGCCACCGACTTGGGAATTCTAATTCTCTCCAATAGGTTATTGTTGCCGTGTGTAACTCATCTAGGTCATAGGAATGGTCGCAGGAAATAGACCACGAATGGCTTCCCCATTCGGCCACAGCCTGGTATCTCTCCCCGTCCTTTTCGTAACATATCAGGACGGGAGTTCCCGTCTTGGGCATTTTCTTGGAAACCTCGATCCATTTTTTCATTTCATCCTCTTTCAATAATGTGCTGTCCAAGTTTTTTAAGGGTTTCCGATGCCTTCATAAAATCTTCTTTAGACATCTTATGCCCAGTTACTATGTCGTGTACCCCATCAAATTTCTTTAGGTTAACAGTTGGGCAACTTACTATCTCAAACTTAGGGACTTTAACTCTCTTCATTTCATCCTCACTTTGTACATTTTATTACCCTTGGACACAACGACAGCACCGGCATGTTTGCCGAGCTTCATATCACCACCGACCACAGGGTCATCAATAATTTTAATTGAGGATGCATTCTTCCGGCTACTGAAAGCCTCCATCTTCTCATCCTCAGTAATGGACACACAAACCCCAGAGTCCAACGTCACGAAGTTCAAGCCTGTAGGCTGAATATCTTTGACTTCTCGGACATCATAAGATTGGTCAGTCAAATCAAATCTGAAAACCAACCTGTTATACTTACCCTTAATTTGGCCGACGACCATCAAGACACCACCTTCAAATTTGGCATCCACGATTCGATAACCGTCCAGTTCCTTGATAGGGATCTGATATGACTTTCCAGACTCTGGGAGCAGGGACACATAAACCGAACCCAACAGGTTCTGTATGGCCACACCCGGGTATAGCCTGGTTGCATGTTCCAACACTTGAGCTGCTTCCTTGGTGGAAGGGATAATGGTGTTCCCTACCTCAGTAAAGATAACTTCATGTATTCGATCAGCAGTACGGATATACATTCGACCATTTGTGTATGACACTTCTTTAGTGGTCAGACCAAAAGGTAGGTTCTTTTTCAAGATCATATCCGTCATTGTAATAGGTTGAGTCGAACCATTTATCTGGACAGGACGGCTGCCACGGGGAGTGAATGTTGTTCCCGTAGCTTGGGTTGGTTGTCCAGACTTAATTTTATCTACGTACATGGCTTTGGTTGTGGCCACGACCAACTTATGACCGTCACTCCAGAAATCCTTGATATCCCCATCGTACTCACCAATTTCAGTGATATCCAAATATTGAGTACCTGACAAGGTAACAATCTTGGGTACGAAAATCATAGCTGCCCCGATGTCCATAGGCGGAGCACATCTCCTACCATTCTCGAATATTGCTTCATACCATTCACGGTATCCCTTGGGGATAACATCAAAGGGATAGGCAGCTTTGGGAACTCCCACGTCCTGATTGAAAACACTAATGCCTTGTTGCATCCGTTCATCAAAGGACATTTTCTTTTTCTTATACCGGCCTTTATAAGGATGAATCCCTGTAAACATTTGAAAAGTGACAATGCCGAAGCTGTACCAATCAGAATCAGTTGTGAATTTGTTTTTCTTAACCTTCCAGTCCTTGACTGAAGGCATAATTGCCGTGGCAGGATAAGATTTGGTTTGATAGGAATCCACATCAATGAACATCACATCATCGAATTTCTTGGGGATGAGGAAATTCATCTCGTTCAGGTCTACAATCAAGATACCTGACTTGTGGACGTTCTCCACGCCTTCATGCATTTTCTTGACGAGCTCTTGGATAGTATTAAAGGAAATACCATTTCTATCCCTGAAAGCACGGGGGAAAATCTGGCATAAGGACCAAGCATCTTTAACAAACTTGTAAGTGTAACCAATAGGTTTGCCACGGTCGTCTGTCAATACTCTCTCAGGCTTAATAACCCTGGGATCAGATATCTGGGAAAGTTCCTGAATCTTGCCGAGGGGGATGACTTTCTTGGGGTCGAAGTAAACTTTGAAGGCTACCCCACCCTTCTGATAAATCCGACCTTCACCACCCTCACCAACGTAATCACGTTGAGTCAGGCTAATGGCAGCAGATTGTCCTTTGGTATAAACTTTCATTTTTTTATCCAAGCCCAACCAACGACAGGATTCCACCCTTCACCTTTACCACTTGTTGACCGTCCAAGCCCCTTGAAGTTGTACCAATAGTCAGCAGATCCTGAACGATAGGTATTTACTACCTCTTTGTCATTTTCCAACTCCACCATGATAATCCATTGTCCGTCTTCCGAAGGGGTCGGGAGAGGGTCGGTTCTGTTAATTTTAATCTTCCACATTATTTTTTCCTCTGTTAAATTGTTTTTTTCCAGCACATCGGCAGATTGTCCTTTGATATGTACTTTCATTTTATCACCGATTTGTATTCGTTAAAAAGTTCAAGAAATCGAGTTTTAGCTTTATTTTCTGTTAGTCCATCACCAGGGTCATCAAAAACACCTATGGCAATGTTGGTACCATATGTACCAGCTACTATCATTGGCCCATCAAAACACACAACTGCCAGATTATTTTGGTGTTTAGATGCTTGGTGGATAATGCTATGTATTTTTTCCCACAAGGCATCTAAAGAATTTCGTTCCAAATACACTCTAGGGAGCAATACCAATTCCTCATCCTTTAATTCATCTTTAATACGACTATCCCCAGCATAGACTGTAACAGCCTGACCTTTTGCTTTACTAAAAGCAGCTAGTGGAAACACGAGGGCTTGAATGTTATACAGGATGTTCATTTTGCTTCTTCTTCCAATAATAAATCTTCACCAAAGAGCTGGATAAATTCGGATCGGGTCATAGCCCTAAAACCATCCCCATCTTTAATTACTGCTGGGGTTTTCTCATCATCCACTTTGAAGCCTGCTTCGATGGCATCCTGCCTTGACATAACCACACGAGCTGATGTTAGTGGGTGTTTGTTTAAAAGCTCAAAGGCTTCATCTAAGGTTTTATTGTCGAGCTTATCCATCAAATGCTTTCATAGAGTTGGAGGTAAAGTTTCACTTCACCTGTAATGCCCAGTTTGGTAGCTTCAGCAGTAATTTCATCAGCATGAGCCTGAAGTTCTGAGATTGTAAATCCTGTTTCTCCCCCACCACCTTCGGTACTGCTATAACCTAAGAGATGCCCGAACACTAAAGTGTCAGGATCTCCCTCACCGATAGTTTTGGGGTCTGCATCATGGACACAGAATCCGTTCATACCTGATTGTTTCAGGTCTTCCCAAAGGCCATCAGAATCTTGAGCATCAAGAGTTTTCCCAAACCATGTCAATAATTTTGGTGTTGGAATTTCTTCCCATTCTTCCCGTACAGCTTTTCCACAGATAGGACAAAACTTAGGGACGGGAGCCTCATAGACATGACCATCCTCACACACGAAACGAGATTCAGTTGAAAATGTGAAAAACTGATCTTGTGTAACCTTGATCCCCATAATATGTCGAGCATATGCATCGTATCCCATTGTTTACCTCATTCCTGAGTTGTCCGGAACCTGATCTCCGTTATTTATTGTTACAGTACGTCTGGAGAACATCCCTTTCAGGGCATCCAATAATTTGTTTTTCATATCCTGAGTTCCATACAGATGGATTTCAGCAACCAAACTACCCTGCCGGATTACAGCAACTGTCACTCCATAACCTCCACAGATACCACCTCCCTCTGAAGGGACAAAATCGTGGAGTGCTTCATTGTAAGAGAATGAATCAAATACACCTACCAATTCCATAATCCGCATAATTGGAACCCCAACTATTAAGTTCCCTACCAGAGTGGGGATTGGAGTTCCTGAGTCTTCGTTTTTCCTGTGTGGTTTGGATGGGAAAGATATTGTGATGTCACTTTTTTCTAAAAGTCCTTGGTTATCCATAAGTTACTTCTCCTTCGTTTTCCCGTTCAAGTTCCAGAGCTGCCTCAGCATCTTTGAATTCTTCCAACATGTCGGCATCCAGGATTTCTTTAATAGTTCGTCTCTTGGCATCAGGAAGGAAATCGGCTAGGAATTGTCGGTGGGTGGTCATTGACCCTGCAGAGGCTGTCATCTCCCACCCTGCCCCAGTTAAAGCCATCAGCTCTATACTTAACTCAGTGCCTTCTATTATAGACATGACTCCTGAGTACACATAAGGGGATTTTTGTCTCCAAATAATCATTTTGATCCTCCTGAATATCGTTCTGCACCAGTTTCTGAATGCCATTCTGGCCAACGTCCGTCAGCTAAACTACCACCGATACACCGATACATCGATACCAACCGGTATAGTCGTGGCCATCTATTTCATATTCGTATTTACCATCATATGAGTGCCAGTAAGTCATTTGGTTTCCTCTTTGATTTCTCGAATCCATGCCCATTGTAGAACGGCACTTGCTTGAGGTCTACTTGCTCCTGATTCTATATCAGTCCAAATTACACCATCATAATCATGGAAAGCTGCTTCAAGGAAACCAATCATCCCATTTTTGTTTCTCCACTGGACAATTATAATTGACCCATAGACAGGTTTCTCAGGGAGAGTTTACTCCTTTTTTCCATTTAACTACCCACCCTTCATTAAAATGGTGAGCCTTTGGTTTTTCAAATTCTTTAGTCATCGTCTTCCTCCTCCTTAAAATAAATTAAGTATATTAATTTCAACTTCTTGTTTGGAGATACGTTTTACAGCACCATCAAAGATTTCAGGATCTAATTCAATCCCTATAAAACCTCTGTTCAGTTCTATACAAGCAACCCCTGTTGTTCCTGATCCCATAGTGAAATCTAATACTAACTCATTTTCATTTGTGTAAGTTTTAACTAAATAAGTCATTAGTGCAACAGGCTTTTGGGTGGGGTGAAGTTTACTACCTTTTGGGGTGTTTGGAACACTTTTAAATTTTAACACCGTTTTGGGATTTACCTTTGTTTCATTATAAAATTTTGCTTTTTGGTTTCCCATTTTTATGTGATTAGACTTGTTACTATTTCCCTGAAGTTTATATTTTGCTCTATCAAGGCTACTACTGTTTCTCTCGGCTAATTGCTTATTAAAAGTTGGCTTTCCTTTGTTTATAAAAATGCTTATTGTTTCATGATATTTCATAGGCATATATGAACTTTGTGCCATTCCTGTTGGCATTGATTTTTGCCATATCCAATCATATTTATAATTCTTAATATTGCTCATTCTCAAAGCACTTGAAAATGGTTCACTACCAAATAAAACAATAGCCCCATTTGGTTTTATTAATTTGTTTAACCGTTCCCACAGTTCATCAAAAGGGATAATAAAATCCCATTTACATGCCGTGGTACCATAAGGGGGGTCCGTTATGATAGCATCTACTACAACCCCCTTTTTAATTAAAAAGTCCATCTCTTTCAGACAATCCCCATTTATAAGATTAATCATTTTCCCTCTTCCTCAATGATCTCCTCAATGTAAATAGCTCCGACCCCCAAATCGTCGTAATGTTGCCATTGCTTTTTCGGGAGAGTTTTCTTCTCAAAGGCATTAAGCCTACGTTTTACAAAAGAACCCTTCAGGTTCTTAAAACCCACTATATGAGGAAGAACTTCAGCCAGAGGAACAGGGACTGGGGAAAGGTCACTGATATCTTGAAAAGATTCAACTCCATCACTCATCAAAACTACCAAATCTGTGTCTCTGGGATCTACAAGGAACGTGAAGTCTGGAAAACTTTCCAGTTCATCAGGAGTCCATTCCCAGATGGCTTTTTCTTCACCATCCACAATAACAGTTACTTTCCGGCCACCGAAACCAGCCTTTTTCAGAGCTTCCATTCGGTCAGGGCTGCTAAAGTACGAAGGATAAGCTGGAGCACCCCCCTGGTCGATAATGTAAGTTTCAAGAGAACCATTCCGACGCCGGACTGACACCACACCATCTCCAAAGACCTGAACCTTGATGTAACCGGTAGGTGTGGAGTAAGCTGCCATCAATGTGGCATCCAAACACCCCTCCGATAATTCTCTCGGATGTTCTGCAAACCACATCAATCTTTGAACATCAATATTTTTGATCGGCCCTCCTTGAATACACCTTTGTGCTGAAAGAACCAAAGACCGAGACCCAAAATCGGTATCCTTAGAAGAAGAACATCCATCTGATACAAACACAGCTACAGAGGGTGTTATCTCTTTAAAATCAAAACACCTTGAATAATCCTCACAGACGTGGTGGGAGGAACCAATGGTGAAATAATCATCCGTGTGAAAATGGAACTTCCGGCCATCCTCAATAGGTTTGCCCAACGGGGGGAAAAACCTCAAATATCGTGAAATGTCAGGCTGCATAGTAAAACTCCTTTGAATCAGAAAGTGATGGACTGTGAAGGACCGCCGGTGCCCAGAGCTTGGGACTGGCTGGAAATCGACTTCGAGATGAAGTTGGCCAGCTTTGCCAGTTCGTTGGCTGTGGCATTGGCAATGGCCACATACTGCTGGAATCCACCGTTGTCACGGTAATCTTCCAGGTAGTGATTCAGGCCATTTGCAGCATCGGTGTTGACACCAATAAGAACCGGCATGATGGACTCAACTGCTTCATCGGTCTTGGCTTCACGGATGGCATCAGCCACCATCTTCATCGAAACACTGGAGCAGTTGTCATCACCATCGGTAATAACGAACACAGCCGAATTGACAGCATAATCCTGTTCGGTCAAGTCCCGACCAAAATCGGTCATTGCTTTGACCGCATTGTAAGTGGCATCAAACAGTGAAGTTCCACCACCGGGACGGATAGTGCCGTCATACAGGTTGTCATTGCAGTTGGAGAGGAGTTGGAACCCGTGGATTTCATCAACACGAGTGTTGAAATAAACCACACGTAACATCAGGTTATCCACACGTTTGTCCTTCTGACAGGCACGAGCGACGGTTTTGACAGCTTCTTCGATGTCCTTTCCGAACCCTGTTACGGAACCTGACACATCAACCACGAGGGTGACGAGGGTGTATTCGGAAGCTCCTGTCAGGGATTCAATCTTCTGGGCAGAAAATCCGTAGTTGGAACCGGCAATGGTTTTCATTTCCATGTCATCAGTAAATTTCATAGCACAATATCCTTTCTTTGCTGGCAGTTTAGGCCAGGAAGTCCACCGTAGTGGAAAGTTTCATACCTTTAGCAACCATGTCTTTAACGAATGCATCACCGAGGAAATCAAAACCAGGCACGTTTGATGAGGCATCTGTCAACAGAGTGATTTTCTGGATGTACTTCGGGTCACTAAAACTGTCAGCAATATCACGTCCAGAGTTAGCCAAGCAATGGCTGAGGGCTTCACCCGAAAGGGCAATGATGTCAGCTTCTTCCAGAGTCTGGATCAGGCCAGTGTTGATCTGAGTTGTAGGATCATCAGGATCTGGCACTTGAGCTTTAACAGCACCAAAATGCTCGGTGAAGATGTTGGAACCTTTAGTAACATAGTTAGTTACTGCAATCTGAGCTTCCCATTCGTGGATAGCATCCAGCAGTTCAGGAACGATACAAGCACCCCAACTACCGATCAAGCAATGAACTGGCCAGATGCAATGTGGGTAACGGCCTGTGGCATCCAGATCTTCCAAGTATTTAGTAACTTTTGGAAGGAAACTGAACTTGACTGTGGTGTATTCCTCAGTCGTCGGGATTTTTTGACCAGTGGCATCCATATCACACTTGACGATTTTACCATTGTCAAGGCCAAGAATAGTGAAGGGGTCAGGAGCAGCACCATCACTGACACGTTTCCACATCGTGGGGTGGCTGATGTCCAGATAATGGTGACTATCCAGAGTAACGTGGATATCGTCCAGTTTACCTTTGGTACGTTGAATCATGGTTGCCAGACGTTTCATATCTTCGTCTGCACCTGGTACGGCCAAGGTTCCTTTTTTGGGGTGACAGAAATCGTTCTGCGGGTCAATGATAAGCAATTGAATGTTCATGAGTTATCCTTTCGGGATAAAATTGAAATTGAAGGATTAAGTTTTCCTTCTAAAATATCGTCAGCTAATGTAGAATTTAGAGATTCATCACGGATTCTTTGTGTACGTGCCTCCCTTTTCTTTTTTTCTTCCATTTGTTCGGTATAGGTATCATGAAACTGTTTATGATTATCCAGTTTCTCATCGGTTTCGTGAACGAGTGTCAAGAAAACATGATCCCCGTAATCCTCATTATGGATTTCCAAATCAATATCAACAAGACCCACTGAGGGAAACTTGCTGGGTGCAAAATCATAAATATCCACGATACTATCCACACCTTCAGGGATTATAACCGTGTATCGGTATTTTTTTGAGTGGCCAACCTGGACTTCCCGTTTGTGATATTCTTCGTTGTAATCACACATCATTTATTATCTCCTGTTCGGCGTACCCGTAGCCATATGGCCAACCATTTATGTTTGTAAGAGAAATCATATTGTTTCTTTCGTACATGGGATGAGTAATCAGCAATAAACCCGTCTTTAAGCAATCGACCAAGAACCATCGATGCAATATTAATACTGATTCTGGCTGCCTTAGCAACTTCACGAGATGTTGCAATCCCGTTGATAGAGGCCAGGCTAGCCAGAACTTTACGTTTTTGGGGGGGCAACTCATCCATTGTAGCAGTGAATATAGGAGTCATTTCATCAAGAACTATTTTTTGGTTTTCTGTTAACATTATATCTCCAAACCATTAGACAAAATACCTGCCTTAACCAACTCGGCACGAGTACCGAGACTTGGGATAGCTGGGTTTTCTTTGTGCCGAGTTATCTTCTCAGCTCTACGAGCAGCCCATAGGTAATCTGCAACTTTGGGTGGTTCCATATCTTTAGGGAAAATACCTTTATCTTTAGAAATCAATATCATATGGTCTATTAAACCAGACAGGTTAGGGACATCATCCCGAAACAAAACATCACCTATAGTTAGTTTAGGGAAAGGGGGTTCCATACCTGGAGGGTATAGACCACTTGCCCAAGCATTAGCATACTTAAATTCCGTATCCAGCAGACGAGACATTCTTTCGATGGTCCCATATTCAATAATCTTGCCTGTTTCAGGATCAACTTTACCATAGGTAAAAGATACTCCTGTCCAGCTTTTCAGTTCGTCCTCATCGTTATGGTCATCACCATCACCCCAAAGGTCGGGGGAAGGTTTGACGGAGATCAATTCTTTGAAACACTCACCAAGAACTGAATCAGGGTGACGTTGTGAAATGCCCCAAGCCATCTGGAATACTTCTGTTTTGGTCAGCATTTCCATAGGGTTAGTGTCAACTTCTCCATCCCCACCTTTTTGGTAGAAGCGGAGGAATCGGTCTTCACATTCGTTGCCTGTACCATGACGAAGGCCACCACCATTCAGGCGGTTAAAGAAACGTCCGATAGGTGCTCGAAGTGTAGACTTAAAAGAACCTACGATAGTAGGGTCGAGTGCTATACGTTCATCAGCAGCCTTACCTAATTTCATTTTCATATCAAAAACCAGATCATTAAACAGTTCGGTTATATCGAAATCCACGAATTGAGCTTCAAGAGCATCCACTGCTAATTTTCTAGCCCGTTCGGTTTGTTCAGGGTTTGTATTGATTTTGGAATGAACTAATATAACATTTTCCACACCCAGAGCCTCTATCAACAGGTAAGCCATCACAGCGGAGTCGATGCCACCAGACAAGTCCAGTTCAGCTTTCTTTATACCACATTCTCTATGGTATGCTTGAATAGCAAAGATTCGGTTTTGTATTAAAAGTTCAATATTTGGTACACTCATTTTGGTTCTCCTTCTATATCAACAACCCACAACTTCGGGAAACTAAGCCAGTTTTTCAGACATCTCGTTAATTCTCATCACACACAAGGCTTGGTATGCTCTTGTAGTGGGGCTGAATGCCACATCTTTGTCCAGAGAAGGTCGATCCATCCCAGCCTCTAACAGACTGAATCCAATAGGAGGTTCTTCTCCTGCTTGGCCAATAATGCCAGTGATCTCAGTAAACTCTGTAAAGCCAGAGGTATTCTGACGGAAAATAACAGGGACACCTGGAAGTGATGCTTTAGCCGGTGCTGAATCACAAGTCTTCATTACAGGAACATTGCTGGTCATGCTGAGTTTATAGACTGCCGAAACTCTATCACGGGTCAGATCGGTGAATTCGGGTTTAACGAAGAACCCACCAGCACCATACAAACGGCGTTCTTTGATGATACCAAACTTATTACAGAGAGCCTCAAAGTGCAAAACTTTCTTATCGTTGATACTGTCCTCGAAAATGTAATCTCCATTATCCAAGTCTGCCTGTCCCACACACATTGCAAGCTGGACATCCTGATCTCCAGAATCAAACCTGATAAAGAAATCCCTGTTAGGAGTTTCTCTCATCACTTTGAAAGCAGCGGGGAGACCTAATTCTATAGGGCTAAAAGTATCTGGCAAACAAGAAGGTTTACCTGATCTCATATCTCTCATAGCACGACAGGCAGTTAAATCATCTCCCCATCTCAGGATATGTTCATGGCCTGTTGTTCCAACGGCTTTCATACCTAATTTCTCAGCCAGATAAACATTAGAGGTGCTGTTGATACCGAGATCCTTGAGGACTTGTAGAGCTATCTCGTGCATTTCCATACAGGAGCAAGCTCTCATACCGACTTCAAATAAACGGCTGGGGTCTTTATCGTCCAGAGCATCAATTAAGGACTGTGCTCTATCTGAAACATCCTGTTCATATCGTTCCTGTTCAACGGTGATGATTCGGGTACTGTCGTCTTTTCCGATAGCTTTAAGAGTAGCATGGACGATGTTTGCTTCATCCTCACAGGTACACCTGAACTCTTTTTTGTCGTTCAATAAAACTTCCGTAGCTACCTGAATGGGGAAATGAAGCATCAAGGCCAAAGGTTCCATAACCGAAACAGGAAACGATGGGCATGTGAGTGCAAAGAAAGGTTCTTTCTCACGGACCCATGAACCCTTGGGGGCTGCATTGATAGTGACAGAATCTTTATCTTTCAACATCTCAATAGACTCTACCATTCCAGGTGTCAAACTATAACCCATTGAATCCAAAAAAGAGGCCTCGTGTTGCCGAGGTTGCCCTGTTGGAAGCAATCCTCTAATGACAGTTTCAACGTCAAACGGGACGTAATACATTCCTTTACGTCTGAATGACATATAGAAGGTCTCCTCCCGCATTGGGAAACCAGCTTGTGCCATTGCAAATTTATACCCATCGGTCTTCAAAACTGAAGGACCAGAATATACATATCCAAGGATATGTTCAATCAGTTCTTGTTCGTATGTGAGTTCCATTTTCATATTTTCAAACCTTCCTTACTTTATAAGTTAGTGTGTCTTTCACACTAAGTCAAGCTGTTTCTCAAAAGAACTTCATATTTCTTACCCCAACAACCCACAAGAAATGAAAACTAAGCCGAATTTGATTTTTTAGCTTAGTTTCGGGTAGTAGTGGGTTGTTGTAGTAGAACAAAGAAAGGAAAAGATTATGGATCTTAGTTGCACGACCCCGAAATATAATAAAATATATGCTCCTTGGCTGGCTAATCCAGGTAAGCTGTTGGATCTGGCCGAATACAAAGTCGGTGATACCCTATTGGATTTGGCCGGTGGGACAGGAGCTATATCTGAAGAAGCTTTACGGCGTATCCATCAAGAACGAGCCATTCTCAGATTTGATGAAGGTTTGTCTCTTTTGGATATGAACCCTCGTACAAAACATAACAGCATCAAAGTATCAAAAGGATATGTTGAGAACGTAGACAATATTTACATCAAAGATTCCTTTAATATCGTTGTCTGCCGTCAGGCCGTTGGTTATATTTATATGGATCAAGCCATTCCAGGCATCTGGAAGGTTCTAAAGTCCGGTGGGCGTTTCGTTTTCAACTCCTTCGGTAAACCCTCACGAACTAGATTCCGATATCACAAAACAAAAAACGGGGTAAGATTTGCTGAGTTCAGCCTACGAATAGAAGACCATGTTTTCCATATCCAAGCTCGACTCAATCAAAGACCTGGGATAGATTTCTCATGGTTTAAATACTGGTCTGCTAAAGAACTTCACGATCTTTTAATGCCGTGGTTCAAAGTAGATATTTTTCAGAAACATAATTCATTTAACTGGGTTTGTACTAAAAGAGATTTAGGGCTGCCCGCAAGGAGAAAAACATGAATAGTAGTATTGTAATAGGTGTTTTAATAACACTTGGGGTTCTTTTTGTTTGTTTTGAAGGTTTTATGGATAACAATCCTAAAAATCAGGAGAGCTCCGGGAGAATGGTTCCAACTGGCAAAGATGTGCCGTTTGTTAACAAACGGAATTGTATCGGATTACAAGAAACAGAAAATTCAAAAGAATCTGGATATCCTTGAAAAAGAAAAGGGTCAGATTATCTGGAATAAAAACCACACCAAATACGAAGCTGAGGTAACTCTGGATGCTTTGAAAGAACAATACGAGGCATGGGCTTCGGGTAAATAGCCTAAGAGAGGTACAAGTATGTTGTCCCGTATAAATATGGTTGGAATGTCCCAAGTAGTTTTAGGCATAGCATATGATAATGAACAGGCTAATGAGGCATCTGATAAAGCAAGGGATGCCCTGAGCCTTCTTGAAAATCCTATGAACAAAGGGAAAGTCATAGAGATGACATGCTTCAACCTGAAGGACGAGAACATACATCGGAAGGCTTTCCAGATGAGACTGTCTACAGAACAGATGGAACGAGTTTTCTTTATCCGATATTTTTGAAACTGAGGAGACCTTAAATGATAATTAGAATTGAGAAGTCAGGTAATAACTATCGAGCCTATATGAAGGACCTACCAGGAAGTCCTCCTGTTGGGACAGCTCAGACCCCAGAAAAAGCAGTGGCTGATATGTTTTTCAGGGTACTCCATCCTAATAACCAGAACCCTTGGACACAATACATAGACTTCAAAACTTTAGAAATTGAAATGGTTACAGACCCTGGTGAAGATCAACAAACCTTCTGCCACATTTGCGGAGCAGAATGGCACGATAAAAACCCAGCCTGTCCGAACGTAGGTTGTTCTGATAATCAAGATTTGGAGCAGAGCTTTGATGCAAAAACTAACTGATTCAGACCTTGTTTTTCAGGAGCACAAAGAAGAGGTTGTAGAATATCTGGTACACCGAGGATTCACCGTCAGGGAGGGAGCTGATGCTCTTACCCTTGTGGTCAGTAAAAACGAGCTGGAAATCCTAACATTTTGGTGGGACACTGAGAAAGAAGCCTGGAGTCCTTGGTTTATGGGTCCTCCTATCAGAACCCTGAAAGATCTCGATGTAGTTATAAACTCAGCCAATGCTAATGAGGAGACTCTCAGATTAGTTGATAAAACTTGGGAGGTGTATCTCAACCATGAAAACGATGAAAATTGGATGAGTTATCTCGGTTCTCAATGTCCTTTTTACCAGAAGGCTAATACTTGGGGTAGTATACTGGATGAAATGTCGGAGGATCTTGAGGCAATAAAAAAACTGGCACTTAAAGCAGCCGATATGTTGTGGAATCGAGGAAAAGGACATTTAGGTTATATATCCCTGAACGACCCCTCCATGTCAATAAAACCAAAGACTCAAGGATTCACGGTAGATGACCTATTCCAAATGAACCAGAAGATATATGACCTACTAGGAAAGATTGGATACCCTGAGAAGGAAAAGAAAAATGATTGACTTAACTAAAGGACAAACCTTGTTTCTCGACCAAATGACTCGAAAACTCTTGGTAGGTTGGTGTGACAAATCTCTCCAAGGTGTTCGTTTTATGGAAGTGACTGAGATCGAAACTAAGAAAGAACATAAAGTTTATTTAGAATACGCTCAAAAGAAAGGTTTTGTCTCTGCTGATGGAACCCGTATTCTTGCCAAAGGGTGGCAAGCTGCCACCAGTTTTCTTAAACGATAGGAGAAGTACTATGAACAAGATGCTTAAGAAAGACCTGTTAGCCGATCTGGCCACGACAACTAACATGAGCCAAACTCAAGTTGATGCCGTCCTGACCAGCTTGGCCAAACTTGTTGCCACGCAAACTCTCGAAAACGACACTGCCGTTGTTATCATGGGTTTGGGGACATTCACACCGAACTTCAAGAAAGCACGTACTGGCCGTAATCCTGCTACAGGAGCACCTCTGCAAATTGCAGCCAAGACCGTTATCAAGTTCAAGCCCGTTGCAAGTCTGGTCAAAGCCGGTTAACACGCCTTTCCAGTTCTAAACCCACAGGCAGTCTAATCTGCCTGTGGGTATTTTTGGAGAAAATGGTTATGATAGCCTTTATTACAGAAATACTTACGACAAAAATATACCCTTATGCCTTACCTTATCTATTGATCATTATGGCTATGGTTGTAGCCAAGATCATAATGTACAGATCCAAAAAACCCCAAACGGGTGTTGAATGCATTACAAAAGAACGGCAGTTTCAAAAGAACATTGGGTTTAATGATAAACATGATGATACTCAGATTCAAAGAGAACTTGTCCAGCTTGGGGTGGCATATGCATCCCACGGAGTCCCTATGAAATCCTATGAGCCAGAGTTATGGGACGGGGTTGGGTTTTTCCCAAATGGTTGGGATTATTCCCTATGGAATCCCTCTGAAGTAGACCCTAAAGACATGACTATCGATGGCCGTATCCGACATCTGACTATTGCAGGTGCTTTAATGGCAGCTGAAATTGATAGACTCGAACGCCAAAAGAAAAAACAAATCTAACACCAAACCTTCAGAAACGAAATAGGTTCATTATATGATTGACTTAGTAGTGATGGATCTTTCTGATGATAAAGTGTTAGACATAATGGCAACCTACAGTAAAACCATTCTACATAAGATGTTCCGTAATGGAATGCAGTTGATGTCCGAACTTACCAGTGAACAATGCATTCAGGATAACTGTCCCGGACTCTGCTGTTCCCCAGAACAATGTGAAATTGTAAAAAATGATTTAGATGGCCAAGGGGTAAAGTATGAAACAGGCACCGACCCACGGATGCCCTTCTTGACCGAAACTGGTTGTATCTTAGAACCTTGGCAAAGGCCAATATGCACTTTACATATTTGTGATAAGCTTCTTGTGGTTGATACAGAGTTCTACGACAGATATTTTCATCTTCGGTCAAACTTGGATCTTTTAATGTATTTGCTAGATGAGGATGATGAATGTCTGAAAAAACAAATATGCAGTTGGCCAAAGCCCTCCGAATCATCGGAAACCTCCTCAAAGGGAATTCAGGATCTGATAAAAAAGCTGAAGAATTTCTAAAAAGTGTTGAATCTCACGAAATCTTATTGAATCCGCTGGAGACGACTACAACAGTAAAACCACACTGGTTCCAAAGCAATTCTATTTGGGGGAACACCGATGGCAAATAAAGGATACTACACAATTATCCAATATATCCCTGACCAAGGACGACTCGAATCTGTCAATATAGGTGTTGTCTTGGTTATTCCTGATCTGGAGTATGTTGGGGTTTCTTCAGGCTACCCAAATAGCTATCATAGAGCTCATGCATTTTTCCCTGATGTAGATTTAAGCTGGTTATCAACAGCTATGGACAGTTTGACTAATAGAATACGTATAACATCCCCCACAAAGCTCGAATTTGGCTCTCTAATCAACACTAGAGCCAATGAACTCAGAATGACACCCCTTCGGGCTATGAAGGTCATAGAGAAGCCCTCAGAAGCTCTGAAGAAACTCAAAGCAGAACTCGTTGATGTCTAACCAATAAAAATATCTCTCCTTAAAATTTAGGGTAAATAACATCACGGCTTAGTTTTCGTTTCCCGTGGGTTGTTGAAGTGTAAAGAGTTCAGTAACTCAAAAATAAGGTTTTGATATGAAAGACCCTTTTAAAATTAACCCTTTCGGAAATTTAACCGATCAGGAACAGAAAGCTTATAACAATATACGCCTATACCAAGAGAATGGTTGGTTTATAGCAAGCTGGATTCCCGGAGGTGTTAGTGGCCGATTGATTGATAACGGTAAAAATGAGACACAAACTATGAAAGATGCTATTAAAAAAGCCATTGATTTAGGATTAATATAGGAGATGGACATGAGAAGTATAAAAATACGTGACCCTTTGGTATTGGAATGTATTGAATACATGAAAAGAATGCACGAAGGACAGGTCAGAAGGGTTAACAAAACACCCTTCTATATTCATCCTCTCAGGGTCCTTGAGCTTCTGGAAGAAGCACCGTTCTTTTTCTCAGCCCGTGACAAATGTGCTGCCCTACTTCATGACGTGAAAGAAGACAGCCCCCTATTCTCGTGGGACGAGATTGTGGACAAATTCAGTCCGTGGGTGGCCGGTGTAGTTGCCCTGCTTTCCAAAGCAAAACTAGGTGAAACACAACCCGCTGTCTATTTCCATATGCTCCGGCATACCCATCCTAACATTATTGCAATCAAGATATGTGACCGTATCAGTAATACTGAGGATTTCAATATTATCACGGATGCTGTTTGGTTGGAGAAATACCTCTCTGAAACAATAGAACTCGTACATCCCCTGATTCAACTACTGGTTGCCCGTGGAAGTATGATGTCTCCACAAGGTTACTTCAAATTGGGAGTCTGGCTTGAGAAAAAACTTCAACATAACCTACACGGTATGCAAGTCCGACTCAGAGAACTCCAAGTTGTTGAAATGGAAAAAGAAATACAAAAAGCAGACCCTTCGGACAAGAAATAGGACTCATTATTGACCCTATAAGCTGCTTTTAGGAAAGGTTACGATAAACCTTTAGACTATAAATCTCTATTCAGGAGATATATTTATCTTAAACTCAACCCTTCACATTTCAATGCCGCATCCCCCAACATTGGGGGATGCCCATAGTTTTATGCTTGAGCCTCTTTTAACTACCGCCACTCAGGACCTCTCCAGAACCCCCACCGATCTCAACTGAGATTCACAATGTATTGTTGGATACAAATGATGCCCTTATGGGTACAGGCCACTATTCTTATCGGGATCACCGGATTTTTATTCGGCTCGATTCGTTGGTTTTTTAACCTAATTACACCCCCAAAGAAAAAATCCGCAAGGGGTAAGAAATAAGAGTTAAATCTTATTTTGGCAGATTATCTGCCAATTGGGGAAAGCAAAGAGTTTTCAAAGACTTAGGTCTTCTCAGCTCTTAGTGTCCTGCCCACTCCTGGGCAGTGTGACTTTTAGGCATAAAAAAACGGCCAAAACCCCCAGTTAGGGATTTTGACCGTGTGTGTGTTAAGGAGTTTGGTTTACAGTACTTTACGAATGCTCCCGCCCGATATCTTCAAAGCCCCGGGTGCTATTTTCTTAATAGAAGCTAAGATGGAAACCACTACAGCATCATAAGGTTTTCGAGCAGTCTTACAAAAAGCAAAAGCATTGGTGGTTTCTTTTTGCATGTAGAAAGACTCATGAGAAAGATCATCTGGACCATCTGGACCGATATATTTCTTATTACCGTTCAGAGAGATAAGTTTATTATTCAGGATAGGTTTGCCTGTACCGAAAGGTCCGAAAATCTGAATGCCATCAAGAGCAATTTCTTCATCGTAATAATCCCCAGAAGGTGCTTTCAATTTTGTTGTTCTAGCAGCTTTGGCAATGATCTGTTTTGACACCTGTATGATCTTAGACCATTCCTGATCGGTAAAAGGACGGAGGATATCCCAATAATGGGTGTAACCTGCCTGCTTGGTCGTTGAGGTTTCTTTCAAAATCGGGACTAAATGTTCCCGGATACCGTCAGGATTGTCGTTGGCTAATTTTACTAATTTGTTTCGTAAGTTACTCATAGTGTTACCCTTCCAAGGCTTTATCAAAAAATTTGGCAATATTTAAAGAAGTTGCTGCCTGTGTAGACAGTTTAACTTTTTCATCTACATATTTTCCAAATGCTGTTAGGTTCACAGTGTTATTATCATAATTGGGGAAAACACCCAATGTGATTTTCACAATATCAACCTTCGTATGGATATACAACCGAGGTATCCTGACTTCAATACTTAATATTTTCACAGGAGTATGCATCTTGGTTATGATTGTTTTAGCCATGTCGTTCATCATTTTCTCATAAGAACCGAGAATTGTCTCACCACCAGCATAAATGCGTTTAATGGCACTCGATCCACCATCAGATGACACCCTCACTGACTTAGGAGCTATCTTCTTAATTGCTGCCAAAATAGAAACTATGACAGCATCATAAGGACGCTGTTCAGTTTTGCAGAATTCATTCTGCTCTGTCGGGTACTTGGATACAAGAAAACCCTCATACTGGTCATCAGTAGAACGATCACCGTTTATTAAAATCTCCTTATTCGTCAAGATCGGTGACCCTGTACCCATCCCATTACGAATGATAATCCCGTCTTTTTTAGCTTTTCCGATTATCTGTTTTGTAACCCGAATAATCTTAGACCACTCTTGATCAGTGAAAGGCTCTGTCCAATGATGTTCTGGAGTTGTTTGATACTCCAAGTAGTGAGTGTAACCGGCCTGCTTGGCCATTGAAGCCTCTTTAGGCTCTCCTACAGGACCGTCACCGTTGGCATCTCCGTTGGCATCTCCCTTGCCTTTACCCTTGGATTTTGTTTTGTTGCCTGGATCGGCACATTCAGCACTCTTTAACAAAGGAACCAAATGCTCCCGAATACCATCAGGGTTATCGTTGGCTAATTTTACTAATTTTTCTCTTAAATTACTCATAGTGTTTCCTTCTTTTTGTCGAGGTCTTTTTAGAAAAATCTTTAAATGCTTTATCAAACCACGGGCAATCTTCTGACCTGTAGCATCTGTTAAATTATTAAACGATAAAACATACTTATCTGATTTCTCAACCCCATACCGTTTATCAGCTATATTAGCATGTATCTCAATGTCATTAAGACTCAAATCCTGATGAAAAGAATTCAAATGGTATGCAATGCTAAATAGAAAATGACCGTGAGTAGCATCATAACCCTTAGCTACCATCTGAAACATAATCTTATTCTCAAGATAATTGTTTGCAAAATCAAAATGAGTCACTTTACCATAGGAACGTAAAGCTTTCTGAACCTGTACCCAGACATGCTTCACAACCTGCTTTGTAACAAAATTCATTTTAAAAGCGGACCTATCCATAACTTATAAACCCCATACCTTTTTAGTTAACTGTCTGACTTGTAATCGAACCGCCTCAGATATATCAGCAAGACCCCAATTCTTATCTATCAAATAAGACATCGGATAATTCTCAACATCTTCAACATTCCGGCCATGATGATAATCACGAATCCTAATGGTAATTTTGACACCCCTCCCATCAAACAACCATGTGGCACTGATAATAGAAGGAATCTTACCGGTATCCAGCTCTAAACTCCAAATCCAACCATTAGCTAACTTGATAGTCTTCAAGTCATCAAAGCCAATGTCTTCAAATACCTTGAACAACATTCGATTATTAATTACAGAATACAAATCCTTCTCAGCCTTAACAAAACCACGGCTAAGGAGCTCTGATAAATGATCTGACATACCATTAGAGGAAGAACTCAGGATAGTCTTGTAATCTTGTATAGATAAACTCATTTTATTACTCCTTCAAAGCCTCTACAGTAGCACGTATAACATGATTAACTATGGTCTCGGCCATAGCAGCCGGAGGGATATTATAATCAATCTTGAAGTCAGGAAGCTTCTCTTTGGAAATACCCTTAACTTCTCCCCGGAACTGGACGAACCCAGTTGCAGTAAAATAATGTAAAATAACATCAACAGACTCAGAACCCAATTTCAACGTGAAACCTAACCGGCTATTAAGCAGAGCCGTCAATTTCACAAGAGATACTTTACGGTCACGCCTGAGTTCCATTCCTATAAACGGCCATAGTGTCTTGTCAACAAACTCAGGATACATATCCACAAAAGGTGCATCCCGAACTGCCAGTTTTTGATATTCACTTATAGGTAACATCTCAGGTTACTCCTTACAAAATATAAGACTTCCTACCAAAGGGTATCCTATAAGGGAAAAATTGCCAATAGAATAATACACCAACCCTCATATTTATAGTTAGGGAAAAAACTCGTATTACAGGTATTCAAAGAAACACTCCGCCGCCGGGAAAAATTAGTTCAAAATAAAAATCGAATATACGATATCACAAATCCCGTTTCAAAAAAGCTCTCATATAAAGGGCCCTTCTCTAAGGGAACCTTAGTCTATTGATTCTCTCCTGCAACTCATTCCATTCTTCTTCCTCAGTAGGGTCGTCAGGATTCCAAGGGTTCTCCATCCTACAGTATGCCTTCTCATATTCTTCTGGGGAACGGTCTGGTATCTTAAACATATCTACACCTCCTGTATAGTATACGATCATAGAACGGATTCGTGACAAACAAAGGGGATTCCAATACCCCATTTCAATGTTGGTCCTCCGTTTTCAATGCACATCCAATACGCGTTTTTGAGGGGGTCGGTACTTTCTTCGAAATTTACTAATCGGTTATACAGATGTGACCGGGTGGGGTCTCCAGAGAGGGGTGTTGTTATCACAGTTATAACTCAGAGGGATAGGTTGTTTTCAGGTTGTTTTCAGGTTGGTCACTTACAACTTGGGTTGAAGGACCGACCAACCTACGGATTTTTTCCCTAGCTATCAATGAGTGCTCCATCACCACCCTGCTTGGTGTTCTTCACAAATGCAGTGACAGGAGCAAAACTCTCCTGCCCGTTCTTTCTTTACACAGTCTGTTATAGGATAGAACAAATGTTTACAGTGGGGACATGTCACACTGGTGTCCTCTGTAGCTTCGGTTACAGTGAACCACTGATTACACTCAGGACACTTGACCATGATGTTCCCAGTTTCTGATATTGCTGTCGGTACTAAGACTGTCTCTTGATCCATATTAATCAACCCTCTCTGTTTCGACCTGGATACCGTGCTGTCTCATTTCTTCCTCCAAGGCTATGATGTTGTGGTACGGACACTGCTCCCCTGGACTCCATCCCATACAGGATCTGTTGGCTGCCTTGCATGGTGGGGTAGTCCCCCTGACTCCAAGGGTCTGCTACCCAATCGTTCGGTACATGTCCGCAATATTTACAGTTGTCTGCCAGTAGGCATTGATGCTTCGACATGGTTAGTGCGTCTCCAATTCTGATGGTGGATAGTAACCACATAGTCTGGCCACCTCTCGTATCGTGACCATAGCTTTACCTATTGAGGTACGGCTGATGTCTAACATCTCAGCCATGTCTCCGTGTGTGTACCCTTGACCAAGCAGAGGGACAACTCGTAAGGCCAGACGATTCTCCCTGGTAGGTCTGCTCAATAGCATCAGGGACAGGTCGTCCGTCATAGTAGATTGTTTACGTGGGTCCTTGGTATGTTTCTCAGCTAATCCTTCCGCTGCATCAGCCTCTTTCCATACTCCGTCCTTCATCATCTTCATACCTACCATCTCAGCCTTGGCTCGACGAGACTCCTTACGATGATAGTTCGATAGAATACACCGGCACACCTGATGAACGTAATGACCAAAGGATGCCTTCCTCACATCGAAGGGACACGTACCCTTGTTACGGATCAAGATCCCTTTATATACTTCCTGCAACACTTCCTGCGGATCATACCCGGACCCAAAGATCCAATTCTTGAAACCTGCAAACAAAAGTTTAGCAACCTCGTGGCCTCTTTCGTCTAAATTTATCCCAAGTATCGGCCCGTTAGGAAACTTCTGCATATCTATCAGTGCTTGTTCGGCACAAGTAAGTTTTAAGTTTCCCTTAGCTTGTAAACTTTTAGGGTTGATAGTTAGGTTCTGAGTTGATTTAGTTTTACCGGGGACGATTATCCCGGCATCTGTAACGATGCCACCGGGTTCAAAGAGGTCGAGTACGGGAACGATTGGTTGGATGTCACGTTGAGGCGGTGACCAGATTCCTTGTTTGAAGTACCGGTCGAAAGTCCAGTTACGAGCTTGGGGGTGACCGGTGAGATTAATGATTAGTTGACGAGCTGAGGAACAGATTACTTTTTCGTGAGGCTTGTGGATTTCGTACTGGCCGTCGTCTCTCATGTAAACTGGAAAACTGCCATCTTGATACCGACTGTATAATAATCTCTCCATGCATCACCTCATTTTCAATAGGACTGGATAACTACATCTTCTACCCGAAAATCATTTTGATTTTCAAAATACATTCACAATTTTATTTTCAATGCGTGTTTGGATTTTTTCAAATATACACACTAAGTCCACACCTTTACTCCCACCTTTGAGAAAGGTTGGGGGGCTACGGGGTGGGTCGGTAATACCATCATCAACAGGGTTCCCATATTTACGGGGGAGTATTTACAGCATGATTTCTTTTGTCTATATCAGGTCAGATACGATAAAGCAAGCAAAAAGGTATAATAGGTTAAGAAAAGGGTTATCTCTGTAACTAGTATTGATGGGGGGGTCACTGAGATTTAGGGATTTATGAGCTCTTTTGTTTTACCAGCATCCTCTTTTAGGTTTAGGGTACATAGAGTCTACCTATGATTGTTTGATAAGCAGGGATAGTATTCTGTGTCCTTTACGAGTTGCTTGTATTTCGTAAGCCATTGTGTTAGTCCTCCTTTACTACTATGAAATAGGTCACCCATACGAAGTCCCCATTACTATTTTGTTTGGTAGTAACATCTGTAATTTCTATAATGAGGTCATCTGATAGTTTTTCAAACGATCCTGTACGGGTATAAGGGTAGAGTACGAAACGGAATGGACAATTAGTATACTCAGGGTCAAAGAAATGACCCCCGAAGAAGTGAGCTCCGAAGCCTTTAGACCCTTCATACACTTTTACTGTAACATCCTTGAGCTTCTTTTCAGGCTGGTTATCAAACAACCGTTCAGTGCGGGTTAAGGTTCCTTCACGGATATCCGAATAAACTGTACCTTTGTGGAGATTAGGGAACAGTTTCATAGTCTTGGGCGTGTCCTTAAAGTGTTCCTGTCCTGCTGGTGGTTCTTGAGGGGTATTTAAAGTTTTCTGGGCTTCTACTGTAATGCCTGCTGCCATTAGGAGGCTACTGGCTTGTTTAGCTCTGATATTGATATTATCAAAAATGTTGGCTGATGTTTCATTACCTAAAGATTTAGCTGTGTTAGAGGCTAATTCCAGGTCTTCTTGTACACGTAGGAGGTTATCTATACCTTCTTGTATTTGTTTTGCTTGTTCTTCATTCATTGTTTGTTCCGTTCTGTAAGGATGTTTTTAACTAACCGTGCTAAGAAAAAAGAAATCTTTGGTGGTACTGCATTCCCTATCTGTCTACTGATGGATCGTTTGCCGCCATAGAATACGAAGTCATCAGGGAAACTTTGAATCCTTGCTGCTTCTCTGGGTGATAGTGTTCTATTTTCAGTAGGGTGTATAAATCTACCACCTGTAGGTGTATCAAATCTTGTTGTTATTGTTACGGACTGTTTATGCCAATCCATCCTTCCATATGACCCACTGTGTACTGATTTGATTGTTTCATCTAATACTGTATAGTTTTCACCTGTCTTAATCAGTTTCATTCTTTCAACAGCCGTTTTTGAATGTTTTGCCTGCCAGTGGTTTTTTATTGTTTTGCCTGTACAGGCTAGGTATTTCTCATAATTTGTTTGAGGTGTTGGATTATCTACTACTCCGTCTTTGCTTACAGTAGGTAGATTCCCGATTGCATTGTGTATGTTTACTGTATCGAAGTATGATGGGTTTAGTTCGTTCTTGGTTTGTTCCCAGAGTTTGTTTATGTCTGTATCCAGCGTTGTACCAATAACTATGAGTCGTTCTCTTTTCTGTGGTATCCCGAAGTCTGATGTTTTGATTATTACGGAAAATAGTTGATAGGGTTCATTGAGTGTATTGAATGCTTGTTTTATTTCTTCGAAGATTTTACCTTTCTTCATTGTCAACATGCCTTTGACGTTTTCCATTACGAACACTTTTGGTTTCACCATTGATACTATGTTGAGGTAATGCTTGAACAGGTAGTTTCTGGGATCATTGGTAAAGTTTTGTCTTATTCTGGCTCCGGCCATTGAGAATCCTTGACATGGAGGTCCACCGATGATTACGTCCTTCACCTTGTTTAAAGGAGTTTTATCTACATTCTTGATATCATCTACGATCATCTTTATTTCTGGGTGGTTCAGTTTATAGGTATTGGCAATCATAGGGTCAAATTCCACAGCTTTCTCTATGATAAACCCTTCTTTTATGAAGCCGAGAGAAAACCCACCACATCCAGCAAATAGGTCAATTACTTTGATTGACATTATACTTTATCCTTTGAGCTTTTTCTTTAAACGGTTCTGGTAAACTAGAACAGATTGGCAATCAAATCCTTTGTGGAACCCTGTCATAAACATTGATTTGAGAAGATTCTCCCCGACATTGTTTGTTTTTAACTTGGGTAGGTGTTTGGTTTTAAAATGATTCTCAGACCGATCTTGATATGTAATATTGTACCGTATCTCAGGATCATTGGGGGCATCTTTATCACATTCAGCTCTACCATCTTCGAATCCTGCAAGGAACATTTTTTCAGCTTGTTCTTCCCCTGTCTTTGTTCTGAGGAACTCTGGGACTTGTGGGTCTGGAGGGTTATCATTCTCAGTTATACTCTTATACAATCCAGCAAAGTGTTCATGCGGAAATGTGTCTAATGGTGGCAGCTTTAACTCCAGTACCTCTTGTTCTTCTGTGGTAAGGACTACAGGAGCTTTCTTAGGGGCTTTTTGTTCCTTGGCTTTGTTACGTTCTCTGTATTGTTTGATACGTTCACTGTAACTGTCAAGGGAGTAGAAACTGATATCAAACTTCTTCAAGAGCTTTGTAAGTTTATCCCAGTCAGTAAGGGCATGAAGGAGCATCTTGGTTGCTTCCTCTGTAAAAGTGTAGCTCTTGGGATCTACATGGATATTCTTCTCCATGTAGCCTGGGTTATTTATATCCCATATTAGCCTTCGGGTACATCTATGAGTTCCATAGATATCGAGCCTACGTTCTTCTTCCTCTATCATTTTCCATTTTAACTCTTGGTGTATTCTTTCTTGGCAGTCTGCTATGAACTCTTGAAGGAACTTTTTACGGAATTTTCTGGTTAGGCTGGGGTGTCCTTGGTATTTGTCGTTGTTGGAGTCTTCTTCTGGTTTATAGTGGAAGTAGGAGACATCTGAATAGCCATGATAGAAATTATGGAGTCCGACAGAGCCTATGGTTCCATTTTCTATAGGTAGATTCATCCAGCCTCTCCAACCACCTCTTCCTATTTCCTCTTGTCCTGTAAAAGCTACTTTATGGATATCACACATGTCCTCAAGTAGTCCTTGAACGGGTTGTATTTCTTTCTTGTATTCGGCTCGTTCTTCCGCTCTCCGTGCTGACCAGGCATCTTGTCTTTTCTCAGCTTGTTCTTGTGTTATGTAACAGGGCATTATCTTCTCCTTTTATCACATTTTCTTTTCAGGTCATTTGGATGAATACATTTCAGTTCTTTCATGTGTTCCTGAGTACGGTCTCCATAGTCAATAACTTGATCCAGAAATTTTTTACCTTCTGGGGTTGAGAAAAGGGATTTGAGTGTTCTTTTCTTCATCCTAATCCTTGTGCTTGTTCGATGTATCTCCATTGTGTGACTGTGTAGCCCCATTTGTTTATTTTGCCATAGATACTAGAGAGCCATTGACCATCTTCATAGCAGCCGTGTTCTATTGATCTTGTATCAAGATCAATTTCGACCTTCATGTTCTCTGGCGGGGTCTTGTCATCTGGGTTGATCCATCCATCGTTGTCGTCTGGTATTCCCTTGGTTGTTTTACGATCACATTCAGGGCAATAGAGGTCTGTTTTACCTTGTGGTTCAAAGGAGCTGTTACATTTGACGCAGGTTCCTTTTGTCCAGTTGATATATTTCCAAAATTGTTCTTCTTTCATGTCTGATCCTATCCTTGATTATAGTTTTTAATAGCTGCTGATTCTTTTATTGTGTATGGGTCTTATATCAATGTTTTTCTTTTAGTTCCAGTCTGAAAACATTTGTTAGATGCTTGACACATTGGTAATTGCAAAGATCTCTATAAAATTTAACGGCACATCTTTTGTAACAGCATACCGGAATGGTATCCCAATTCTTTTCTTTTTCTACTTCGGTCTTACACAGAATAATTGAATCTTTACCATACTGCTCGGCCTCTTTGTGCATTTCACCGCAGGAACACATTAGGAAAGCCATTATTAAAATCATAAAATATCTCATTGTTTTCGGTCCTTTCTTATCTAAATCCGGGGTATCGGTATCTCTTATGCTTCTTCACAGGGTTTGGGTGTCCTAAACAGCCTAGAAGGAATGTATCTGAGTTGTTTCTTTTACCCATTAGTTTTTTGTTATCTTCATAGAGGGCAGTTCCGATCCATACGCAGCATTGTTGTATTTCTTTATGTGAGCATTGGGTGCATTCTATGTCTTTGAGGGAGCTTTGGATCACTTCATACTCTGATGATCCTATGTCTGTGTATTGAGTTCCTGCACATATGTTACGTGTTATGACTCCCAAGTCATAATGCTTGTCTAATTCTCCTACACGTAAGGTTGGCAGGTTTATTAAAAACAAGTATAATAGCCACATAACCCCTAAGACGATAAATAGGATAAGAAGGTTACCGAACCAGTCATTTTTTCTTTTCTTTTCAGTCATTGTTATTATATGTTTCATAACGTCCTTACCATTTTCTCATAGGAGTCCATAGTCACTGCCATGGTTTTTATTTCTTTTTGAAGGGCTTCTTCATTTGACTTTGCCTTTTTTCTTATTTTTTCAAGCCTTTTTATGTCATCAGACAGAGATTTCCCGTCGGTGTCATCTTGAATCATACTTTCATATTCCCATGAAATTACTTCATCGACTGCTATTTCTAATTCCTTAAGTCGTTGAAGTAACTCTTTATTTTTATTTTTTAATAAGTTTATCATTTGACCTTTATCCCCTTGGATAATCGTCTTTCCAAGGTTAGAGTAGGAATATTAACATTATCCTTAACATCTATACAAATACGTCCTTTACCATCAGGAGTGTACAACCAAGCATTAAGCTTTAAATAACTATTGTTTTTATAACATACTTCTGTTGCTTGTTTAGAGAATAGCTCTTTCACGTTCCAAGGCTCTACAACTAACTGAGAAAACAGAAAACCAGCTATAAATATAACCACTACAACCATTACAGTACCTAATGGGCAGCATTTTTTATTATTTGTCATCATTTTCCCCATCGTTGATGAACTCTGGACCTTCTGGGTGTACCAGAGGATTATAGAATCCGCACCTTGGCCCATCTATCTCATGACAGACACATTTTTCTGGAGTTTCCGTCCACATACATCCGCCACAATCTCTTATATCAAGACAGGTCAGTTTAGTTTTCCAGTCCTTTGGTAATGTTTTATACCTCATAAGTAGCCTCTTTACTTTCACTAAATCAGAAAAAAATTCATTCCACTACTGACAAGAACCAGACTGCTATTTTTCCAGTTTGTAAAACGGGTCAGCATGTTGTCCCACAACGAGGACTTAGGTTCTGTTTGGGTCTTTTCTGGAAAAAAGATAATAGAACAAATATCTTCGTTAAACACTTTGGGTTTATTTATCATTGGCTTAATTGGTGTAGTTGGTTTAGGCCAAATAACTTTTCTTTTTTCTTTTTCTCTCCATCGGAGGGTTCTAAGAAAACACTGTTCGGCTTTTCCGTAAACCTCACAGTGTTCTGCTGCAGAACCAGCCACAGCAGCAGCATGGACGGCAGTTCCAGAGTCAGCTACTTCAAACACTTCAAGATATGTCCAGTCAATAGGGATGTCTCCATAAACGAAAATAGCCAAACCCCTATCCTTAGTACTCACGATCCAATTGTCAGATTGGATTTTCCTACCCCCTTTCAGACCCCTGACCATGTGGTTGTTGCCTACCTGTAGGAATGGGGTAGCTATGGGGATTCCGTGTTTAAGACCTCTCCAAATATGGTCTCCAACTTGAGGGATGTCTAAGAGTTCATAGGTTTTTGGTAGTCTGCATTTTATCATAGTTTGCTCCTTCTTACTACAACAACCCACAACTTTCAGAAACTAAGCTAATCCAAGTCTGGTGGTGTCCAGACCGTATGGGGATATAGTAGTCCTTCTGGCAAATGTATCAACTGTTCTCTCTTGATCGAACGAGACCAATCAAAATATTTCTTTTCAGGGTGTATCCAAGCTCTAGGGTACGAGACAAGTGTACTCCCTTCATGTAAGACTTTACCCTTTGGTACTCCAAGGGAGGTTTTCGTTGGATTCAGGCAAACTGCCAGACCTTTAGGAATAATGACTCTGAATCCATTCATGCTGATAACATACTCACAGGTTGTGAGCCACAGGCTGAAATGAACCAGTTCAGGGTCTTCATTTTCAGTTACTTCAAAGTAATCGTTCAGGAGTTTAACTCCATAGATGTGAATGTCATCAGCAGGGTGTATTTTCTGGTCTCCCCATTGTTTAGCTGGTATTTTATCATAATAGATACCGAACTCCGGTGTAGGGGGTGCAGGACGTTGAAAATAGACGTGGGTATGTGTGTGTGTGGATATAATGTTGATCGTCGTTCCTAGACCGTCTAAGACCCCTTTTGAGTGATTTGGGGCAGGGTATGTCCAGTCCTTCGGATGAACCCATGGAAAGAAGGATTGGAATCCTGTTGGATCGTTATTTGACATGTTTTTCGGCCCCTCTGTTTAGTTCCAATCTTGATCTCATTATGGCTCTCAGAGAGCTTTCGATACTTTTCGTAAAGAACTCAATCATAATTTCTGCTACTGCACCCCCTCTTATTTCCCAGAACTCCTGTTGTTTTTGGTACCTGATGATATCTTGTTCATTGTATCTGATAAAAGCATTGATTCTTTCTTCATCAGATTTGCTTGAGTCTTGAAACAGCAGGTAATCTTCAGATAGTTGTGTTGTCATGACTGTTTCCTTTTGATTGAGGCTTCAGCAAACTCTACATCGTTAATAAGGTTTTTATAAGAAAATCTTATGTTGAAGTCAGATGTGAGGTGGATGTCTTCATGATCTATGTCAAAACTATTGCAGGTTAGTAAGAGCCAACCAAGGTCTTTTACCATGCTGCCTGTTCCTTTAAGGGCAAAGACTCTAGCAGCTAATGCTGGGAGTTTTTTACCGATTGTTTTCATGCTGTCAAAGTATTTTATAATTCCTGCTTCGTTCATGATTGTTCTCCTTTTCTTACTTCAACAACCCACAATAAAGAGAAACTAAGCCAGAAAAGAAATTATTTGATTTCGTAAAGTTCCACCCATTCTGTTTTGATCCAGAATTTCCATTTAGGAACACGTTTAACGGCCATGAATAATATGTCTGAGTTGTTGTAGAGGTCATCAAAGACATCATAAGCTGCCTGGAATGCTGCCTCAGCATCGTTCATGGTGTCGTAGCGGGTTGCGTTATCAAGACCCCATATGAAATCATAGCCTTTCCTGTAAAAGTCGTTGGGGTGGTGATTTGGGTCGTATTTCAGGTATGTCGGAGTGTCATACCTGCCGGTTAAGCTCTTGATAATGATGGTTTCCTGTTTCATTATGATCTTTCCTTTTGCATTACTCAATCAGTTCAGCTTTTTCTTTTGTAATAGCTGCCAAACATTTGCTTTCACACATTTCCTGATCTTTTTTTGATGTATAGAGCAGCCATATATCTGAACATTCACCTTTACAGCATGAGGTAGTGTATTTAGATTCGAGGCATTGATATATAACTCGTGACATTTTCTGATTGATATTGTTTTCGAGCAGTTCATTAAACGTCTGGTCCATATCCAGACTATTTAGAGCTTTGCTGCATTTCTTGATGCCCACTGCTACCACAATTATCAGTGCTATAACTACAAGTATTGATGCAATAGTTACAACCCAGTCTTTTATTGATTTTTTTGTTTCTTTAGTCATTTTCTCTCTCCAAGATTAGGGTTAATGTTTCTTTCTTACTACAACAACCCACAGATTAAAGAAACTAATCCAAGCTGGTTCAATAGTCCAAATTAAAATCGTCTAGTTCGTGGTATTTATTACAAACCTCATCAACAGTTTTTAGTCTTTTTGTGATGTTGACACAAGCTATTATGCAGGCCGACCGCCTGGTGTTAGTGCAGCCTCAAGAACCAAAGAAGCATTGGCCTTTGCAGCATTCTAAAACACTTGGCTCTCCGGTACAGATTAAGCCGTTGGCACAAGCTTTCTCCTCACCTATTTGGACATTTTCTTCATCCGACTCAAAACAGCCTGTAAGACTTACCACAAGTACCAGTAAAATTAAATATTTCATCTTTATCTCCTTTATTGTTTATATTTCAACATTTCTTTTTGTTCAGATATTAATCGTTTTTCCTCTGCCTTATAAGACACTCCGAACTCAGGTGATTTTTCTTGTATTGTTTCAAGGATAACATCCGAGTCTATTAGTATCTGAATACCTTGATCGACAAACTGTAAGGATTGTTTGAGTGCTTCTGATGTAAAGTCGTTAAGCTCCATTTGAGCTGCTTTTATAAGTGCTGTTGTTTTAACAATGTCTTCTCCACAGAGGTCCTTATGAAGAATACAAATTTGTTTACCGTAGATTTGAAACTTATCTAATAACAAGATAGCCTGTAATCCGCTGTTTCTTGGGACGGGGTCAATTTTATCCCCAAGACGGAGAATATTTATCAGAACCTCAATAGCACCCAGATTACGTCCGGCCATTTTATGTAACATGGATGGCATCCATTCACCATTATTATCAATTTGCAAGGCATCAAGTTTACAATATTCACTTATAGAGCCCATCACTTTCTCCCTATTAGTATTGCTTATTTGGTTCAAGAGAGAAGAATAAGCAGATGATTTTTAAGTTTGGTTTATTTTGTACGTGTTTGTCTAAAAGGGCCTGGTAGACAGCTTCTCTTGTTTCATTTTTTACTTTGACTATCCCTCTGGCAGTGTGTGTGTATTCTTTCCAGCCATCATTTACTCTTAAAGTTATTATGTAGAACAATTTAATTGGTTCTTTCATTTTTCTCTCCGTTTTTCGTCTTCACGTTTATCGTGGGCTTTATATTCCTCTTTGTCCACAAACCAAGGCACTATCCAACTCTGTGCAAGAGGCCGATTTTGTGAATCATAGGCTTGTTTACCACATCTCAGGGATGGTAGGTCTGGATGTTTCAGAGAATAATCTTTACCGGTCGGGTAGTTACTGAAAAAGACTTCATTTTCCCTGCATTCCGGGTGTTGGCTATCGGTACGATCATTGTAATAATTATTACCATCACCCTTTATACTGAATAAGGGACGAGACTTATTTTTAGGTGTCCACTTTAGTTTAAACTCTTTTGTCATAATCTGTTCCTCTTTTTAAGGGTTGTCAATCACTTCTTACTACAACAACCCACAAAAGTTGGAAACTAAGCCATTTTAGGCATGATTTCTCCAAGTTTTGGTAATCTCTCTTGAACTGTCTTAAGAACAGCATCTATATCCAGTGTGATTTCGATACGTTGGCTAACAAACTGTACGGCTTGTTTAAGTGCCTCTCCGGTCATTTCTTCAAGATCCATCTGAGCCGAGCGTATGAGGGCTATTGTTTTTACAATATCTTCTCCACAGATGCTTTTGTGGAGAACCCAAATTTGTTCACCATAGATCTCAAACCGGTCTAATAACAGAATAGCCAGTGAGCCCCCATTTCTTGCATCTGGGTCAATTCGATCACCAAGGTTAAGAATATTCACCAAAACCTTAGTAGCACCCAGATTTCCCTTGGCCATCCTTACGATAGCATTAGTTGACCAATCCCCAGTAATTTGTAAGTCGTTTAGTTCAGGCATTTTTCTCCATCCAATACACATTTCTTGAACCGTTTGACGGTTTGATTGAACCCGACAAGTTTGCCTGTTAGTTCTTCATCGTAGGCAGAACAAACCCATTTCTCATCTTCTTGAATAGTAAAGACACAAAACGGGCAAGTGATTCCGTTTATAGAGCAGTGTTTTTTGTCTGCCGGTTTGATTATAACAGAACCAGGTTTTTCAAATTGTATCATTGTTTTTTCCTATTAATTGATTAGTTAAAAAATATCTCTCTTACTACAACAACCCACAACTTTTCAAAACTAAGCCAAAAAGCACAACCCCCGTAAGCAGGATTACTCACAGGGGTTGTTAAAGCTTCGGTCAGTCCTACAATTAAAACAGTCCCGACTCGAACAGACTGCAAAAGGAGTCTATATCAAATACAAGAACTATCTGGCAGCTTTTGATATAGACGGAAGGATCATAGAAACCTCAAAAACAACACATGCTGCCAGCACCGCACCATTACTATATTATACCCTACTTCTCGTAATTATAGAATTTCTTTAAGGTCATACCGTAGGTTCTCCTTTCAAGGCCAACAGCCTTGGGCAATCATCTGGGATTCTGAGCCCACTTATCATATTGTCAGGTAATACTTTCTCTTGGCAGGCATAACCAACGAAATGTTCAGTAATGACCATATCATAGCAATCAGGGCAATCACTACACCATTCTATCGTCGTGGCTGGTATCAGAACGGTATTTTTCTTCTTTTCAGTCATTCTTTGGCCCTCTCAAGGCTGCATATAAAATTTCAAGAGTGTCTTCTTCAATGGTTCCTGGAAGACGGTCGATGGTGTACTCCAACTGATTAAGTTTATCCTGCATGATTCGTTGCCACTCTCCGATATTCTGGAGATGCTCCATAGCATGTTTTGCCCAACCATCTGTCTCTGACAGGTAACCGTCTCGGCTACCGTGGTCTGGGATAGGTTCAGGATGCATGTTCAGAGCTGATTGAGCACTGATAATCTCACTGGATATTGTTTCAAGGATGTCTTTCATTCCCTTGGTATTATCTGGTTTTACAGGTGTTCCCATTATTCTACTCCTATTCCACTCCACAGTCAGGGTCGATGATAAATTCGGCATCAGCAAACAGTTCCGTGATATCAATCAACATTTTCTGGGTTTTGTTGTTTTCTTCTTGAAGGGCATACTCACGTTTGATACGTTCTAATTTCCATGCAAGCAAATGTATTCTCATACCTGCCGGTATGCCTTTGAGGGAGTCCACATTGAAGCTGATTCGTCCTACTACTAAATTACCGGGCTTGATGACTTCCAAGTCTATTTCCCAACCATCACTGTCTTTATTGGTTTTATTGTTGCCTTTCGGGGCATTGATGACACCTCTGATGGTCAAATCACCGACAGTGGTATTAAAGCCTCTGTTGTTGAATCCAGGTCTAGTTTTACCGATTTCTATTTTCATTATGCGTTTCCTTGTCCTTTCCAGTACCAGCAATGTTTTCCGATAGCTGCTAAGAGCTTGAGTTCCACGAGAACCCGACGAAAATGAGAGGTCATTTCATCATTGTGATCGAAAGCATTGTTGAAGGGGTATCCAATAATTTGGCATTTCTTCTGCCAATATTCTTTCATGACGGCTTTAAGGGTGGCATCAGGGATGTATTCGTCAAGTTGTGGCCCGACTTCACTCATAGCCTGTTGAAATTTCTTGGCTTGGGCTTGGTCATTTGATAGTAAGGTTTGTTCATAGTTTTTCATGGCCATACTCCTTATTTGAGGGGCTTACCGACTTCAACACGAATGACTGGTCCTGAGCCGATGGTGAAGTCTTCAATACCAACGGAAACTAGAACACCACCAGTATAAGAAAAGTCTCCACAGACAACGTAGGGTCGGAACATCTGGATACTGCCATCAGGGTTGATACATTTGACCGTAGCGTGGCCGTATGACCCCTCAAGGCTTATATCAAGTACGTCACCAAGGTTGATGTCTTTCAAGTCTTGTAGTTTTTCAGGTTTCATTGTTCAACTCCTATTTTGAAGGTTTTGTTGCCGTTCTTACTACAACAACCCACAAAAACTAGAAACTAAGCCACAACCTATTTATCTGGGAGGGGATGGATCATAGTGTCCATATTGAATCCTTTTAGGTTCTGTACTGGCTACATTGAGGGTAATTGATACAGACATCTATGGATTTCTCAAAATGTTTGTTCATAATTTAATCCTTTTCTGGGTAAACAGTTGTTTCAGCATCTGCCATAAAGTCCTCTTTTTCAATAATACCCTCATCCTTGGCACACTTGGGGCACAAGACAGTACTCTCATACCCTGAAGGTGTCCAACCAATCTCACCAATCAAACGATTGACGGTGTACGCCGGAGTCGTTACATGTATTTCTTTAGTTCTCCCACAACCTTTACAGATTATATTCAGTTTCATAATTTTAATCCTTTTCATCCTTGTGTTCAAGGATATTTCCAAGTTTAACTGTAAGATCCTTTATAACAGCAATCCGGGCATCCTCATAAGAGGTAATGAGCCCTTTGCTTTCAGTGTTTTCGGCTGCCTTAACCACTTTAGTCAGACCTTGAAACAGGTCTTCCAACTTGAGTAGCCCAGCAACAGCATCCCAACCTTTCCGTACATCACCAAAGAAAGCATCTATGGCAAAGTCCATAACGTCTTCTGATAGTTTGTTGTCAAATCCCATGTAATCCTGAATATTTTTCCTTATGTTGAGGCCTTTATCATTAACAATGCCTGCTATGTTTCTTACATAGAATTCTATCAGAAATGAGATGATTTCCGGTTTCGGGATCATTTGAGGTTCATGGACCAAAGGACAGAACTTACTTAGTTCTCCGGGCGGAGTTGCTTTTTGTTCATCCGACAAGGGTGCATAGAATGTAGTCCGACCGATATGTTCAGGGTGTTTACAGGTAGTGTAGCCTCGGACAGGTGGGTCTGATAGGGGTCTTGATAGGGGTCTGTAGCCCGGCCCCGCTGGTTTTGATAGAGGGCAATCCTCACAACGGGTGATTTTCATCTGTAGAAGTCGAGGTGTTTCTTGTTTTTCTTGTTCAAGAAATAAAGTTTTGTTTGGGTCACCTAAAGTATGTTGTGGTTTCATAATAGTTTTCCTTAGTGAATTATCTCCTTAGCAAGAGGGTCTACCTGTCTCATAACACTCGGCCCTTTACACATATCACGGGCAAATTCGTTAACTTTGATGATAAATTCAAGGGTGTTATACTCAGAGTCTTGGAAACAACCCCACTCTGTAATCAGATACTGGAGGAATACAACACCTTCGATATCCCCTCTCACAGATAAAAGATTAATGTAAGCAAAGGTGTCCCAAAAGGCATCCAGTAACTCATTCGTGGCTCTGGGGTCATTTATACTATAGCCTATTCGGGTTGCTGTTGCTTCTCTTCGTTTCTTTAGTTCTTCCCGTTTCATTTTGGGAATACTCCTTTGGCACATTCCCCACCATACCGCATGAAGGATTTTTTCAGGATATCGTCTTCAAATTCTTGGTCTCGTTCGTCAGATTGTCTCAGGGCATTGGAAATGGCAGTTGCAATCAACAAAAGTCTGCTCTGAGGTACCATTGGGGCACCGTAGTATTCAGAACGCGTGTAACACTCCGGTAGGGAAAACATACCCAGAGTGATTAGTTCTTCACGAGATACGTCAGGAGGAACTGTGATATAATTAATAATGTAGTTGTTAAGTGTAACTGTTCGGACTTCTGAACTACCTTTAACATCAGTCTCCTCATCCCATTTGACCTCTAGGACAACTTTTTGAAGGACTGAATGCCGTCTGTCCAGTTCTCCGATCAATCCGTTGATCTTCATTCTGGTTTTATTAGGTACGCTTTCCAGATCAAGGGTCTTGAAAGTGACTGTTTCATCCACATGGTAGGGTGGGTCACTTCGAGCAATATTATATTCTCCGATAATACGGGCTTCAACGTGATACCCAGCGTTATGTTGAATCACTGTGCCTACAATTTTGATTTTCTGAAACGCGGGTTCTGTGAAGTCCCAGCGTCTAGTAGTCCCAGGTGCTTGAATTAGTCTCATATTAAAAACTTTCTGTTTTGAGTAAGTCGTATCTTGCTTTTTCCTTATTTAGTCTCGTAAATTCTACCCCTATAGAATCCAATTCCTTCATAGCCAAATGATGAGGCATTTGAGACTCTTTAAGAGTTTTCACTCTTGATTCCAACTTTTCCATATCTTGTCTTAGGAAAAAGGCACAAGTAAATGTTTCGATTATTCCATCTGTTGTCATCAAGCCCTCCTAAAAGACAGGGTTTTTCTTTATTGTCTCTTGAGTTTTTTTGGTTGTCTCTGTTTTACCACAGAGATTACAAATCCTTGTCCATTGAGGTGTTTCAGTACCAGAAACATAATGAGGCAATCGACGGTCAATTCCCATAGTGCCTACAGGATCACCCTCGATTTGGTATCCTTTTGTAATGATCGGGTCATAGACGGGATCACTCCATTGGTGGTTGCAGTTATGCTCACAAGCATCAAGTTGTCGTTTGAGGCTTTCAAGATTATCCTCAGCTTTCGTTATTTGTTTTCGTAGGTAGCTTGCATCAATTATAGTCATCGGGTTCTCCTTTTCATAATATCTTACCCCATTTTTAGGCATCAGAAGTGAGTTTAGCTTGAATGAGTTTAATGTCCTCATCGGTCAGGTCTTCATTTTCACCAGTGTCCATGTTGCAACGGACAATAGCAAAATCACCATGGATCATGTCTTGGAGTTCGGGGATAAAGCGGTTGGGGAGTAAATTAGTGAGCTTGCCTTCTTCATTACAGATAATAGCAAGGGGTTCATTCATCTCGAACCCGACCATTTCAATGGGTCCACCAACGACGTTTTGCAGCCCTTCAAGGCTGTTCTCAATATCAGTGATTTTAGGTTCATTTCCTACAGGGACAATTATAACTTTCATAGTTTCTCTCCTTGGTTGTCAGTATTCTTACTACAACAACCCACAAAAAAGAGAAACTAAGCCGTAGGATTATTTGAGTGTCTGTTTTACTGTTGCAAAGAACTTAGCATACAGACTTTTAACTATAGCATTATAAACAGGAGGTGAGAGATCAGTAAGGCCTATAACATCAGGATTCCCGTATTTTTTGAGCTGTCTGAGAGCAATGTCTGCATCCCCTGTCAGGAATCGAACGAAAGCATCAAGAACCCAGATCATTTTCGTGTTGTTAAAGTGAATGTCAAAATTAGCCTGTTTCAAGATCGGAACGATGTGTTTCCGAGTCTCAGGGCGTTTATTGGCTATCTTGGTCAGTTTTTTAATAGAATCGGTCATAATATCCTCCAGTCGTTTCAACTACTAAGAGGGATTGATAGGCTGATTATTGCTTTAGACTCTTTCTATAACCTTGAGGCATTTCAAGGCTAATTGTCGTCCAAGCTGCTTTGCACCTGAAAGATTTCTGTTAACCCACATAATTTGTTCAGTGTAAATACTGGAACCTTCAGCTTTACTAGCTCCTGAGACACGAAGCCAAGTATGAGCGTCACAACCCTTCTGGTTAGTTCGTATATGTATTTTCACTAGTCCTTTCGGGGTGTTAACATCTGCCCAAACAGCACTGTCATGACGACGTTTCCAAGGTATTCTACCAAGAGATGTATTAGGGACGGCATCCTTCATATCCCACTCTTTATAGGTGTTCAGAGCCATTTGACGTGCAATCCTTTTGGCTTGGGCGTAGCTGCCTGTCGTGGCATAGTTCCTGATGACTTTCCGGCCATCTTCTCGTCGAGCAAAAACTCGGATATCAATAGCATCTTCACAAGTTTTATTATCACAAGTATGACTCAGATATAAATAAATTTTCACATCAGGTAAAGGGACAATGGCCTCTACTCTTGCATTGTGTGCAAGTACAGGATTGGTTTCTGCCCACGTAATTCGTTTAGGGAATCCTTTAAGTGGTGTCATCTCTTACCTCTCTTATCATCAGATACCTTCTTACTTGTTAACGGTGATTAAACCATCCACATCTCGTAGGGGTTTCCGACGAGGTGTTCTGACAGGTTTGGATGTTATTTTTATACCGGACTCAGCTGCCATTTTTCTAATAGCAGCCAAAACTTCATCCAGTTCCTTTTGTCTTTCAGGAGTCGGCCTTGGTATCCAGAGCATTATTCTATCTCCAGGAAAATGAGGAACTTATCGAACATTTCCTTGTCTGTAGTGAAAAATACATCATTTACAATATCCAACCATGCTACAGTCTTATATTTACCCTGTAAGGATTCCCGTATCATGGCGGGTGACCCTGATTTGGCCAGAGTTTGGATGTCTTCGATACACTGGTCTATGACCTTTGACGGGGCAAAAATGTGAAAAGTTTTGCCACTGTATTCAACGGCTGATTTGGTGTAATCTTTCTGATTTCCGTTGATCCGAGTCAAGCATTCAGGCAGTGCTGACCACTCAAACTCAGATCGTCCCATATAATCAAAAGACAAGATTGGGATGAGTTCCTCCACGGCTTCCGGGGTCAGGCCGTGGCCACCTCCACCAAAAGGCATCTGGAATAGTCTGGGGGTCATATTAGCCTTGGGAGGCTCGATTCTTTGGATTCTCTCTGAATTTAATATCATGTTTTAAACTCCTGCCAGCCACGGTATGTAAGCTGAGAAATTGTGAGCAATGATGCTCCAACCTATTTCACAAAGGTTAAAAACCAGTAGCCCAAGAGCAAAGTTAGACAGGGCATTAAAGATCACGGCTGTTTTGTGAGTGAGTACAGGATCGTTTACAAAGAAACCTGTACAGAACTGACTGATGAATTTCAGGACAACAAACAGAGCAAATGCTTGAGGTACTGTGGAAAAAGTTGTTTCAATGGGCATTACATATCTCCTTATGTTTTTTGGACAATGTTATATTTCTTCAAGGTATCCAGCCGAACATCACAGGTTTTCTCTCATTTTTTTTTCATTTAATTCTCCTGTAAATGTTTATTCCTGACTGTCGTGACATGTGCCACAATGGAGTCAGTTCTTGTCATCCGTTTGTCTTTGGTGTGGTGTTCAAAGGTCATATCTGTGATAACGGCTTTTGGTTTATCCAATACTTCTTGCGGGATTGAATTCGGCCATACCGGTTTTATAGTCTTAAACTCACAGGTAACTCGGAGAGTCACATTTTTCATGTTGGGGATGTGGATAGTTGAACCACTGAGTTTCCCACCGTGTCCGACTGCTTTCAAGGCATCGTTGATGGGGCCTAAAAAATTATTTATTGCTTGGACTCTTGTATTTGTAGCCTTGTCAAAACAAGCCTTATGGTAAATACCGTTCAGCATTGGGTAATCGGTATTACCCAAACGTACCCAGTAGGCTTTAGTGCCTTTGTCTACAGGTTTTCCGCAGCAAGGGCAGCCATTTGTGGTTTGGTGGATGAACACGAAGTCTGAGTTTTCTTTGAGGTATTCACCTTCTTCTTTGGTGTAAGTTTTCATTGCCATTGTTTTTCTCCTGTTAAAAAGTATCTCTCTTGTGCATAACCTATTCTTTAGTAGCTTGTTTATAACAGAATATGTGGTACATAGCAGCTTCAGAAGAACCATTGCCTTGTACCCAATAACTTTCAGAGTTAGCTTGAATGATTTCCCCACAACAAGAGCAAGTGGTTGCTTGGAGGATTTTTACTCTACGAGCCAGCTCTTTCATATTTTTGATTTCATCTTTGGTATAAGTTTTCATTTCCATTGTTTTCTCCTGTTAAAAAGTGTCTCTCTTTCTACTACAACAACCCACAATAAAGAGAAACTAAGCCATTAAGATAATTTTTCCAAAACTTCGTCTGCTATCTCACGGGTTAATCCTGTATCGGTGTCCGTTAGGACAAGACGATCCATCAAATGGGCCATGTCAGTTTCGTCATCAAGGATAACAAAACGGGTGTATTGAGGATGCTCTTTTAACCAAGCAGCAATTTCGTCTCCACGTTGTTTCCCATCCAGTTCCGGGGTCATACCGATCATATCACCGGTTATCCCACGTCCAAAGAAAAAACTTAGTTCACGGCTGCTTTTCCTCCATGATGAAGAAATAACAATTTGAGCTCCTGTTTTATCAGTAATTTCATTAAGGAGTTTAACACACTGAGGTGCCATCCAGTAAATGATTTTGAGCATTAATTCTTGGTCGTCCGGCTCCATGTCTACAAGACGTTCTGTGGGTTCGGGTTTCCCAAGCTTGGCCCATTCTTTTTCAGGTTCCCAATCATCCATAGGGTTCATCACCCCATCCATGTCCAAGAATATGATCGGAGGTGGTTCCATAACGCCCCTGAGCAGCCCTACAACCTCTGTTAAGGTGTCAAAGCGAGCTTCGTCATAGGACGAGAACAAATCGTGACTCTGAGGCTTGTCAGGCGTTCCGTTTATTTCGGATTTCAGTTTTTTATAAACGGTGGCCAGTCGGCCCATTCCTAAGATGGGGTCCCAACTATTCGGGATACGTTTGACTATCTCCTGTTTCGTCAGGTCCATCATCTTCTGTTTGACTATTTCAAAAGCTAACATTGTTTTCCCACTACCTTGAGTGAGAGCTAACATTTTTTTCCCTTCGTCTTTGATTTTTTCTTTTGTGTATGCATTCATTAAGTCCTGATAAAACTCAGACAGGAATTTGATTGTATCAGGTTCAGGGAATAATGTGTGGTCAGAAAGTGGACAGGTTGAATCTGGAGTGTCATTTTTGTAAGCTAGTTTGAGGAATTCCCCAGAAATTGGGTTATACATCCCTCGGGTGGATTTAGGGTGGTGGCAACAATCATGATGATTTTCACCCCTTCGGTTCCAAGGGCAGTCTTTACAAGATTCAATTTGAGCATATAGAGTTTTCATACTTCAACAACCCACAACTTTCCAAAACTAAGCCGATTTTATTAAACAGTCATCAGTTTCTTTGTTTGATGGAGTATTTTTGACAGCCTCTGAGCATAATTCCCATGCTTGGCTATCTTGGCCAAAGCCCCTCCAAGGATTTCATCAAGGGTGCTTACATTGTAATCGTATATCTCATAAACCTCAACTTTTTGTTTCCGGCCTTTCACCAAGGTTTTGCCTGATAATATGACACGTACTTCAATTAAATCAGGTGCTGGCCTAATTGCATTTCCCTTAAGCTGTGGTCCATTCTCAAGGGTTTTTTCAAAGGTCCAAACTCCATATGAAGTTTCTGTAATATCCATACTATCTCCTATCAGAACGGGCAGTCATCACAGGTCTCTATGAAATTAATTTTCTTTGTCATCCTTAAGCCTCTCAAATGTAATTGGAGTACTTGTCATCACGTCATTGGATTCAGGCATCTCAGGGGCTGATACGAAACATACTTCTTCTGCATAGGTGATTGTTGCTCCACAACCCATACAGGTTTGAGGGAGATCCTTGATCGGGGTCACTGTAACTCCATATAAAGTGTCAATGTAGTGAGGGAATGGGCAATTTTTATCACTCATAGTTATTTCCTTTTAGGTGTAAACATTGAGGAAGGGGTCATCATTTTCTGAATTTCTTTTTGCATCATTTTCCGAGCCTCTTTTCCCATCATTTTCTGGTTATTCTGGGAGGTATTAATAAAAAGACCAGCCAATAGCGTATTTGAGTTATATAAATTCTCTTTACCCCAGTCCATAGTAGACAGCTTTGTTGTGAAACTGCCCGGGTCGATAGTTATCGTTTTACCTTCTTTTTCAATGCATTGAGGACACTTAACAGTGTCTTGTTGAGTATTATTATCATACCCTGATTTCCAACCAGCAAGCTCCAGAACCGATCCCGGCTGATACCACTGACCCAACGGGAATGATTCTGTTCGGCCACATTGAGTACAAGTAGCCGAACAGCGGAACGGTGCTTCAGGATTTTGCTGGTATAAAGGCTTTAGAGGAATATTCAAGAACAAATCTTTAGCAGAATAACTCTTAGTGTGTATTTCGGAAGCTTGTTTACCACACCTCGGACAATCCACAATACCCTGAGCATAAAACTCCAACCTGTGGTGAATTGTCTTAATCTGAAACAGCATCGGATCATCACAGTTTGGACATTTTCCGCTGTATGTTCTTGTCATTTCCTCTAGCATTAAACCAAGCCTTCCCCCAACTCTTCTGAGAAAGTCCTGATCAGAGCTGTGGCCTCTTTTACCGGCAGACTTTTAACAGCTCTCTTAATCAGGGCTGTCCGTTCCATAATTGACAGGAAACCTGAACTCTTAGTAGAGAAATCGGGCGTCTCCTCAGATACCCGTGGGTTTCTGATTCTTAGGAGACAAGGGTGTTTCTCACTGAATTTAATAAGATCCACCCCTTCGTAACAGCTTCGTAACCCCCCGTTGACGGGCTCAGAATAGAAAGGGACATTATAACAACGTAGCCGGGAACCGACAGTATCAGAAGTTTTTTGGAATCCCAGTAACCTCGTTAGGCTAGATACATAGTATATCTTAGAGGGGTCTATTTTAAGATAAGTTGTTTTCATATTGTACCTTTTTCCAATCCTGTTGTAAAGCCTGTCAGCAATGCTTGTGCTGAATCTACACCCATACCTTCCACAGCTTTTTCAAGAAATCGGTTATTTACCGATTTTACTGGTATGTCCTTTAATTTGTTGGGTTTTTTCACAAGCAAGGCTGCATCTTTCCCATAGTACCGTGTTATGGAAAGCTTGAACCCTGCTTGTTCTTGTTGTAGTGTTGTAGCGTTTCGAACTCCAGCTTGTATTAACCGATTTACGATAGTCGTTGTACCCATTCCGAGAATGTCTGAAATTTCAGAAAGAGTATAAAGCCTGTAAGGTTCAAAACCGTGAATCAACTCTTTTGGTTTTTCTTCCACTTTCTTAGGCATCTCGAAGCCTGGGTTAAGTATACCAAGGCCGGCACTAATAACATCCTCTCCTTGATAACCACCACCGTCTATTTTATAACCACGGCTTTTCATCTCTTTTTTGACTTCTTTATAACTGATGCCCAAGAGAAACGATAGGTCTGACAAAGTGTATAGGGTGTTAGGGACTACGAGGGGTTGGTTCATGATCTCCTCCCTGACTTTCCTGACAAAATTACCACCATGTTTTCAAACTGCTCAATACCTTTTTTCCGTAAAGTTTTTTGGCCTCTAGGAATCCTGGAATTTTTCAAAGAATCCAAGATGTGAGCAGCTCTTTTTTTGCTAAAAGATGCCGTTACGGTTGGAGCTGGTGGGACTCTGCCGAGATGTCTGTACACTTCAGACCTGAGATCTTGACATGTCCACGCATAAGCACCAAGCTCAATCAGGGATATGATTTCTGTTGCAGGCAACAGGCATAAAAGGTGGAAGTTGGTTTTGTGCATGTTAAGCATATGATCTTTGATTATTACATAATTACTACCTGTGAGACTGCGTATTTCAGTCATCCGTTCATATGCTTGGATAGCCTTAGTAGCTAAGGCCGGTGAAATCAAAGAATACGTAAGGTATAGCCCCCATTTTTTGAAATATGGTTCCATATTCCGGAAATGGTTATTCTTTTTGATATCCAAAAGTACCCCACCCATTTTGATGAGGTCATTACGTCTGCCTGTTTTCAATTTATAAACGGCAGCTTGGAGTCGAAGTGCTTTTTTAGTGGTTTTCTGTTTCATAGCTCAAGTATCCTCCTTTAAGGATTGGTAAAAAAACTTACTTATATAATTATTACCCTAAATTTGTTGGGTATCCTTACAAAGCTAATAAACGGCGTTGAAGCCTGAGTTGTAATTCTTTTTTGACAATTCCTTGGTTTCTAGGGGCTTTTAGTTTATCAAGTCCTTTTATGATCAGGATTAATTCTTGATCATACACAGATAAATTTATTTGCTTTTTCAGAGGGGAGTCTCCACATAGGTTTCTGACTTTTGATCGTAATTGTCGTTCGTTTAGTTGATTTAGCTGATTGCTTTCCACTAACTCAGCAATATCTTTAACAGGTAATCGACATAGAGTATTCAAGTTTGCTTTAGACATTTGAAACAGTTGCTTCTGTATGGAATTAGCTCTTTCAGCACCAACAACTTTAAGAAGCCCTTCAAATTTCTCCCAAGTATTAATAGCTCTATAGGCATATGACAGTGTGAATCCTTCACTGCCTAAGTATGCTTTCAAGCTGGAAAAACTGGGGGTCATATGTTTGTACAGTTTCTTTTCTCTGATGTTATTCAGCCACTGACCGAGACCGATGTAATCTTTCCGTCTATTATTTCTTAGTTTCTGTACCTGATTTTTGGCTTTAGACGCTTGGGTCTTTAAATTTTTCATATTGAACTCCTTCATTTGGATTGGGTGTGTGGCCCTCTTTTAAGAGGTTCCGCTAAATTATATTCTTTCACATAAAAATTGAGAGTTGGGCCTTCATACTTTAAGAATTGTGTACGTTCTTCGATCTGGAATGGGACACGAAGACGTTGAAGACGGAATCTAGCACTGTTACGTGTTAATCGAAGTATTGAATTGATTTCTCCAATACCGTACAGACGATCTTCAAAGAGATCATCTGTAAGAACAAGTGGCGTTAAAAGTCCAGGTTTAAGTGTTTCTTCTTCTAATAACATTTCCCCAGAATACATAAATTTTTTATCTATTTTGAATTTGGGCAGTCTTCGTAAATGTATTTCTTCAATTGTATGCTCACCACAGATTTCTCTTATTTGCTTGAAGGAGTAGATTCGATCTGCTCTGATTTTTTCAAGGGTTTCTTTTTTTGTGATGGGTTTGAGTTTCTGTAAGATTTTTGGTGCTTCTTCAGCAGCCTTTAAAAGAGTAAAACCATAATAAAGACGGTCTTTCCCTTTCACTCCACAGGAAGGGATTTCCTGCCTATCAAACATTGTTTGTGTTTGATAAACTGACTTATTAAGCATGACTGATACATTTTTAGCAGTGTATTTTTTATTTGATTCAAGAACAACTGAAAGTTTTCTGTCTGGGAAGGAACTTTTTTTTCCTAATACAATTTTGTTACTAAAAAACCCCTCAGTCATAGCTTTTTTAATATCTGACCCTTGATACTTAACAGGTTTTGTTGTTTTTGGTATTTGGAATGCCAGGAGCCTGCTTTTTATGGTCCCTTTAGGTAATCCTGACATGTCGGTTAATTCTTGTAGTGAGTATCCTTGTTTTGCATTTATTTTAAGCATGATATTCTCTCTTTCTACTACAACAACCCACAACTTTTCAAAACTAAGCCGTGGATGATGGGAATGCTGGATTATCTACATCACCCTCAACCCATTGGATCGGTTCTGTCTGGCTAGGGCTATCAGGGTCTCTATATTTTACTAAAGTTCCTTGCTTGATCATATTATGGATAGCAAATTTATTCCAAGCATAAAACCATGGCTCCCCCTTATCAGCATCAATTGGCCATTTCATCGGGCCTCTGAGAGCTGTATGGTTTGGATTCAGGTACATGACCATCTGTCCAATCAGTCTTAAAGGGTGGTCATGGAACAAGGTTGTAAGAACTGTAGATGACGATTTTGGTGAATCATATTTGTACGGAGTAAACTTAGGATCGAAACGACCAGTACCCACCACATACCCCACCCCATTAAAATCTAACCCCTGACACGGATAATCCGAACGGATCACAGAAAGGCATCCAATGATATCACTTTCTCTTGGTCTGATAGTTTTCTGGGTAGCTACTTTTTTATTGACTTCGTATACAATCAAGCAATGACGCACGGGATCACCGGAGGTTTCTGCTGCTTGAGAGTCATCGTATCCGTGTAGACGGATACTAATTTTGTGGGTATGATCAAGCCGAACTTCCGATACCACTGATTTTCCCCCCAGAGTCAATGTGATATCATGTTTGGGATTGACCCATTCAAAGATGGCTCGGACAGATTTTAGAATGGTTGTCATTACGCAAAGCAAAGCTTCTGACTCATTAGGAACAGAGATACCCATAATGTCTTCAAGGATCGTCTGTGTGGCCTGTAACAGTGGTGGGGTAGGCTTTAGTCCTGTCAGCTTGGGTGAAGGCACTACAATACGGTCTCCAAGTATATCCTGTTGAGTTACTTTATGATCTCCTGAGCTGAAAATAGAGTCTGGGATATTTAGAAGCAAATTTTTAACTGTCTCAGAAGGGATATCAATACCAATTGCTTGGTGGAAAGGTACCTTTCCTTTAATAATAAACGTAGATGGTTCACGCATCGTGTGTTTCAACTCAAAACTTGTTATTTCTGTGCAAAGCCCACGATGGATTGGTGCAACAGCTGCTGGGATTGGTGTTGGGACGTATGGAGAGTATCCTCCAGGGGATGGTAAAATTCTAGGAGTTTTATATTCTGAGGTTGTGAACCCTTTCAGCACCCCTTTTGGCTCATCGGGGTCGTCATCATCAAGTGCAGCTACAGTATCCCAGAGTTTTTTCATACCGTGGTAATCTTTTTCATTTCTTATACCGAGGTGCTCTTTAAAACTCTGAAGGTTTTTTTCATCCTTGAGATCTTCTTCAAATTCAGCCTTTGATGTCCGAGTAATGTTTTTGTTTTTTGCTACATCGTCAGAATCTTCTGAAATTATCTTGGGTGTCGATTTTCTAATTCCTAACCAGTTTCTAAAGCCCATGGTTCTTTTCCTTATCTAACGGATAACGCCGTTTAAACTCAGGGAGTTGTGCCCACCCTAAATTATTTTCATTAAGAGACACAATGTTATGTTTTTTCACATACTCAATGTTTCTGTTTTTCGGGTGAACCCATTGTTGTGTTTCCAGATCATAAAAAGTTAATTCTGTGGGTGATAATATTATGTCATTAGATGGTCGGAAATGATATTCCAAGTCTTCATCAAATTCCCTACTTAACAACATATTATCTACCCCAAGTCCATGATGTCTCATAACAGAATACTGCCGGAAGAACTGTCGGACTCCAGTGCTAACTTCATGAATGTACACCCCAAGCATTTGAGAAATACAACCAATAATGTCAGCTTCTTCGGTAGATAACACTGTCTTATCAAACAGTACCCTTTTGCTATAGTCCATTTCATCCAGTACCTGCAACATTACTTGCAGGGTGTTCTCTCCGTTAAGGGCTATAAACACTTGAATACGAGGGGCTAGTACCCCTGATAACAACATGATATTTTTATTGACAATAATTTCCCATTCTTTAGTGATATGAACCCAAGGCAAGATTTCAGTAGCATGTGGGATAATACGGACAATTGCTATTGTATTTCTTGGTCCAGCAGAATAGTCAGAGTTACGTTCAAGCTCCTGTTGTGTAAATGTGAGTTCTTCAACTTGTTTGAGGAACTCAGGGATTTTATGCCTGACAGTCATTTTAAATCCCCTGCCACCACTCCAAGTTTTTTATCTAATGCATTCAGTATTGCTATCAAGGCATCGGAATAGCCTTCGTTGTAAGTAGAGTATGCTTCCTTTTCTATTTGCTTTTGAAGCTGATGAATCTTGGTCAGGAGTCCTTTTCGGATTCCAGCCAGACCACCAATAATGTTCTGGGCATCATTCCCGATGGTCAGGATGTCTTTCAAAGCAATATTGACCCGTTCTTGAGCTTCCTCTTTGATTTGATCCTCTTTACCTGATGCAGTGAAATCAGCACTCCATGTTGAAAATGACATAGCATCTAGGGTACTACTATCAGGGAACTCAAGAAAACTTGTATCTAAAAGTGGCCTGTAACCAGGGGCTTCTGTTGCAGCAAAATGACAGCCTTGAGGGAACGGTTTTTTCAGTTTGCTTAGGACTTTTACACACTCTGGGTGTGTGCAAGGCGGATCATGAATCGTCATCGGTGCATTCGGACACCCCTTACAAGTTGGGAAAAGCAGTGGGGGTTTCATTTTTCTGTTCCTGTCAGATCAAGTTCCATATTTTCACCAAGTTCCAAGTGAGCCTCTTCGGAAGTTGCAAATTTCTCTAGTCCTATGAGGGACTTACAGATAGGGCAGTGTTCCGTAGAAATTATGTACCACTGTTCCTTTTCATCTTGGATGTTGAGTTTCACCACCTGGAAATCCAGTTCTGTTTTACATTTGGGGCATTCTTTTATCATTAACAGTTTCCAGTTCTGAGTTTTAAAACACTTTCACCAATCATAATTGCTATAGGGATAATTTTTTCTAATGCATTAGATGCTGAAAGAGCTTCTTCGGTGTCATTGATTATGGCATCAAGGCAGTCCATTACAAAGTCTCGGACGGCCTCAACGGAAATAGAAAATTCCCCAGTGGCTATTGGAGAGTCCATCTGGCCTATAGAACTACGTGGGTGCAGACTCCCAATTATAATCTCTGGAGTGTCTGGGTCGAAGACAAATGCCAACATGAAAGGTCCGAGTTTTTCACTGGTAATAATAGATGTTTGACGGCCTTTTATCTGTCGAATAAAAGCATTTGGGATTGAGGCCTTTCTTAGGCCTTCGTGGATAGTCCACGCCCATAAATTCTCAGTGCCTTCTTTTACGAAGGATTCGAGAGATTGGTTGATTTTTAGGTCTGGTATCATTGATTAACACCATCTTTCTTTAGCTGCTTCGTAAAGCTCAACACCATATTCAAATTTACCCAGAGTCATGTTAAGTAAAGCAGTCAGGTAAGCAGCCGTGCTTTGGTCAGGTTTCAAACCAAACCTTGCAGCCACATAATCTATGGAGTGGTGTCCACCATCAATCATTGCCCATGAATGAGCCACTTGACCGTTATAGTAGGTCACCAAGAAATGAGCATTGGTGCCACCTACCAACTCTATCAAGGAGTCAGGGAGTTTGTTGAATAGGACGGCATAACGATAGCCGTCCCCAGGTTCCCAGACGATTGCTTGGGAGTTGGGGTCTTCAATCCCAGCATTGGTAAGTGCTACCCGACCGATTTTTTGGTCCTGTATTTTCATTGTAGTTTTGTTTAAGTCCATTATTTTGCTGCCTTTCTTACGAATATGTAACGATGAGTAGCATCACCAACAAACCAGCGTTTTGATGCTTCAAGAGCTTCTTCATACAACCAAGCCTCTTTTGAACCTGCCAGAATCAGGAACCCGTCCAAACCGGAGTCAGAACGAAGTACCCAGCCCTGATTGTTTTTGACCAGTTCAGCACCACGATAGCCATCACGGAATAATTCTTCCTGAGTGTCTGTCAAAGTGGCACCGTTCGACATAGCTGCTTCGGTCAGTTCGTCTATCCAATCGACAGTTTTCTGGCCAGCGGTAATTTCAAAATGTTTAGGGTCTAACATGGTTTTTCTCCTATGATTGTTAGTCTTTCTACCCCAACAACCCACAAAAAATGAAAACTAAGCCAAAACTTATAGAGTACCTTCGAGACCCATGTCCACAAACTGGAATCCTTGAGCACATTTGACGCAGTTATCATGGGAGAGTAGTGTGTGTGTTTTAGAATCTCGTCTCATAAATAAAACCCCATCACCACAGATAGGACAATAAACACTATAAGTATCTTCATCTGTAGATGTCATACCCTTGTATTTGGTGAAAACTTGGTTGTGATGTTTTTGGGTTTTGTCAGTAATGAAACCAGAAAGGTATTTTTCTTCTCCGAATACAATAGCACCAGGAGCTCGGTGCAGCACACTCATATGATATACTTCAGGAAGTTCAACCTTCACTGTATTGTTTCCCAGATAGGAATTGAATAATTGTGAAGGATTCCCACTGAATCTCAAAGGCTTGCTGGGGTCATAAGAGGCAAAATAACAATCTTGATGGTTAGGTCCCCAAATGTGCCAGCCTCCACCAAATTCAGGCAAGAAAACACCAACTCCAAAACGAACAGTCCGACCTGTGGCGTCCACAAATCGAAGCTTATAAGGAGCCCCAAATTCCGGCGGGTATGATTCCCAAACACATTCTTCTTCACCAGAATAAATGATTTTGGTTATTTTTTCACTACGATTCTCATTGGCAGGTAGCTTAATGGCCAGCCAACGGGCATCAAGTTTTAGAGTTTCAATGGGAGTCATAAGGAATCCTTGGTATAGGGTTTCTCAACGTCTTACCATCCTCTGACAAAGCCAGTATGAGATGGTCTCCACAACAGAACGTGACAATCTGGCCATCATGTTCCCAATCAATAACGAAAGGAATATCTTTTTTAGTCAAATATGTTAACATTTCTTCTGCCGTTTTGGGGATTTCAGACTCTACCACAGGTATCCCTTTATTGCATACTGCACAGGATACAATGACTTCCTCTGGAGATTTCTTAGGGGTGTGTTTGTGCTTATTTCGTTTCTTTTTTGTCATCTTAATCCCATTCAAACCCACCGTCCGTTAGGATAGTGGTACCTTCACTTTCAATATTAGCTAAAGGTTCTCTCTCTATACTTCGGATAGGTGGTGCTTTATCATAAGATTTCCTTCTAGGTACTGTTTTGCCATCATGTCGTAAGTGTTCTTCAAGGACATCTTGTCTGGCCCAGTATTCGTGACCATCATAAGCTGGAGACACTTGGTATCGTTTATCCAGTTTGGTAACACTGGAATGTTTCCCATCAACAGTTGTAATGGTACGTTTCAGATCCCCAATGAAATAAGAAGGTTTGGTCTGATAACTGACAAAAACCAACCCGTCTGTTCTACCTTCACTTCCAATGATATACCACTGGTTATCTTGAAAAACTCCATGCTCGAAACAACAATGTGCATTATTACGAGGGACAAACCGCATCAGATAACCTACATTAGATTCCGAGGGGGCCTCAAACCATAGGTTATCCCCATCAGGGATACCGGCAGTGATGATTGACCCGTCTTGTAGTTTTATTTTTCGTCTTGACATTTAAGGTGTTCTCCTCTTGCATAGAAACCTTTTGGAACTTCAAGAATTACCCAGCCCCTAGAAGATTGCCCTCGACGGGCACATTTCAGAGCTGCCTCTTTTGATTTATGTTCTCTTTTACAATACTCTTCATCGGTAGGGTTAGAGCACGTCCATCTTACAGTAGCCACAATCAGTCTCCTTTTCAATTAGGTTACGTCACCTTAGTTCAACAACCCACAAGTTGAATAAACTAAGCCATCAAAATAAATCTTTTAAATCCTCAACTCCTGAATCAGGGCGTATCTGAGTCTTTTTCTTTGGGCTTTTCAGCTCCAACATATCAAATGTTTCGATACTTAAATCAACTCTACCCTTATTTGGATTCCTATCCAACCCGGGGTTTTGTGGTTCTGCTTCTAACAATTTATCTAAGTCATCAATTCCTGAATCCACATGAACAGTCGGATCTATCTCACGACCCCATCTTTTCCCATTGCTTCCGATGGAAATAGGGGGTCGGTTTTTGTTGTGTTGTTTCGGATATTTAGGGTAGTTATCCGGTTTCGGATATTTAGGGTAGTTATCCGAAGGGTCATACTTCACTATTGGGGGGTCAACTGCATCGAAAATACCAGTGTGTAGTTGAGTCCTCACCCAAGATTGGGTCTCCGCTCCTGAAGTTAATGATGGGTGTAACCACGGCCCTACAGGTTTATATTCCCTATTGATTGGTCGGAGAGATGTCCGTAAGGGATTAATCTCTAACCATTTGCCTTCGGGTAGGGGGATTCCCAGTCCTGTGGTCATATCAGGTACTACTATCCTATTTTCTATAATTTTCCAAGGTTTTTTGGACACAGGGACGGACACATACAGTAAATCAAGACCTGTCTCTTCAAAGGTACTTCTTGCCCAAGAACACCACCCAACCATATCCGTCCAAACTTGAGGGTTGAGAGTCATATAACATTTACGTTCCATTAAAGACCCCCTCTCTTCGATAATACAACCAGTTACAACAGGGTGGTAAAGGGATAGGTGTATTTCGAGAGATAAGGTGTGGCTTTGGTCAAGTTGTCCCCGCAGTTCAACCCATTCAACCACTGAAGTATCTTCAATCTCCTCTATCAACCATTGGTGGATATGAACGAAATCAAATATGTCCTTAGCAAGGTCATAAATTCGTTGGATCAAGCCGGTATTGGTGAGATTGTCCGTAAAAAGCCTTAAGCTTCTGTGTTTAAGAATTTCCCCTGCTACTGAGTAATTTGAATTATCCATTTTAATCCTCCGATTTAGGAGCCTCATCAGGGACTGCTACAGCATAGAGTCCGCCGTCTTTGGGGTTCTGAGGCCCCATACCTTCTTGACAACGGCCTTCATTATAATCCTTAGCTAGTTGGGTTGCCTCTTCCAAGGTTGCCCCACCTTTACCAAGCATCTGACCGGTTTCTCGGTACCCGTCGAGGCGGTATCGTAAAATAATCGTTCTGTAAGTCATTTTGCACCTTTCATTAAATTTTTTAGCCCCACGTCAAAGGAGGGCTTAATTCTCCTATTCCGACTAACCCTCCCTGTTGGAGAGCCCGATCAATATTTTCTTTGTTCCTTCGGTCATACCAAGTCCGAGCATTGTTGATCCAACTAAAGAAGTCAATCCATGATTCATTTCTGATAACCCTTCGATTAACAGACCCTACAACACCCAACTGGATATCAGAGTTTTCAATAACTATCATAACAGAAGTAGCTTTCTCTCCCATAACTAACCGAATTGAAATGGCAGGATCAATCCGCAAAGCTATTGTCCCAAATCCTTTATCGGTTAATGAAGTCAGTCTCCAATTATCACTGGACACTTCTGGAAAAATAGCCCTGAGCAATGCAACTACACGAACGAAAAGCTGAGAAGAATCCATAAAACAAGGGTTTATAAGGCTTAACCATTCTCTAGTCATCACCATTGGTATATCATAATTTTTGGAAGCAAATTCATCATAAGCTTCCGAACACCCAAGGCACAAATCAAATTCATGACACCCTGGAAATTCTGTCGTTCTACGCACAGCTGCAAGAACCGACTCACAGTTGTCACACAATATTCCATCTTCCATTTAAAAAACCTCCACACCTTTTACCCTAAAACGGTATAGTATCCCCATGACTATTAAAAGACACCACAACTTGTCTCTGAAACTTCTCGTCGGGAGATCTTTATCCGATGGATCTCCTTGGTCTGCATCAGAGGAACGGAAACTAATCCTTAAAGAACGAGAATTATGGGATACTCTCTCAGAATCCGAACGGTTAGAAGAACAAACTTTCCTAGCAGGCTTATGGAGTAGTTCCGAAAACAGGAACATCCTAATCCAACCTGAATGGGGCTTCGATGCCACAGGGGAAATCCGAATAACTGATTCAGCTTTTGGTATCCCACGCCAGAGTTACCGGCCATACCCTAAAGGGTTGCCTCTTGACGAATACCCAATGTTTGTGGGTGTTGTCCAGTGGCTTTGGGGTAGAGGATTTCAAGTCATTGATATCACCAATGATATTATTGCCGTTGCCGTTCCTGGAGCTAGGGCAATACCCGAAGTCGAGCGTCTTTATAAGTTATTGGTTCAGTTTTTTGCTAACCTCCGTATCACCCCTCATGGTTCAGATGAGGGGGTTCAAATTAGAGCACTTTATGATCCTGTCAGTGGCCAAGCGTCCCTTGAAATTTCGGGACTCAGTGACGACCTGCTGACTTAATACTGTTGAGCATCGTGGATGTCTGTACAAGGCATCCCACCGAGGATACGGTATTTGTAAGGGAACACTTGGCCAGAAGTGCGTTTCAGGGCTTCAAGGAATGTATCCGCACTCTGTTCGACCATATCACCTTCAAGAGTGAGAACCATCATACCACCCAATTCTCCAGCACTCTGTTCGTCAATGCAAAAGAAAGCATTGTGTTCAGTGCCATCAGCAAAACGGACATTACCTGAATGCAGAGCATAACCACCACCAATGTCACTACGGCCAGCTTTACCAGCTACAAACTTACTGGTAGTTTTACCGTCTTTAATAGTGCAGATGGTTCCTTTGGTTTTGGTTTTTGTTCCATATTGTTTAGGACGACGTGCCATTTTGATTCTCCAGTTCGGTTAAGTTTTCATCTTCTTACTTCAACAACCCACAAGAAATGAAAACTAAGCCAAATCTGTTTCACGGCTTAGTTTCAAGAAATTCTGGGTTGTTGGGGTATAAGAGAGGTACTTTAACTTAAACATACTAAGGAAACTATTATGAAAAACAAAGAAGTTGAGACCCTTGTCAAGTTGTTAACCGAAAAAGGTTGGCATATCGTAACAATGGAGTCCTGTACAGGCGGTGCATTGGCCAATGCTATTACTAATGTTCCAGGTGCAAGTGCTGTCATCAAGGACTCTTTCATTACTTATTCTAATGAAGCCAAGATCAAATTGGGTGTTCCAGCAGAATTGATTGATAAATATACGGTCTATAGCCTTCCAGTTGCTGAAGCTATGGCTAAACAAGCTATAGCAAATTCAGTAACCGACCATCAGAAAATCGTAGGTGTTGGGATCACTGGTTCTCTCACCCGAGAAGACCCGAACAACCCTAACTCAGAACCAGGTAAGGTTTATATTGCTATTTGTGTTTCGGGGAGTGCCAAAGGGAATGTTAATTTTTCCTATGGGATTATTGTCAATGGAGACGACAGGGAAAAAGGTAAGGAAGAAGTGCTGGAAGTTTTTCTTAAACTGACTTTGGATAGTGTTTGGATGAAATTATTATAAAGGAGTGCCTGATGGAAGAAATCATCTGTCAAAGATGTCAAACCTCTTTTAAATACAAATCCCTCGGTGGAAGAAAACGAAAGTTATGTCCGACATGTATTAAGGAGAAACTAAACAAAGAACGGATATGTTGTATTTGTGGTGGAACATATTTAACAAAGGAACGGCTGTCTGATAAAAGATACCCTTTGACCACCTGTTCAGAATCGTGTGAACAGATACAACAAGAAAACAAAAAAATCAAAGATCAAGAGTACAATAAGAAGTGGTGGCGTGAAACGTATTACCCGAAAAACAAGGCTGCTATTGACAAAAAAAACAGTGATTGGGCTAAAAATAATAAAGACCGTGTTAATGAATTGGTCAGGTTAAGAAAAGCTGATAAATTAGTGATGGAAACTCGGATTTGTAGCCATTGTGAGAAAGAATTTCAGGTTAATGAAAAAAATACGATAAAGAAATACTGTCAAATGAAATGTATGATTGCAGCAAGAAACAAACGCTACTACAGAAAAAACAAGGAGATTTGAATGGCTACGAGAAGCTGGAAAAGAGATGCTACTTTTATAAGAGTGTTTGGTGAGGGTGATTATGCAGAGAAAGCCTATGAATACCTTTACAAGGGACTTGTTAAAGTAGAGATCAGGGTGCCAAAAAAAGGAAGGAATTCTTATAGAGTTTATTTGGGTTGTAACAGTACCACTTTTACATCCTGGAAAGAGGTTGTCTCAATATTACCCAAGGAATATAAAAAAGCTCTTTTGCAGATTGAAAGGACCAAGGAATATAAAAAACAAAAGCTGAAACAGATAAGGCTTCACCGGTTTAAAAAACGAGTCTATTCTAAAATAATAACCAAACAGTCTTTAGAGGGTTTATCCCAAAGAGAAACTACCCTTATATTAAAAGATTTGGCAGCTTATAAAGAACAATTAGCTTGGAATCAGATCAATAGTGGGTACAACCCTAAAGTTGGAAACATGATTTTCGGATGAGGGGTTCTGGCTTAGTTTCTCTTTTTTGTGGGTTGTTGAAGTAAGAAAAGGAGAACAGTCATGAAAATGATTACCTTGATTTCAGTAGCAGATAAAAATAAAGCACTTCGGGTACTTAAAGATACCATAGGTGTGACTACTCAGTATAGTAAATTTATCCTTCAAAGTCTCCCCAGATACAATGCTTATGTGGATGAAAAAACATTGAGGGTTTTTGATAAAAACAATATCTATTACAAGATGATGGCTTAGTTTTGAAAAGTTGTGGGTTGTTGTAGTAAGAAACAACTGATAATTCAGGAGAAAAACAATGAACACTACACAAATTGACCAATTAGCACTAAGAGTACGGGCTGCAAAAAATGCATATTACAATGGTAACCCTGTAATGTCCGATGCAGAATACGACACTCTGGAAGACGAACTCAGAAAAGCTGACTCGAATCACCCCGTCCTGAAAATGGTCGGTATGGCTCCAACAGGCGGTTCTTGGCCTAAAGCCAAACACGAAATACCAATGGGTTCGTTGAACAAAGCTCAGGTCAAGGCTGAAGTTGAAAAATGGATCAAAGGGGCTGCTACGGCTGGTGAAATTGCAGTTATGGATAAACTTGATGGAGCTTCCATTGAGTTAACATACGAAAAACGTCATCTGGTTCGTGGTGCTACTCGTGGTGATGGTGATATCGGTCAGAACATAACCCGAAACATTCTGCTTATGCAGGGTGCTGTCAAGGTTTTGCCTTCTACCATTAACGGTCAACCAACCCCTGACAAAGTATATGTCCGTGGTGAAGTTATCGTATCCAAATCCCTGTTTGCCAAATTCTTCAAAGGGGAGTCAAACCCTCGTAACACTGCAAACGGAACAATGACCCGTCAAACCAACCATGACAAATGTAAACATCTGTCCATCATTGCTTATCAGTATATGCCTGAAGGTTATGGTATGGACACCAAAAAGGCCGAACTGACTACCTTGAAGGACATCGGTTTTATCACTCCCAGATGGTCAATCGTAAGCTCTCTGGCCGAAATCGAAGCTGTCTATCAGGATTACATTAACAGTATCCGTGACGGCCTTGATTACTTGATTGATGGTCTGGTTCTTGAAGTGAACAACAGAGACAAGAGAAATGACCTTGGTGACCTGAATGGTCGTCCTAAAGGTGCTATTGCTTACAAGTTCCCTCATGAGTCCAAGCCGACCCACCTGAAAGCTATCCGCTGGCAGGTTGGTAACTCTGGCCGAATCACACCGGTTGCTGAGTTTGATACCGTAAATCTGGCAGGAGCTAACATTTCTCAGGCTTCGTTGCATAACCTCAGTAACATTGCTGAAATGGTGAACGAAGTCAGACCTGGATGGAAAGAACTCTGTATTGATGATTCAATTTTGGTGAGTCGTAGAAATGACGTAATTCCCTACGTGGAGTCATTACTCTCCAGTGGTGATACGGCAGTACGTTTTAATATCCCGAAAAAATGCCCCGTATGTGGTGAAAAACTCAGCATGAATGGTGAGTACCTTGTCTGTACGAATTCAGATGAATGTGAAGCTCAGATTATCGGAATGCTGAAACGCTGGGTAACCAAACTGGATATCAAACATATGGGTGAAGCTCTCTTGACAATGCTGATTGAAGACGGCCACATTGAAGACATTGCTGACCTCTACAGAGTTGACCCTATCAAGGTTTCAGTTATGACAATGAATGGCCGTATGGTTGGTGGAAGTGCCGACCGTGGCTTCCAGAACCTTCGTGCTAAAAAATCTATCCCTGTCGACCTCTTGGTAGGTTCCCTTGGAATCCCAATGATCGGTCGTAGTATGGCAAGAAAAATTAGTGATGCCGGATATGATACTCTCTCTAAAATGTATAAGGCTCAGATCGTTGATATTGCTCAAATCCCAGGTGTTGGCCAGACCAAAGCAGAATATTTCGTTCGTGGGTTTAGCAAAAGAATCGGTTTGATTGCCAAATTGATCCAACACCCCGACGATGGTGGTGCTGGTATCACCATTAAGGTCACTAAGGGGCCACTGAAGGGCAAAACTTTCTGTATGACAGGCTTCCGTGACAGTGCCTTGGTGGATGCCATTGAAGGCTCAGGTGGGACGGTGAAATCTGGTGTCAGCAAAACTCTGGATTATTTGGTTGTTCAAGACGTAACCTCAACCAGTGGCAAAGCCAAGAAAGCTGCCAAGTACGGAACTGCTATCATCAGTATTGATGAAGCCAAAAAAATGGCTGGTATCTAAAAATAAATTTAACGGCTTAGTTTTGAAAAGTTGTGGGTTGTTGTAGTGTAGAAAGACAATAATGTTTTATAAATTTAACTTCTTTAATTTCTTTAAAAGGAAAAAAACAATGACAAAGAAAAAAACCCCAAGATCCGTAAATGCCAGTTACGATCCAGACATGTACTTGAAATCACACAAAAATGTCTTCAAAGGTCTGAAAACCGAATTTGTATGGCTTACCCCTAAACTAGCCAAAGAATTTATGGCTAGAAACATCAGTAAAAACAGAACCATGAATCCTAAACGCCTTGATATTATAGAAGGTGATATGGTGGGAGGCCTTTGGGGATTTAACGGAGATTCTCTTCGTTTTAACATTCCCAAAGACATGATTGATGGCCAGTACAGATGCCAAGCAGTCATCAACACAGGCATTACCATACCAGTAATGGTGCAGACAGGACTCAGCAAAGAAGCCTTTGATATGTTGGATTGTCTTGGTAAATCCAGAACCTTCGGTGAAACTTTGAAAACCAAAAAATTCCAGAATGTTGATGTTTTGAATAAAACCTTAAAGATGGTGATTTCATTACGAGAGGATTTCAAACCAGGCAACGACCGTTTCCCTGATGTACATCATCAGGAAACATCCCCTGCTGTAAAACTCAAAACCATAATGTCTGAAAAAAACCTTTCCAATATTGTGGATCTTGTTTGTTACAAAGACAAGAACACCAATACCAAAAAAGACATTGAAGAAGCTGCCCCTGCCTATATGGTTGCAGCATTCTATCATGTATTCAACAAAATTGATGCTGAGAAAGCCAAAACCTTCAAGGAAGGTATGCCATTAGGTTTCACACCACCAAACAGCCCTTCCGGTAAAATGAGAAAATACCTTGCAGCCCTTGAAGTACAGAGATTGCTTAAACCTGAGTTGAAACTCACAGGCCGAAAACTTCTGTACAAACAGATGTATGCTATCATCGTGGCCTGGAATGCTGAAATGAAAGGTGTCCCGTTGAACCCTAAAGCATTGGAGCTTGATCTGGAAAACGGTAAAGTAAAAGAGAACCTCATGCCTATGACTGAAATAGTTGGCTCTGAGAAGTATCTGGAATGGTTGAAAGCCAACGTCAAAGGCTTTTAATCCCTGATTACAACACCTAAACCCCCTGATGTAATGTCAGGGGTTCTTAAGGAGATTGATATGGGTCGTAAAATTACTGATGTAATAGAAGCTATCCGTGAAGCTATCCCGACTGAGGAAGCAGACCTTCATTCCAGATTGAACGCTATTGAAGAAACTGCTCAATATAGGGCACCTGAAATGATAGGAGACTCTTGGTATGACCTTGGTATCTTGGTGGGTCGGTTTGCTGACCCTAACGACCCACCCAAGAAAAATACTTGGCAGATGAAAGCTGTTTGTGCTTTGACAGGTCAAACAATAGAACAGATGGATGAGTCCAAGGAGAATACATGATTAAAATAGCCCGTAATGACCCCTGCCATTGCGGTTCGGGTAAAAAATATAAGAAATGCTGCCTACGGGCAGATCAATATCCTGAACCCGAAGAGCCTGAACCTCGTAAAAAGGGTTCGAAGATGCAAGCCAAGATGTTGATGGCAATGATGGCAGGTTTTGAAGCCCAACAAGGTGTTCAACTCGTAAAGAGACCCAAAAAGGAAGACTAATGATGGCAACTTCATATTTCAGAGGCTATCCGACCGTCGTGATTGACAATAAATGGTGTTATGAAGATACCAAGGAAACTATTGAAGATCATCTTCGGCCTTGTAAGAAATGTGGGCAAGAATATGAATTCAATGCCCCTGTTTAGGTATGTTGCCTGGAGTAGCTTTTGCTTGTTGTGGTCATGGAGTTCAAAGTGAGGCCTATGTCCATTTCGTTGACAGCCCTATCCGATTGGATGATTTTACCGTAACAAGGTTGAGGTTAGATGATGCTGGGACTAAAGAAAAAATATGACAAGAACAAATGCCTGGCTGTAGTCACAGATCAGGAAACTGGTTTGTTACACGGAGCTATGTATTATAATCACCCAACCCCTTCAGGTTGTGAACGGTGGCTCTTAGGGGTTACCACAAACCCCTGTGACACTGAACTCGAAGCAGCTAAACTTATCAATAAAGCTTATCCTGATGTGAAACCTTTGAAACTCAAAGGTCTCTCAACTGAGAGTTGTGATATTTTGGAACTTAAGCTGAAACGTGGGTCGTGCATCCATTGGATGCACCACAGAGACGGCAATAAGAAGCCTGCAAAGGGAGAAGATCCTGTTGACCCTATTGAGATTATAGAGGTCTCTAAGCCTTATAAGGAGACTGAGATTGATCCAACTATTCAGGTGACTTCACTTCAACTGAAAAGGTTGATTGCCACAGGTAGAGTCGAGTTAGACAGTTGCCAACCTGTCTGTAGTGATCTGTACTATTCGTATCTTCATTACCGTGTGAAACGTGGCGGAGAGAAACCAAAGGAAGTTCAAAATGTCATTGCTTGACGACTTCAAACTTGAAAAAATAGACACCAACGTAGATAAGACTGAGTTTGTCATGGTGGTTATACCTCATGTAATTGATACCCCAGCCCTCGTGGATTATGAAGGGTTCAGCATTGAAACGGATGTACGTGAAGGTGGCCTGACTGCTGAAGATATGGGGTTCGGACCAACAGGTACAGCTCCAGGATTATGGATTGGTGAAGGTGTCCCTGTTTGGGTACCTACAGGTTCAATGGACGGTTACCCAGGTGAATCTGAAACCGAAGCTACATATGATAACTTCACTTGGAGACGGCCAACCTCAGAAGAAATGGAAGCCTTAAATAACGAGGGGCTTTGGGGTAAACGTAAACGATGTTTACATTGTGGTGAGTACCTCACTGAGGGTGAAGAACTGATTTTACAAGTTAAGTTAACACCTGAAGATGAACCATCCTTTCAGAAGTTTTGTACTGAATGTTATGAAAAGGAGCTTGATAAATGAACGATAAAGACCTTGAAAATTTATGTTCAATCGAGCCGACTCAACCATGTCCTGACTGTGGGCAAATTGCCCTTGCTACATGGGTAGACATTGGTTTTGGACCATACTCTCAGCAGGCTGGTCCTTATTCCTGTACTGAATGTGATTGGGTAGAGCCTTGTCCTTATGTGAGTCCTGAAAAATGTGATCGGTGTGTGAGTTTTGACACCTGTTACACTCGTTTGGAGAAAAAATATGTGAGTTTTGACACCTGTTACACTCGTTTGGAGAAAAAATAAGTGATGAATTTATATACTGTCAATATCCGTATTCCAAATAAAATACAGAGTATTAAAGATGATGGTTCTATTGATGATTTGAAATGTTATCATTATTTAGTATTAGCATTAAAAAAAGATATCTACAGGTTAGTTTCAAGTATGCCTGAAATTAAGAATTTTAAAATTAAACCAGACCAACTTGAAATATCATTGTTCGATGTACCTGCTGTTTTTACGGATGTAGGGGGAAATCAGGTTTGGTTTGATATAGAAAACAATACTGATGAATAATATGCCGGATGAGAGAACAGACTTGATATGCCCCGATTGCAAAGCCTTGATGGTTCTTAGAGAAGGAAAATTCGGTTTGTTCTATGGATGCTCAACATATCCTGAATGTACTTGTGCTCATGGTGCCCACAAAGAAGGTGGTGCTCCGCTTGGTATTCCGGCTAACCGTGAGACTAAGGACTGGAGAATTAAAGCTCATGATGCCTTTGATGGACTCTGGAAAGTGAAAAAAGCAATGACCCGGAAAGAGGCTTACCTGTGGATGTCCGAAGTTATGGAATTATCACACAAGGATGCTCATATCGGTATGTTCGACATTGTTCAATGTGAGAAACTGATTGGTTTGGTATTTGATTTTATTAAAAAACTCCTGGATGAAGATCCGGGGATTGAATTAGAGGTGTAATGATGACGAACTCTTGGAAAGAAGATATGTACAAAGGTTATCGGGTAGTGTGGTCACAAGGGCCATCTCTATCAATCCCTTCATGGTGTCTTTACACATTGGAGCAAACCCCCGGAGACAGTATGTGTGCTGATTGGTCTTTCTATAAAGGTGGTTTTGAAAAACTGAGGGATGCTCATAAATGGATAGATGAACAGGTAAAAAAGAAAACAGCAGAGTTTTCAAGACATATGCCTTGTGAACGGACTGATTTGATTTGTAAACAATACCCTATGAAACTCCAGACTGGAAAACACGGGCTATTCTACGGCTGTACTAACCACCCGAAATGCAATGGCTCTCACGGTGCCTGTGAAGATGGGTCACCGAAAGGAATCCCAGCCAAAGCCGAGACGAGACAGTGGAGACAGAAAGCAATTGCTGCTGTGGACATTCTGGCCAACCATCTGCCGAAAGCCAACATCAAAGATTGCCAAGCTATTATTGAGCTGGCCAAGAAATTTCGATTTTAATGGCTTAGTTTCTCAAAGTTGTGGGTTGTTGATGTAAGAAGGAGAACAACAATATGCCTGAATTAAAATGTTTTTATCATGAAACTTTAATTTATTATGACGGTATTCAAGTTTTCAAAGCATTAGATGACGCCCGTAAAAAGGTTTATCTTGGAGTTTGTGTTGAGACTGGAAGTCTAGCAGATAAGTTTTTAGTCGTTGAAGTTAAACCTGACTCTGATTTATCTATAGAAAACCTGAGAACTCTAATCCTTGAACGCCCAAACCCTGAATGGTATCTGTTACAGACAGATGACTTTGAAGGAGCACTTCTCCTAAAACAACAATCAGGTGATATCCCTGAAGAATATTTACCAGAGAAAGAGATCAATATGCCCCTTATTTCAAAAGCAGCAAAACTTCTGGATGTTCCTGAAAAGGAACTCCAAGAATTCGATATGCCTGATACTTTCAATCCGGGCAATACCATTGCCGGATACCTGTGCCGTCGTGGTGACCACCGATACGGAGCATTAGTCATTAATATGGTTAATGGTGTGGGTGTTGAACCTCAAGTTGTTTGGTGTACACCGAAGCTTCACTACCCCTTTGGTAGAACTGAAATGGAAGATCGTAACTACCATTTCCCCAAGAAAATCATCAGGGTTGGTGTCTATGAGAAACTGGACGGCACGAATGTTCTGGCCTACTCCTATGCAGATGCAGAGGGAACACGGTACAGGACGTTCAAGACACGGCTGACCCCTATATTGTCAGACAACCGATTCGGAGCTCTGGCTCAAATGTGGAACGAGCTTCTGGAGGATAAACATCTTCAGATGATTACGTCTGTACAAGCTCTCAAAAACCAAACCCTCAGTTTCGAGATGTACGGCTACCGGAATCCGCATCTTGTGGTATATAAAGATATTCCGCTGTCTGCCAAGCTGTTGTTTTCAGTGGATCAGATAGACCAGTCTATCCGACCGTCTAACGGGGTGTTCTTCGAGGATTGGGGGGGTGACCCTCCATATCAAATGTATGAAGATCAAGTCATGATGTGGCCAATGGCAGTCCTGACTGCCCCTCAGTGGGTTTTAGTACCAGAAGCTACCTTAGAGTCCCCAGAAGACCTTGTGGCCTTCTACGAGTCCAAGAGGGACGAAGCAGAGGCTCAGAACAAGAGCTTCGGGGAAGACACCGACAAGACTATTGAAGGTATAGAAGGATTTATCTTTTATACCCTCGTGGAAGGCGGAGAATGGGAGATGTGGAAATGTAAACCACCCTCAGTGGAAGATATTCACTGGACTCAAGGCAACTCCGTTCCGATGACTGTCATCGTACCAACGGCCTGGAATGCTCTGGAATCCTGTGATGGTGAACTGACTCCCGAATACATTCGTAGTTTGTTGCTGGAAGAATTTAGCCCTGAGCAGGTCGGTAAATCCGAGATCCGAATCGGTAAAGCTGTAGCTTACATTAATGGCCGAGTGAACCGGCAGATCAAAGTCAGGGCACTGTATGATGACTCTGGTTTGGATTGGGAAAAAGATGGCCGTGGGAATATTATGAGAATGCTATCAAAACATTTTGACAGCAAAGAAATGAAGAAAGTGTATCAATCTTTGACTGAAATGGGGATTGTAAAATGAACAAACCACCTAGCAGAAAATGTAGGATGCAGTGTCCATTATCAGATAGGTGTCTTAGATATGATGCAAATATGAGTATCCATGACCCAACTATTTCTATTGGATATCAGGCAGATGAACAATACTGCCCGGAACAGTTGCTTAAACCTGAGAAATCCGACGAGGACTTTCAGGCACAAGAACTGAAGCGGATACGGGATACATACAAGAATGACCCTACTATTCAGAATTTAGTTATAAGTGGCCGTCCCACAGACTTGATGGCTGTTGATGAGATTCTGGCGTTACGTGGCCATATTGATAAGATGATCGAGCTCGTTGAAACTACTTTAGAGCTTAATACTGCAGAACTTTTGAACTGGCTTAAAAAAGCCAAGAAAATTAGGAGGTAATAATGAGTTATTATGTATTGGATAGCAACCTGAAACTGAAGTTTGTGAGAAATCTGTCTGTCGGATGGTTACAGCATTTGGTTAGGTTTGGATTTACTGTACAGCATTTGTCAGACAGTACCATAAATATCCTAAAAAACCCCTGTGATCACAACGAGATTGGTGGATGCTCCAGTCACATAAATGCTTTGGAAGCAGTCCAAGAATATATAGTACCAGGTTCAAAAATTACCGTAGTTTACCCAGAAAATGACTGGACTGTCGTTCGTACCATTTTTGAGAAAAAGGGTAAAAAAGAAATTATCGGCCATATGAAACCTGTATGGAAAACTAAGGAGACAGCATGAAACTGAAAGACCGCCTGTTGGCATTCGTTGACGTTGAAACGACTGGGTTAGACCCAGAAAAACACGAGATGATCGAGTTTGCCTGTAAAACTTCTGACGGCAAGAAAATCCAGTTCAAGATCAAGCCTCAACACATCGAAACAGCTCACCCAAGAGCCTTGGAAGTGAACGGATACACCCCAGAACGATGGAAAGATGCCATAGAGCCTAAACAGGCTGCTGCCATTATCCAAGAGTGGTTGGAAGAGGTTATCATCATCGGTCAAAGCATTAAATTTGATGTGGGTTTTATCAAAGCCTTGTTGAAACGGGAAGGTGTTGAATATGATAACAATTTCCTGAGATATTCTGGAGACACTGTTACCTTGGCACTGGCACATTTAGTCCCCAAAGGACTCACGAACCTATCACTGAAATCTATCATGCAATTCCTTAATATGGAACCTGAGCCTGATGTCCATGAGGCTATGAATGGAGTGGACTGCTGCAAAGCTGTATGGGAAAAGTTAACAGATACAGGCTTCGATGCTTCCAAGTTCCACAAACATTACTCCGGCCCGGAGTACGATAAAGAGTAAACAGCTCTTTGGCTTAGTTTTCGTTTCCCGTGGGTTGTTGATGTAAGAATGATGGTCTTAACTATACGGAGACAAATATTACTCTTAGAGTAATATAAAAAATAATGGATAAATATCTTCAACTCACTCAAAACATTGCAGTTTTGTCTGGTCTGTTTCATGACTGGATTAAAGCCTCGGAGTTTTTTATAACAAAACTCCGAAAAAACGAAATTGTCCAAGACCCTCTAAGACATGATTGGCTATCTGCCGTGTTTTTTTCTTCTATAGTTGGGAAACAATCCGACCTTGAATGGCTTCAACAACTTATTGATGGGAATATCCCATCAGAATTTAAAATACCTGACAACCCATTAGAAAATCTCCCAGACACAGCTGCCGTTATATTTTGGTTAATTTTAACGCATCACAGATTACCGATAATTGATCGATATAGAGGAAAAAACTGTGGGGATTTTCGGAATCTTTTTAAGTTTATTTCGGCTGAGTGGGGATACCAACATCTTAAAACCCAAGGCTTAGAGAAATGTTTTAAATTCCCTAAAGGATTACCAGACCATTCCCCTATTTTAGTACAACACATCCAGAAAGCAGCTCAGGATTTATATAATTCTATAGGTACGCTGGAGGAAGTAATCCAAAAAAGAAATCTTCGTACAATCCTGACTCAAGCTCGTATGGCTCTCATGTTAGCGGATCATTTCCATTCGTCCCAAGATGCTGACCCAAACTGGCCGAAGACATATCCTGTTTTTGCTAATACGTACCGAGACACTGGTAAATTAAAGCAACGGCTTGATGAACACCTTGTCGGAGTAGCTAATCAGGCAGCCTTCAATGTGAAATTTCTGCATGAGCTTGTGGACATTAATCACAAACACCAAGCCTACCCGTCACTCGTTATTAAAAGCCCCGCTGAATTTCAATGGCAAGAAGATGCTGTCACAGTTATCCGAAACCAGTATCAAAAAGGAGGCTTTTTTGGGGTCAGTATTGCCAGTACAGGAACAGGTAAAACATTAGGTAATGCTAAAATTATGCAAGCTCTATCGAAAGACGGGAAAGGACTTCATTATACATCAGCCCTTGGACTCCGAACCTTAACCCTACAAACTGGATTGGAATACCGTGACCGGATTGGATTAACGGATAAAGATATGGCCGTTCTGATTGGTTCTACTGACAACCTGAATCCATTCTATGCAGGTTCAGAATCTGAAGACTGTTTATTAGATAATGAATTGATTGGGGGCTTGGCAGAAGCAGGGTTATCCCCAGTATTACGAGATGAAAAGAGCTGTCGGTTTTTCCACACTCCTGTGGTGGTTTGTACTATTGACCATCTAGTTGGGGCTACGGAAACTAGAAAGGGTGGCCGGTATATCCTACCTCTCCTTCGATTGATGTCTTCTGACCTAGTTATTGATGAAATAGATAATTTCTCAAATGGAGACTCCGTTGTTATTGGCCATTTAATCCATCTTGCTGGGATGTTAGGAAGAAAAGTCCTCATTTCCTCAGCCACAATTCCTCCTGATATGGCAGAAGGGTATTTTAATGCTTATCAGGCCGGTTGGGAAGAATTTTGTAAAAACCAATCTGAAAACCCTGCTGTTAGTTGTTTCTGGACAGATGAGTTTGGAGCAACACTTGAATCTGTGGAGACCCTGACTGAGTATCGGAAATACCATCAAGAATTTGTTGAACAGCGTGTCATAGAATTAGCTAAGAAACCAATCAGACACCGAGTTAATATAGGGGAAATCCAACCTGTTAAAAATGAAAGCCGTAAAAAAACAAAAAACAGATTTTTTAAATCCATGACAGATTGTTGTTTCGAATTACACAAGGACAATTACACTAAAGATGCCAAAACAGGTAAATTAGTGAGTATTGGTGTTATCAGAGTCAATACTATAAATACTTGTGTATCACTTACAAAACATCTCTTGAAAACCAAACTTCCACCTAATATCGATATCCGAACAATGGCCTACCACAGCCAACAAGTTATGGCCTTGCGTAATGTTCAGGAGACTCATTTAGATAACGTGTTGAAAAGACACAAAGGTTCTCAAGCAATTTTTGATAACCCCATCATTAGAGAGCATGTAGATAATAGCTCGGCTGATCATGTGATATTTATTCTTGTAGCTACTTCAATCGAAGAAGTTGGTAGAGATCATGATTTTGATTGGGGTGTAATCGAACCATCCTCATTTCGGGCAATTATTCAGCTAATAGGACGTATATTACGACATAGGATGAAAAATGTTACACAACCTAATGTAACGATTATGCAGTATAACTTAAAAGGCTTGCTTGGAGACCGACTCCCTTTCAAACTCCCAGGCTATGAATCTACTCAGCATGTTTTCAATTCTCATGATATTACTAACCTCATTGATAAGGAGACTATCTGTGAAGGTTTGAATGCTACACCAAGAATTACCAAGAACACCCCCTTAGACCCCCAAAACAAGCTGGTAGACCTCGAACACACAATCACTCATGAAACCCTATCTGATTACACCCAACAAGGGCCAGAGAGTCTTGCAGGCTGGGTTAAGACGTTTTGGTGGATGACTGCCACACCTCAAAAAATGAATAAGTTTCGGTCAGATTATCCCTGCCTTCGAGTCTTCTTGATCCCCACGGATGATGGTCCTGTTTTTTTTGAAAAAACAAAAAGACATGGGATTCGAAAAATCGAATCCTTGTATGGAGTTAGGGTAAACAAGTCTGATGATGAAATGCCTTTGAAAAGATTATGGCTTCATAGAGATTTTGAAACTATTATTGATGGTTTGGACCTTATGATACACGGAGAAATCAACCTACCAACGTATGGTAAGGATAAAAATGAAATTCGTTATGAGTATTCTGACCAGTTTGGGTTAATTGCAAAATAGAAAGGATTTGAAAATGGATATTGAAATCCAGAAGTTTTTTGATGAACGTATCAAGAAAAAAATTAAGCATGGAAGTCAAAATATACCTGATGAACAGATGCCTGATTTTGAGAACAAAATCAGGGAGAATTTTGTTTTGGAAACGTGGTTGCCAATAGCTGCGGAAAAAGCAAAATTCGTTACTCTCCGAACCCACTCAGGGAAAATGACTCACCCTAGTGCCCGGACATCTTCGTTCGTAGCCAAGAAACCCCAAGAAAATGATGGTTATCTTCGAACAGGGAATGTTTCTGTAGAAACAGATATGTGTGGAGGTGGGGCAGCCAGCCTAATCTATTATGCCTTCATGAACCTCAAGCTGACTGATGGGCAAACCATTTTAAGCCACCTACAAAAGTCTACTGACTATATCAAACAGCAATTCGATATCCCTACAATGTCGTTCGATGACATCCAAAAAGGTTTTCTGGCTGTTTTTGATGAAACAGATGAAGACATTTATACTGATGGTTTACTCCGAGAAGTATTTTTCCCAGTTGACGATGGTTATCATCTTCTGTCCATTACGAGCCCTTCTGGGATCATTTTTGCCCAAACTGACAAAATTGATAAAATCCGTTTCTCAGAAGAAACTAAAGAAATCCGAAAACTTAAACGGCAGGGAAAACCGTCAGATAAAGGTTTTACCGAATTTTTTGACCTGACCATTGCCAACTATGGAGGTTCTCAACCTCAGAACATCGGAGCTCTCAACAGCAAGTACAAAAAAGTATACTTGTTATCAGCTTCCCCACCTCAGTTTAAAAAACGGAAAACCAAGCTACCCAAAACGAACTTTATGTCTATTCTGTGGGTAAAAGGCTTTCAGAGGTCTTTCCAGAAATTTCATACTCAGATAGCTATTAAAAAACAAAACCAACATAGCCGTCTCCGACGTGATAACCATATTCGGTTCATTGTGGACCAAATCTCTAAACAGATGTGGGCAGTTCGACAGACTGAGCCTGGATGGTCTAATTCAGATACCTATAGATCATTGCCCAGACATCAAAAAATCTGGTTGGATCAACAGTATGCTGGCAACCGCTATGACAATCCCGATTGGATGGGCAAAGTAATTGCTGATATTAGCAGATGGTTCATCAACTCTTATAACACCCTGCTCGGTTCTGATGCAGAGTTGCTTGACGATACTGATTTGAGACATGTGGAAACTATCATTCAAGAATGTGAGGAGGCCATCCGATGAAAGACATTTTACTGATACCAAAGATACAAGCTGAAAGTGCCAATGCTCATTCCAGTCCATACTCCGGCGGATTTCCTGCTATGACGGCTTGGATGGGTTTTGCTCATTTGCTTGAAAGAAAACTTCAACAGACTTCTTATGCAGGGATCAAGTTTAAAAGTGTTGGGGTGGTGAGTCATGATTTTACTTTGAGAAATTTTAAGCACCCCAAGGATTTCTGTTCCGCTATTATTGGCAGACGTTTACCCCCTCAAAACCCTAGTCAAAAAGGGGCACCTCTGATTCCCGACTTAACCTGTGACCTAACGGTTTCTATAGTGTTGGAATGTTCAGGGATGGGGATGATAGATCATGAAGATTTCACCAACACTATTAGGAAAATCATTTATAGTCTTAAATTGGCTAGTGGTGATATTGTAAACCTCCAAAAACCAGAAGTTCTCACCGTCCATGATGAGAAAAGCCAAAAAACCCTGCTCCGTCGGCTTATGCCAGGTAACTGTCTGATTGAACGTCGGGATCTGATACAGAAAGCTATGGAAAACGGCCAAGATGCCCTTGAAGCTGTTCTTTCTCATACTTGTATAGAACACTCATATAATGAGGTAACAGATAAGTGGGAAAGTAAACGGAAAACATCAGGTTGGCTGGTTCCAATTACTACAGGTTATCAAGGACTCACTAAATTGGGTCCTGCTGAAAACACACGAGATGCAAACGATACCCCACACCGATTTGCTGAAGCTATTGTAACATTATGTGAATTTATCATGCCATATAAAATTGTCGAACTTGATAACATGCTATGGCACTATCATTCTGATATGAACAAAGACCTTTATCTTTGTCAACAGAATAAACCTACATACTCAGGAGAAAACTATGTCTAAAGTCAAAATCCCCGGGAATTTGTCATTCCGCAAGCGTTTAGAACCCTCAAAAGGAATCCTTTTTGGAACTTCCTGGGACAAACGCCGAGAAATTTGTGTCCCTTTAACCAATGAACTTATCACTGTCAGAGGTGGTAAAACTCACCACCAAAATTTCCCTGACAATCGTGAGAAAGGTGAGTCTGAGTTGGGTGATGCCAACATCCACACTCTTGATTCCTGTTTGTTGTCCAAGGATCACGATACCGTGCGTTTAACTTACACCTTGAAAGTTCTCAACGGTGTTGCCGGTATGGAAAGCTGTAATGACAAAGAATTCCTTAACCTGTTCGAGGAATGCTTAAAAGAAAAACTGGATACTGTTGGAGTGAAAGTTCTGGCCCATCGTTATGCCACCAACATTGCCAATGGTCGTCCTTTGTGGAAAAACCGTGAAGCTACCCATATTGAAACGGTCGTTCGTTGCCGTGGCAGTGAGACAGAGTGGGTTTTTGACGGTAAAGAAATCCCATTGCATACTTTCGATTATGAAAGTTCTGCATTGACAGGGCTAACTCAAGTCATTGAAGATGCTTTGTTAGGTAACACTGACCTTATCATTCTGGAAGTGTCCTCATACGCTTTGGTCGGTCAAGGTCAGCCGGTATTCCCCAGTCAAGAATTCATTCAGGATCAAGGGAATGGTTTCAGCTCGAAGAAAGACGGGAAGAAAAGCAAAGTTTTATACTTCCCCGAAGATGTAGCCGGCCTGCACCCGCAAAAAATCGGTAATGCCATCCGTACTATTGATTCATGGTATGGAGACGGTGTCTCTCCGATTGCTGTGGAACCTTACGGTGCCCAGCCTACTTTCAATACCCATCACCGTAGCCCTTACGAACAAAAGGACTTTTATTCCATGTTGGTGAAATTTGTGAACAAGGAAGAATTGACCGAATCCGAAGTTCATTACTTCATGGCCATGCTGGTCAAAGGTGGTGTGTTTGGTGCAGCCAAATCCAAGCCTAAACCCAAATCCAAGTAGGAGAAAAAGAACATGAAATACTACCAAGAAATTACGTTGATCCCTGACCCTGTTGGGATGCCCCTGAGTTATTTACAGCAACGTCTGTTCTATCAGGTTCATGCAGCCTTGGCTCGTGAACCTGGGGATAATTCCGTGGGTATATCTTTCCCTGATTACGATGGGGAAGGATGCCAACTGGGAAATAAAATAAGGTTGTTAGCTCCGACTGAGGATATTTTAAAAAACCTTCAACTTCGACACCTACTTCTCAGGTTAAGTGATTATTCTCATTTGTCAGATATCCGACAGGTGCCTGAGAAAATTGAAAGCTATGCTTTTTTTCGTCGGGTTCAACCGAAAACCAGCCTTGGCAGCATAGCTCGTCGAAAAGCTAGACGTGAAGGGATTACAGTTGATGAAGCCTTGAATCTTTTAGGACCACCTAAAAAAACACCCAAACTCCCCGCTGTTTCAATGGAGAGTAAAAGTTCAGGTCAACAATATCCTTTGTTTGTTTCCCGAGTTTTATCTGATGAGCCAGCTACGGGGTCATACAGTACGTATGGATTGAGTTCCACAGGTACTGTACCTTTATTTTAATCAAAACAAAAAACCTAAGTGGTTATGGCTACTTAGGTTTTTTGCTTTTAACATTGGTAAAAACATGTAATCATGTATAGGTCTTTGAAAACTCAATAGTTTTATGATTTATGCTCCTGTGAACTGCCGAGTAGGCAGCTTAGAATAACAGTTTGTACCGGTATTGTTTGGCAGATGTGTGAACTGCCGAGTAGGCAGCTTAGAATCTGCTCTGGAAATTTTGAGTATCCATACTGCCGTGAACTGCCGAGTAGGCAGCTTAGAATTGTTTGATTTTCTGACTCATTCCACCGAACGGGTGAACTGCCGAGTAGGCAGCTTAGAATTGTTTTGTCGAACCGACATTGATTTTTGAAAAGTGAACTGCCGAGTAGGCAGCTTAGAATTGGAGGTCAGAAAGGAAACGGTAACTATGTCTAGTTAACTGCCGAGTAGGCAGCTTAGAATTCAGACAATAATTCAAGAAAGTATCAATTAAAGTGAACTGCCGAGTAGGCAGCTTAGAATTGGAAAACCATAGAATCAGAGAAGCTGGATTCGTGAACTGCCGAGTAGGCAGCTTAGAATACATGTGTCGTAACCGTGTTCACGAAAAATTCGTGAACTGCCGAATAGGCAGCTTAGAATGGGTAACGATGACGTTGGAAAATGTAGACAGAGGTACACTGCCGAACAGGCAGCTTAGAATGACAGGTCGCATCGTGAATTTCTGGATCTGAAGTTAACTGCCGAGTAGGCAGCTTAGAATATTGATATTGATGCTAATAACGGCAGTGATGAGTGAACTGCTGAATAAGCAGCTTAGAATACAAGTCACAATATTGGATTAGCAAGCACATAGTTAACTGCCGAATAGGTAGTTTAGAATTTGCTTTTTTGTGACTGTACCTAGAACCTGTGGTTAACTGCCGAGTAGGCAGCTTAGAATCGAAGAACACGTCGGATCTCCCTGAAAATATCGTGAACTGCCGAACAGGCAGCTTAGAATAGTTCATCACACAAGGCCATTAGCTCGTCCACCGTTAACTGCTGAACAGGTAGTTTAGAATACAGGGAATCTGCGGACTTTGCCAACCTTGATGTAAACTGCCGAATAGGCAGCTTAGAATTGGTCAACCGAACTACACAAAATGTCTTTTGCATGAACTGCCGAGTAGGTAGTTTAGAATTGTCCTGAAATGCCTGTTGTCACAAATGAGATGTTAACTGCCGAATAGGCAGTTTAGAATTATGTGGGATCAAAGCTCTCCCAAGGGTGGGTGTTAACTGCCGAGCAGGCAGCTTAGAATCATGTATAAGTTGCTCTCAATCCACAATTTAGGTGAACTGCTGGATAAGTAGTTTAGAATAATTTAATCAGGTCATTCATAACGGCCATTTTAGTTAACTGCCGAATAGGCAGCTTAGAATTCTTGTTGGATGCAAGTGTCTTATCAACATTTGTTAACTGCCGAATAGGCAGCTTAGAATTGAGACAGATCCCAAAGCTGAAATCGAATCCAGTGAACTGCCGAACAGGCAGCTTAGAATAAGGAACAGAAGCAGCTAGTTCAATTGGTACTGTTAACTGCCGAACAGACAGCTTAGAATGAAATTCCTTCATCCACATATTCGGCAACTATGTGAACTGCCGAACAGGTAGTTTAGAATTTTATGGAACTCACTACGACCGCCAGACCGGATCGTGAGCTGCCGAATAGGTAGTTTAGAATCTATTGACACCAAAGCAGATTGAATCCGCGGGAACTGCCGAATAGGCAGCTTAGAATGATGAAACTCTATGACGAGGAACGAGTGGAGGGTGAACTGCTGAATAAGCAGCTTAGAATACAATCGAATCAATGCCGTCTAAAAGCTCCGCAGGAACTGCTGGATAAGCAGCTTAGAGTTCGTATGGAGTAACCGTGAAAAACTGCCGGACAGGTAGTTTAGAATTTAGAAATAAGGGTGTGGCATTGAAGCCGAGTGAAAACTGCCGAATAGGCAGCTTAGAATAAGCACATCAGCTATGTTAAACCGCACTGCGTGAACTGCTGAATAAGTAGCTTAGCTTAGTTTCCAAAAGTTGTGGGTTGTTGGGGTAGAAGTAATTAACAATCTTAACCTATTTGGAGATAGAACATGGCCAAAACAATCATTGATAGTGTTACTTTAAATTTTACTGACCTTACCGGTGCCAAGACAGGCTGTACCAAACTCGGTTCCAACAAATTCTGGAAGGGCTGGGTTGAAGACCTTGGAGACGGCACAGGCAATTTCGAGTGTTGCTGGGGTGCTACAGGCACACCAGGTAAAGACACCGGAAGCAAACGAGGTATTGACCTTGATGATGCCCAAACCTTGCTCAATAAGAAAGTTAAATCAAAAGTAAAAAAAGGTTATACCCTCCTTGAAGTTCGTTCCGATGAGGAAGAGGTGGCCAAGGCTGCTGACAACGGTGTAAACCTCACTGCTGACAAGAAAGCCCCCAAAAAGAAAAAAGCTGTCAAGAAATCAACTTTCAATCCTGCTATCGGAAACTTGCTGGCTACCATCTATAATGAAACCAGCCGTGTTGTCACAGCAGGTCTTTCCTCTCAGGCTGGCTCATCTGCTGATAACCCTATAGGTAACCTGTCTGATGCCCAGTTAGACGTAGGTGGTGGCATTTTGGACGATATAGAGGCATTCCTGACACAGGAACTTGGCCATGAAGACACAGCTAACCGTGTTCAAACCTTGGCTTTGTCTGCTGATGGTGTACCTTCTGATGGTGTCATTGATTTGACTAATCAGTACATGTCGAATGTTCCGAGAGAAATTGACCGTTCACAAAGAGGTAGAGGCAACCTGCATCGTCTGGTTATTTCATCCTTTGAACGCTTGGAAGAGCAACGAAAGTTTTTACAGTTGCTTCGTGATGCTCACCTGACCAAAGGTGTCTTTAAAGCTGCTGCTAATGCTTCTACAGGTGGTAAAGAACAGATTTGGTATGAAGGCCTCAATTGCCTTATCGAATTGTGTGAGTCTGGATCAGCCGAATTCAAGAAAGTGTCAGACATATTCAACAACAACCAATCTCGTAAAAACCAGAACTGGTTCAGTGGTGGACGTTCTACTCTCCGCTTGAAACGGATTTTCAAGTTCACTCGTAATGGTACAGACAAACAGTTTGCCAAGTATGCTAAAGAGATGGCTTCCAAGCCCAATGCAGTCGGCAATATTTTTGCTTGGCACGGCACACGTACTGAGAACCTTCTCGGTATCAGTAAAACTGGCCTCTTGATGCCTGAAAACTTGCCTCGTGGTATCCACGTATCAGGTAAAGCTTTCGGCAAAGGGATTTATCACGCCCCTGATATTTCAAAAATAAGAACCATTCACGGTGTGCAAACAGATGGTACGAATGGAGCTTTGAAGTCTATGAACTATACCTCTTCAAGGGGAGCTTATTACGGTTCAAATAACACTTCAAATTCGGCCTTCATGTACCTGCAGGAAGTTGCTTTAGGTAACGGTGATGTTCATACAGCCCCTTGCTGGGACAAACACCGTCCGAATAACTACCCGAAGAACGATTTCATTTATGCAGCAGCCGGCGGTTGTAGCACGTTATCCCATGATGAATTGGTAACTTTTTCTCAGGATGCTCAAATATTCCGCTATTTGCTTGAGATTGAAGCAAGATAAATCCAGCTATTTCCATTTTGGAAACAGTTGATCCCTGCCTTTACGGGCGGGGGTTTTTTTTGGCTTAGTTTCTAATTTTTGTGGGTTGTTGTAGTAAGAAGGCAATGATGCCTGATAAGTTGGTTGAAGCAAGATAAACAGGAGGATACTGTAATGACTAATTCAAAAAATGCTCAGAAGTTTGCCTCGTTTACCTATGCCGAGCAAAAAGAACTTTCAAATGCTCTTAGACACCACTTGAGTGAGTGTCAGGTACGAGAAGAATCTCAACGGGATGATGATCCGATCAAACTCTTTGCGGAAAGTCTTCAAAATGTCTGTAAAGATAAATTTGTAGATTTAAGCCCTGCTGCTGCTCTGGAAAAAACTACCCACGAGACAGCAAAAGAGCGGATTACTCGTGTAGCATTGATGAGCAATGCTTTGTCCTATGCTTTAAAAGAGGGTATCAATAATGAGACTTAAAAAAGGTGAAAAAAGGCACATAAACCCAGATGGTAATATTGGTGGGAAAGTTAGTTTCGGTTCTTTTGTTTCGAAAGATTCCTTTATATCATATGATTCTATAGTCCAATCAGGGTCTACAGTAAAAGAGAAGTCCACGGTAATACAATCTACTATTTCGGGTAAATCAATTATTCGGAATAATAGTTTTGTACGACGGTATGTTGTTTGGGAACAGTCTATTGTAGATAATAGTAATGTAGATAATTCTTCAACTAATAAGGAAGAAATACACACATCCATTATACAAAATTCACAAGTGGCTAATTGCAGCCTTGTGAATTGCTACGGTATTAAAAATATGGAAATTAAAAAGGTAACAAAATGATAAAAACGGAACAGTTTATCAACCAGCTTACTAAAGCCTTGGTTGAAAAAGACGTTGAGAATGTTTACCGCCAGTTATTCCAAATGGGGATACCTGACAGTGTGATTACTTCTCCCTATGGTGGTGATGGTATGTTGAAAAGTAAAGCTGAGAACCTGATAGCTCTACTTGAATTCAAATATGACTATGACTTCACCAGTCGTAAAGACACCATCAAAGTTCTGATACAGGCTTTATACTATCTTAAAAAGGCTGAGTCTGCCGGGGATATCCTTCCTTCAATTGTTTTTGTCGGGGATAAAAACGAATGCTTTGTTATTCATTTGAATAGCCTTCAAAAGTATTTGGATGCTGATATTGATTGGACGATTGCCCCTTCAAGTGCTGGGGTTAAAAACCCAGAACTGACATTGGAAATGTTCAATGATAAAGAAGTGAACCCTTTCGTATTTGATGTAGGTAAAGGGTTCGATTTCTCAGAAGTTGTCAACAAAATACTGGACTTGAACAGTAATGTCGTTCGGTTGGTTCGTATCACTGAGAAAAACATCAATAACATCTTTGAATATTTCGTTGGGAAAGTCTTGGTGACCTCAAAGAAGCTGGACACCAATGCTCAAGTAAGCCTGTTCATCAATATCCTGACCAATCCTGATGAGAACTACATCCATCCGAAAAAGAAAAACACCCTGATTACACCTGCCGGTGAAATTACAGTTAAAGGTGCAAAGTTTGCATCCTTCTTCTCTCACTTTGAACGGGAATACAAGCCCTCAGAGAAAGAGAACCTGATAGCTATTTCCGACCGGTTAATTGAGGACGAAACCCGCCGGAGAGAGGGTGCATTTTTCACCCCAACAATCTGGGTAGATGAAGCTCATAAAATGATTACGGAGCAATTCGGCTCGGATTGGAAAGAGAAGTATGTTGTTTGGGATTGTGCCTGTGGAACAGGTAATTTGACTCGTGATTATAAATTCAAGGAATTATATTGTTCTACCTTGGTGCAAGAAGAAATTGATATGATGATTCAGAATAGGATTAATCCTGAAGCTGTAAAGTTTAAATATGATTTTTTGCAGGATGTACCTGAAGGGGTTGTCACAGGTTTTGGTGGTGGTTGGGAAGAGAAATTACCTGAAGGTCTGGTTAAAGCCCTTGATGAAGGCAAACCTATGATTATGTTGATCAACCCTCCTTATGGTACAGCAAGTAATCGAGACGAATCTTCTAAAAAAGGAGTTGCTTTTAACCAGGTGAATGCTGAAATGAAAGCTGATAAATTAGGAGCTTGTTCCCAGCAACTTTATGCACAATTCATGTATAAAATTGCTCGTATTAAAGAGCATTACAGTCTAGCAGATATGAATGTGGCTATTTTCAATAAGCCAAACTTTTTAACCGCCCCCACCTACAAGAAATTCCGTTCTTTTTGGGTTAGCCAATTCAGAATGAAAAAAGGGATGTTGTTTCAAGCTAGTAATTTCTCGGATGTTTCCACTCAGTGGGGGATTCTGTTTAGTATCTGGAAATCAGGAGGTTATGGAAAATATATGACCTGGGTTCAGGCTGATGTTAAAGAACAGGTTCCTGTTAAAGGCTTGGGTTTGAATACCATCCAAACGATAGGTACAAAAGATTTTGATAATATGGACAATAACTACCCTGCTTCAAAGTGGGTCAGGGAAGAAACCAAAAATGATAGAGTATCTTTTAAATATGTCTTATGTTTAAAGTCATCTATAAATATAGGAAACAAGATCAAAACTCTTCCTATAAATGCTTTTGGGACTTTCATATCCGATACAAATACTGTTTATCAAAACTCACAAGGGGTAGTAATACTTAACACACGAAATTCTGCAAATCAGGGTTCTTTACCTATAATCCCTGAGAATTTCCGCAAGGTTTGCTCCCTCTTTACAGCCCGTAAAACCATAACAGGGAAATATGCCAACTGGATAAACGACAAGGATGAATATAAAAGACCAAACCAAACCCACGATGATTATGAACAATGGAACAACGATGCTATTATTTATTCTTTGTTTCACTCAGCCTCAAACCAGTCTTCACTCAGAGATATCACGTACAAAGATAAGCAGTGGGATATTGAAAACGAATGGTTCTGGATGTCTATTGAATCAATCAAAGGGTTGGCCAATGAACACTCCAATCAGGCCGTCTATGACGACTGTAAGGCTAAAGGCAAGGAAAGGCATGTTTGTACCCTCCTGAAGGATTTAAAGCTCTCTGACGATGCCTCAGACCTTTTAGTTGAGGCCAACAAATTGGTCGAGAAATCTTTCAAGTTCCGTGAAATGATGAATGAAGAACACCCTGAATATCACCTCAACTCCTGGGACGCTGGCTGGTATCAGATCGTCAAGATCCTCAAGGAATACCTGCCTGATGACCTGAAAGAGTTCCGTTTAGGGTATAAGAAGCTGGAGGATAGACTCCGAAGTGGAGTTTATCAGTTTGGTTTCTTGAGGATGTAAAATGAAACCCTGTAATCAAGAAAACAGATACATGAAAAAGGTAAAATACCGTCCGGCTAAGGATGGTGAGGTAGTATGCCAGGATTGTTTTCATTTCACATACCACCCATTCCCGAAACCTTGTTGTGTTGATGAAAATAATTTCCACATGTTTTTCTTAAAAGACCCAGAAAAATATACTTGTAGTAGAAGTCGGCCAGCTTAATTTTCTAAGGAGAAATACAATGAAAAATTTACTATTGAGAGCAGCTGCTATACTTATTTTTTCTGTGATGATATTAGTTTTATACTCATATATGACAGCAAATCCAAATAAGTTTAACTTCTCGGCCAAAGAAGCACCCTCTGAAACGATAATCTATGCCACAGGTAAAGTGGTAACAGCAACGACATGGAATGCTACTGTTATGGTACTTACACGCCCTCCAAGGGCAGGTGAGCAGCCTGAGAGGCTCACTTTTACAAAACAGGATACCGATACAATCCACATTCAAGAGAAATTCACCCCGACATTAAATGATGAGGCATTGAAAAACAGAAACGAGCAGACTTTAAAAACCTTAAAGAACCTGAAAAAGCTATTACCAAAGAATACCACTGTATCTTATGACCCATCTTTTGGGGGCATTGTGATATTTGCAGAAGGTCGAAGATTTGATTTTGGGGTAGCTTCTAATGAAACAATTACCTGTGATGAAACCTCTTTAAAATGATTCTGGCTTAGTTTCGGGTAGTAGTGGGTTGTTGTAGTAGATGAAAGATGGTCATAACGACCTTTAACCAATTTTTAATAGGAGAAAACTATGTCAAATGCAATTGATTCCCAAACAAACAAAGATGCAATCAAAGCCTCAACCGACTGGCGTGAAGCTGCTGTTGATCTAATCAGGTCTGAAATTTCAGAGGGGTTAAGCTTCTCTTCTGGTGAGATAGCTGCAATAATCCGAGTTGTCCGCCCTGAATTGAAATTCATGGTCAGTAAAGTCGGTGAGCTTATCCGTGATAAATTCCATGATCAAGAGCTTGACCAGTATAACGATGACGGTGACGGTTATCCTACATACCCCTATCAGGGTCTGAGGATTGCTCAAGGCTTGTTCCCTGATCGTACCCCTGCTGGAACCGAAGTGTTTGTATATGGTCCTTCTCAAGAAGCCATTGATGAACACGATTTCGAAGTTTACATCCCAATCCCAGGTGAAAACCTGAGTGATTACCCTGACCCTGATGTTCAGGCTGCCAGTGTCCCAGCCCCTGCTGCTTCTCAAGTCGTGAGTGACCGTCTGACAAAAACAGACATCAAAGCTAAAGTCTGGCAGGACAACCGTATGTGTATCCCTCGTAAAGCTTTGGAAGCCGCAATCTATCTTGGAG
>Ga0208769_1000012_pt1 | contig 107736 bp, 95 predicted proteins | sample AntAceMetag02UKC_FD_184768 | JGI IMG/M metagenome (GOLD analysis project Ga0208769, IMG submission 184768) | Saline lake microbial communities from Ace Lake, Antarctica- Antarctic Ace Lake Metagenome 02UKC (SPAdes) (version 2) | ecosystem: Environmental > Aquatic > Non-marine Saline and...
TTGTTGTTTTGATAATTTAAACATCTTTTTTGCTTCATGCAACACCCTCTTTAGTGTTGCACTTTCATTTTGCTAATAACCCATAGTGCGTACTGCTTACTGATTTTTTCGTTTAACGAAAAAATCCCCACCGTTAAGTAGGGATTGTAGCGAAGCAGGGATTCGAACCCCGGACACATGGATTATGATTCCACTGCTCTAACCGACTGAGCTACTTCGCCATAAATGAGCCTGCTATTATAATAAGTAATTTGTAAAAAGGCAAACAAAAATAGTGATGAGTGACTGGTGACTAGTGATTAGTACTTTTCATTATATCAAATTAATAATTCCAATAATCCATTCTTAAAGTATCTGCAAATTTCGCAAAACTGGAATCTTGGGTAATTTCCGTAAAATATTCTAATTGAATTATGTGAATCCTATGATATGTTTCATTCTTGTGAGTATGCCCTAGACAATATCGACTAATATCTCCCGGATTCCTATATTCATGCATTAAATCATGTATAGTAGTTAAATATATTGATAGAATTTCTTTTGTGGCATCATCGGTCTTCAATAAATTGTAGTAATCATAAATTCCAATAATTGCAAACATGAAACCATTGAAAGTATGATAAGGTGGATATTCCGGATACTCTTCTATCCATACATAATTTAAAGAATCTATAAAAACTACTTCATTACTTACTTCCGAGAAAGGATTCAGGGTCTCGAAAACTTTATGAGCCATATTCTCTGATAAAGTATCATTTGTAAAGAAAGCAAGCCTTGACAATAACGACAATGCCTGACCCTGGGACATACCTGAATACCATGGTTTTAACAACAGCGTTGAGAAATGTAATATTGTTTGTCTATATTCTAAATAACCTTGTTCATCCATTAAATTGACTAAAGCATCCCGATGTCTTAAAGCATAATCCAAATATAAAGAATCTGCCTTTTTTCTATATCTATCAAATAAATTGATACCCTTTTGGCTTATAGTAACCGGATTATAATATTTAGAACCATAATAATCTGAAATGATTACTCCATTACTATCTGCTTCATATAGAAATGGTTCATTAATATCATAATAAGATGGACCATATACATAAAATAAATCTTCATAATCTAGATTAGTAAAGGAATAGTTATTGTCATTATAACCATTACCATCATCATCAAATACGTGACAAGAAATTACTAATAAGACACAAATGAGAATACTTGTAAACGGATAAATTCTTTTTATGGTTATCATAATTATTTATTTACAAACTCATCTGCTAAAATACTCATCAACCAGAAGTCATAGTACTTATTGTTTTTATACATAGCTTGACGCAAGGTGCCTTCATGCTTGAAACCAATCTTTTTATAAACGGCTTTTGCGGCTTCATTTTCTGCATTAACATGGAGTTGAATACGGTTGAGATTCAGCATATTAAAGCCATAATCTACGATCAGTTTGGTTGCTTCTGTGCCAAGACCTTTTCCCCAAACCGTTTTATCGAGCAAAACAATATAAAAAGTTACCATACCACTAACCCAATCAGGATGAACAAGTGCCGTATGTCCAATAGGCTTCTTTGTATCTTTATCGACAATGATCAAATTAATAGCTTTTTCATCTTTCACCATTGCTTCGATCTTATTTTCAGTATCTTTTTCGGTCAGAGGAAAATACATAAACATAGCATCACGCACATCCGGATCGTTATAACCTTTTTGCAATATTTCCATATCTGCTTTACTTACCGGACAAAGATCGATTTTTTTACCGCTGAGAAAAGGGGAATACATGATAGCTCCTTAGGAATGATTACTTCAATAATATAAGTTTTTTTATTCGTGTTTGATCCGCTGTCTGCAATCGACATATATAAACACCGGTTGCGAGATCTTCAGCTCTGAATAATAATTTATGTGATCCGGCCCTTTGATATCCTTGGTACAATACTTCGACAAGTTTCCCCTGTAAATCAAACACACGAATATCGGTTTCACCACCACTATCTAAAGAATATGCGATCGTCGCATCGGGATTGAAGGGGTTGGGATAGCTTTCAAGTAAAGTATATGTTTGTTGTTTATCAATGCCAACTTCAAGTGCTACAAGCGTCGTTTCTTTTAACAAAATATTCTCACCGGAAACATAACATAGTATAGAATCTCCGGGTAAAACGGGTGATGATAAGCTAATGTCCGCATACCCTGATATATCCGTCCGTCCAAAGCCGATCAAGACACCCGTCGAGTCCATGACTACAATTCCGGCATCTTCAACGGGATCGGGATCAAGAGAAACGCTTACCTGTAATTGTGCTTCATTCAGATCGCTTATATCCCAATTTACTTGTGCTTCAGAAGGTGTATCCGTAAAGATCCGCATAGCAGGATCTCCGAGAATATTTATAGTATAAAAATTCCAACGAAGAGCGTTTTGCTCCCATTGTCCCATCGCGGTTACCCAGGGTGCAGTCGCGATCTTTGAGACAGTTAGAGCCCAGCCAAACTGATAAAAGCCAAGTCCGTATATGGCATTTTCGAATTCCCGATGTAAATGAATGGAGGGTCCTTCTGTAAAACCTTCGTTGAACCAACCAAAACGAGAATTAAATACCCCACCCGCCGAAATATACGGTCCGGAGACTAGGCGGGAAGCAATACAATTGGAATAATCAAAACCACCACAAAGACATCCGTGACTAAAAAACAAGGGGGTTGTGTGATCAATACCATTTACCGTCATAAAATCTGAATTATTGATTTGGCTCGTGTAAAATTTCATCATATCTGCTATATGCCCATGACCATCATGGTGGACAAAAGAAGTTCCTTCAGCCAACTCGCTTTTAACTGTTGCTTGGTTCCAAAAACCGATACTGTCTTGATCATACCATTTATTTATTTCGATATTTGAGGGTATCCCTTGGGTTGTGTATCCGTTATCGTTATGAATACCAATTAATAGTTCCAAGTAATCCGATGCCCAAGATAGCGGATCGTCATATAGAAATTCACCAAAAAATGTTTGCTTATTCAAATCCCCAATAACCGGCTCAGCCTGATAACGAATACTCTTATCGATCATATTATTTAATTCTTCTAAAGTAGATACCGGCATACGACCAATGGCTATTTCAGGAAAAAGATCCGCTTCATCAAATCCGGTAGTATCATTGTATTCACCAAAAATATTATTTTGATTAGAATCCCAAGTACCATCAAGTGCAGCATAATATAGATCTGCCGGAATATTATTGGATGATATAATATCTCCTCCGGAAAGCACATCGCAACTTAAACCACGATTTGGAATTTTATCCCCACCGATCAAGACATAGTCCAGTCCTTCCGTAATATATTTATCGCGAATATAATTTCGGGTCTTTTCTTGCCAATCACGACCTGAGGCATCACTTAATTCAACATCAGACGAGTCAACAATCTGAGTTATGATCCCATATTTTAAATAATGTTCTTTCAGTCTATCAAAAGCGGGTTTAAAATCAGTAGATGTTATAATTAACAGGCGTTCGACATCATCCGGTTCTATAGAATAAGAGGATAACATTTCCGGATTTTCAACTATTTCTTTTAACATTTGATAATTTGATTTTTTCATCTTTGGAGTCGTTTGCTCCAACCGCGTTGTGATGCGTAAAGTCATGGATTCCGCAAGTTCAACTTTACCAGATTGCGGGAAATAAGTTAGAGGATCAATTGTTCCAATTACAACACCTGCTCCTCTAAACCAATGCACTTTCACGTTCATATTTTCTTTTTCATATTGATCAAGACTATAAACCTCGTCCTTCTTCATAAACCCTTTATCCGAGATACCCCAAGACAATGGACGGTCCGCCTGTTTCGGCAAAAGCGGAAGCATAAGTGGGTAAGTTTTACTCTTATTTATCACTAATTCGGCACTCTCCAGCTTTTCACCCGGAGGAAGAAGGATCTTAACAGGATAATTTGGCAACAGCGGCTCTCCTTCAACACCAATTTGCATACATCCCGGAATTTCCACCAGCATATGACCGGCTTGCTGCGTAAATGTAACCTGAGTAAATGAATAGTCATATTCATAGACTGCAGCAGACAAACAGGAGACAAGAAAAGCCATAAGGAAAATTTTACATATCTTTTTTATCACTTGATCACCAGTATTTTTTGCGAATTGACTTTAACGCCATCAACTTCAAAAATACAAATATATATGCCGCTGGACAAGTCCGAAACATTAAACATACTCCATCGATAACCTTCTTGCCACGATCTTTCTTGCAAAATTCGTCTTAATTTTCCATTGATATCATATAAGCACAAACGAACATTCGCAGAATGTGACAATTGGAAATCAATCACGAGGCGGCCGGAAGTAGGATTGGGATAGGTTCCCAAAAGTCCGGAGGTCTCAAAAGAATCCTGTTGCAATGAAAACTTCCCTTTTTTAACTAAAGCTTTGATGCAAAAATTTGCAGTCGTGTTCACGGTTTGCAAGTCCACCCACGTTCCGGCTTGTTTGAAAAGACTTTCATTTCGATTTGCGATAGATGGTACTGTTGTCGCAGCTGTTCTTTGTGCGTAAAGAGCCGGAACATCCAATAATACCGGCACAATGGACGTTCGATCGTAGGGTTGACCACCTTTTTCCTGAAAGAGATAAACAAAGAATGAATCTCCTTCCATCAATACGGCATGATCATCCAGATCAATAGTATGAAAACCGGCATATAATATTGTTCCGGATTTTGAAGTAAGCGGGTCATCATTGATCAGGTCTTCCCGATCACGATATATTTTTATATTGTATTCAACAGAATCAGCAGCTGTAAAGAAGCTGACTGCAACCAAAGTATCGCGTGCTTCTGCCACAAAAATATTGACGGCTTCTTGAACATCTAAGGTATCCCGCCAGCCATGATAATCGTGATAATAAATACTGTCATACTTCATGATCTCAACATCCTGAAAAGAAACACAGCCCATCTCAGAATTCCGTCCGGCATGTTTATCATAATAGGATATCCAAAAATACCCATAACCTCCCCAAGCTGTGCCCCAGTCAGTCCCCCAACTGTTCTTGCACAGCCATGCCCCCGGATTAGGGGCTGCTGTTGTTAACGTATTATCCCAGCCAACGATAGCAATAGAATGATTAGGTTTATTTGGATCTGATGGTGGTTGGTAAAAACTTCCATTTGTTGAATCATCAAGGAAAAGATTTGTAGCGAACATACAAGTAGCAACTGCACCATGATCCATGATCTGCTGTTTGATGAAATCTATATTTGATAGATCATCTTTCAGTTGATACCATTCAATGGTCCGCGGATAATAATAAGTATAAGAAGTATCTCTGCGGGGTGAAGCAGATTTAAAAGTCGGTGCATCGTCATTAAGGACAGCACCATCACCGCGGGAGAAATATGCACTTGCGACCCTATAATCTCCTCCCATATGGACAGCAAGACCTTCCGAATGATAATATCCGATATCCTGATTATAGAATAAATTAAAACCGTTCCACCAATCAAGATGATATTCCGCCAGATCAGGACCCGAAAATTCCACAGGTGTTGGCCAAAGTCCACTTTTCATCATATTGCTTTCCATTGATGCCATCGTTCCATAAGCCCAGCAAGTCCCGCCCTGCTGTGATCTAACCAAACTAACATAGCTTATTCCACCAACATTTCTAAGGTCAAAACGGCTTGGCAGGGTATCGGCAAAGACCCCTGTCGCAAAAACGAGTAATATCACTCCTAAATATTTGTATTTACTAAACATTTTATTCACTTGTATTCATGCGATTTTCATATTAAAATAATAACCGATTTTGGAGGATAAAAAAAGGGAAATTATGCAACAAATTAGCGACAAGACAACCGAACAACAGAACCAAGCCAGTAAGTACATTGACCAAATGAATATTGAAGAAATACTCGTCATCATGAACGAGGAAGACAAAACAGTTCCCCATGCCGTAGCAAAAGCTATTCCTGAGATCGAAAAGTTCGTTGATGCTGTTGTCACTTCAATGAAAAAAGGTGGGAGTCTATACTATGTTGGTGCTGGCACCAGCGGTCGTTTAGGAGTTCTTGACGCCTCAGAGATCCCCCCTACTTATTCAGCATCTCCCAAACTTGTACAAGGCATCATGTGTGGTGGATTATCAGCTTTAGTTACAGCTGTTGAAGGCGCCGAAGATGATTTTGACGCCGGTTACAAGATTGTAGATGAACGTGGCATTACTGAAAATGACTGTTTATTGGGTATTACCACCAGTGGTATGGCTGACTATGTTCATGCCGCCTTAAAACGCACCAAAGAAATCGGTGGCACAACCGGACTTTTAGTTTGTAATGAATTTGAAAAAACTTCTGATATTGATGTTCTTATCAAGGCCGTTGTCGGTCCTGAGATCATTACCGGTTCAACCCGCATGAAAGCTGGAACTGCAACAAAACTTATTATTAATATGATCACAACTGCAGCCATGATCAAGATGAACAAAACCTACGGCAATTTGATGGTCGATCTGATGACCACAAATAAAAAGCTTTGGGATCGCGGTGCACGAATTATTCGTCACTGTACTGGTACGGACTATGATAATGGCATGACTAAGCTCAAAGAATCTGAAGGCAGTGTTAAAACCGCACTGGTCATGGTTCTATTGGATGTAGATGCCGAAACTGCTCGCAAAAGACTTGCCGCCCATGATGGTGCTTTAAGAAAAGTGCTGGATGAAGAGGGAAAGAGCTTACACATATAAGCAGGTTGATCACAAGATAAATTGAGAATTTTAATAAATTTAAAAACACGATGAGAGTCGTGTTTTTTTTGTTCATGCAACTGACTCAAGTTTCTTAACTTTTCTTAAATATTTAGATAAATAAGGGATTATATCCAATTTTTAATAGTTAAGAAACTTGAGTCAGTTCGTTTATTCTCCTTTGCCAAACAATAATTATTAATTATTATCCGCCTTACACAGGAGATAATTAATGAAATATCAAAAAACCTATTCAGTCCGGGTGTTCGAATGTGACCCAAGCACGAAACTCAGTTTTTCCTCACTCTTGAATTATATGCAAGATATTGCTGCAGATCATACAGTAGAATTGAAGATAACAATTCCCGAATTATTTAAGCGGGGACTTACATGGATGTTATCACGCTACCATATTTCAGTTAGCCGATATCCTGCTTATATGGAAAAAATTATCTTTAAAACCTGGATCGCTGAACACAAGGGGATGTTTTCCATTCGAGACTATTCGATGGAAACGGAGGATGGAGAGATCCTGGCCCTAATCACAAGTTCATGGGTTCTATATGATTTAAAAAACAAAAATATCGTTAATGTTGAGATCCTTGATCTTGGCTGTTACGCATTGCCTGAGAGAGCCATTGATGATCATTTTTCTTCACTTAAAACACCGGAAGAAATTCAACATACCATTGATCTTGAGATCCGGAAACATGATATTGACATCAACCGGCATGCGAATAATCGTGTCATCGTAGAATGGGCACTCGAAAGTCTTCCCTTGGATTTTTTGAACAACCACGAATTGATAGATCTTGAGATCACGTTCAAGGGTCAGGCTTTCTATGGGACGACCGTCACATCCGCCAGTCAGATAAATAAAGATTTGGAACAAAGCGTTTGCCTTCATCATATCACAAACAGTGAGAATGGAAAAAGTATTGCTATTGCACGAACACATTGGATAACTACTTGATATAACTTACTTGAATCCGATCCCGATTTACTTTGATAAATCATTCATCTTATGTATATTAGGTAAACTTCTGGAGGACTAAAAAAATGAAATCAAGTAAAAAGCTGATCATCGCAGGTGCTATACTGGCCGGCTTAGGTGTAGTAAGCAAATTTCTCCTGGACAGATTTTTGCTTAACAATCCGGAACTCGACTTTGATGATGAACTGGAATTGAGAGATGTAGAAGAGACTGAGGAAGATTAAGCATGCGCTTTTTTATTTCCGCGGACATCGAAGGTGTTACCGGCATCAACAGTTGGTCTGAGACCAATAAAGGCAACTCCGATTATTCTGAGTTTAGAGAGCAGATGACTCGTGAAGTTGTTGCCGCCTGTGAGGGTGCACTTGCAGCCGGTGCTACTGAGATAGTTGTAAAAGATGCTCATGATTCAGGAAGAAATCTAAAAGCTGAAGATCTCCCTATTGAAGCCAAACTTATCCGATCATGGTCCCGCCATCCTTATTCCATGGTTTGGGGTATAGATGAAGGATTTGATGCTGTCGCTTTTATCGGCTATCACTCCCCTTCCGGCTCCAATGATAATCCTTTGGCCCATACTATGTCATCATTGACTGTATCAGAAATGACACTTAATGGAGAACTGTGTTCCGAATTTATGTTACATGCTCTCGTGGCAAGAGCACATGGCGTTGTACCTGTATTTTTATCCGGCGATGAAGGCATGTGTAAACGAGCCATGAATTTTGATCCACAAATAGAGACCGTTGCGACCAATAAGGGAACCGGAAATGCAACGCTTTGTATCCATCCCAAACTTGCAACTGAAAAGATCAAATCGGGTGTGGAAAAAGCACTTAAAAAGAATATGAATTTGTTTTCTATGTCGGTCCCTGAACATTTTATTCTCGAGATTCGATACACAAAACACATAAACGCCTATAGGGCTTCCCATTATCCGGGAGCTAAAGCAATATCGGCACATATTACCCGTTTTGAAGCGGATGACATGCTGAATATTATGCGTTTTATCATGTTTTGCGTTTAATTTACAAATAAATAAATCAATATTATTTACTCCTGTCAATTGATGGGAGTTTTGTTTTTTGTGTGATTTTTGGGGTTGTTTTTAATATATATTCTTGTGTTTTCAAATTCTAATTCATCGCGAATAATTCTATCATAAAATTTACTTTGCCATGTAAATTTTATATGATGTTTATTACAATAACGTTTTACAGAACCTTTGAATTGATTAATTATTATTGAAATTGAACCCTTACTTGGACGATTTATTTGTAGAGACAGGCCATGGCCTGTCTCTACAACAATTTCAATTGTATTTTACTCCCCATCCCCTTAATTTTACACATTGAAATATTTGAACATGAAACACAAAAACCCCGCATTTTCATGCAGGGTTGTGTTGGTACCGAGGGCGTCCCGAACGATCGGGGTTACCCGCAAGTCCGTCGGCTGACGGACGGTGGATTATGAGCCGAAATTAAAAAACCCTTCTTTCGAAGGGTTTTAGAGTCGTACCGAGGGCGGGAATCGAACCCGCATGGACCGAAGCCCGGTGGATTTTGAGTCCACTGCGTCTACCAATTTCACCACCTCGGCATCGCAGTTGTGATTTTCATGATAAATTGGGTTAAAGTCAAGTAAAAACTTCAATAAATAAGGACTTAAGTCACGATGAAAGTAAAATTTAAGCGTCTCTCACCCCATGCTCTTATCCCCAGTCAACAACATGCCTATGATGCCGGCTACGATGTTACCTCTGTTGAAGACAAACTTATTCCCGCCGGAAAATGGGCTTTGATCAAAACAGGCCTGGCAGTTGAACTCCCTACTGAAATGGAATTGCAAGTTCGCTCACGTTCCGGCCTTGCTTTTAAAAAAGGTGTTTTTTGTTTAAATGCTCCCGGAACGGTTGATGCAGGCTACCGTAATGAGATAGGTGTTATCCTTGCGAATTTTGGCGAAGAAGATTTTCAGATCAACGTAGGTGATCGAATTGCCCAATTTATTTTCCAAACTCCGAAACATCCGGACATATCAGAGGTAGAAGAACTTGGCGAATCCGACAGAGGACTGGGCGGTTTCGGTTCAACCGGGCTTAAATAAAAAGGAATTATCATGAAACGCTTTCTTATCTTCATCTCTATTATATTGCTATTTGTATCCTGCGATACTTCAAATAAGCAAATTTTGGCTGATAATAGTGAGGATATGATCTATTATGAGAAGACAGCGGCACCCAAACAAGCGATGTCGGCCGGCACACTGATGCAAGAATCGAATGCTGAACAAAAGATCATTCGCTCTGCAAATCTTCGCTATGAAGTCAATGAAATGGATTCTTCATTAAAAGCACTGAGTAAATTGTTGTCAGAATATAAGGGCGAGATCCAAAGCGAACGCCAATACAGTCAAGCTGATCGCTTATATACACATTTAACCGTACGCGTACCGGCAAAAGATTTTGAGGCATTTATGACAGCCCTGCTTGCCGATGATGATATCAGACGATTGGAAGAAAAAAATATTTCCGCACGCGACGTCACCGAACAATTTATTGATATTGAATCACGTTTGTCAACCAAACGACAAGCTTTAGCCCGTTATCGCGAACTTTTACAGAAAGCTGAGACTGTTACAGATATGATCACGGTCGAAGACAAAATACGTCGCTTACAAGAAGAGCTCGAATCGCAGGAAGCGCGGTTGAAATATCTGAGCGGACAAGTTAAAATGAGTGAAATTAGCATCAGTATGTACGAAGTAACTCAAACGACCTATATCCCAAATAAATCAGACGCATTCTTTCCCACTTTGCTTCGTGCTCTACATGGCGGATTAAAAGGTATTGTGCTGGTTTTCTTCTGGATCATCAGGCTCTGGCCTATCTGGATAGCTGTTATCTTTGTTCGCCTCATTACAAAAAAACGACATAAGGAATAATTATGAGAATTCTAGTATTATGCACCGGAAACTCCTGCCGTTCACAGATGGCTCATGGTTTTCTTAATCATTTTAATAAAGAAATGGAAGTCTATTCTGCCGGCGTTCATCCCGCTTATCGCGTTATGCCCGAATCCATTGAAGTGATGGCTGAAAAAAACATTGATATCAGTGATCATGTACCTGAACATGTTTATGATTACATGAATGATCCGTTCGACTATGTTATCACGGTTTGTGATCATGCGAATGAAACCTGTCCAATATTTAGCGGCGAAGTGAAACATCGCCTACACATACCTTTTCCGGACCCCATTCACGCAAAGGGCGGCTTTAAAAAAAGATTAAAAACTTATCGTGAAGTACGTGATGCCATTGAAGAAAGATTTTACAAATTGTACAAAGAAAAAATCGAGCCGGAACTATGAGCTTTATTGATCTTGTAAAAACCAGACAAAGTGATCGTAAATATTTAGATAAACCGGTTGAGCACAAAAAGATCGAACGCTGCCTTGAGGCAGCTCGACTTGCGCCCTCGGCATCAAATTCCCAACCCTGGGAATTTATTGTCGTTGAAGAACCCGAATTGCGCAATAAAGTGGCACATGCAACTTATTCTGACCTTATAAAATTTAATCGTTTCGTGCCCTCTGCACCCGTATTGCTTGTATTAAATTCTTGGCGACCAGCATTACATATCGCCATCGGAGGAGTTCTAAAAAACCGTCAGTTCAATCTTGTTGACGTCGGTATTGTTGCTGAGCATTTTTGTTTACAGGCCACTGAAGAAGGTCTTGGAACCTGCATACTTGGTTGGTTCCAGACACGCAAGATCATGAAGCTTCTGAATATTAAAGCACCTAAAAAGCCTGCATTGGTCATTACTCTGGGTTATTCGGGACATACAAAAATTCGGGATAAAAAACGAAAAAGTATCGATGAAATAAGAAAATACGTTTAGTAAGGAGAGAATATTTCTTTCCACTCATAATTCATAACTTATAACTCATAATTATTCTTTGACTTTTTCCCATCCTGATGAGACCACCGTTTTTAAAATATTTGCTTCACGATAAATAAAGACCGCTTCCACCCCCTCAAGCGATTCAATAAACTCCAAGCCTTTGATTTTCCCAAGAACGATAGCAGCTGTTGCCGATGCATCTGCCAACATGCAATTATCTGCAATGACAGTAACGGATGTCACATCATGTTTAATGGAATAACCTGTTTTAGGATTTATCAAATGAGAATATCGCTCACCTTCTTCTTCGTAGAATTGTTGATAATCTCCTGATGTAGCACAGGCCATATCATTCAGAATAATAGTTTCCGCCGATTGCTGATTCCCAATATTGTTCTCGTCCGGAACTGCGATACCGATCCGCCAGGGTTTCCCGTTTCGGCTTCCTTTTGCTCTTACTTCTCCCCCGATCTCAACAAGAATATCGTTATAACCCATCTTGGCAAGTTCTTTGAGCACCAAGTCCACACCATAACCTTTTGCAATTCCTGAATAATCAAGCTGAACCTCCGGATCTTTTTTCAATAAACCATTTGGGATCAGTCTGAGCTTATACATACCCACATGTTCCATCGCTACTTCAAGTTCCCTTGGATCAGGTCTCTTATTTATACCATTATCGCCAAAACCCCACAAACGAACCAATTCCTTTACCGTCGGGTCAAAAGCTCCGTTGGATTTCTCATATATATATTCTGCTGTTTGACTTACCAGCATAAACTCGTCGGATATTGGGAATACATCTTCTTTATCATAGGCATTGAATAAGGATATCTCACTTTTAGGATCATAGGTATTTAAACCTTGGTTTACTTTTGTCAAGGCTGTATTAATGACCGTCTCAATACGATCTTGATCTTCTTTCGAACTAACACCCGATACTTTTACAGTATACCAAGTGCCCATCGTTCGCCCCTTAAAGGTCAGCATAGATTTTTGGGAACAGGATATAAGAAGGAATAAGACAAAACAAGATAAGATGATTCTTTTGGTGGGTTTCATTCTTTTTTTTCCAATATTAAGATCAAAATAACATTGAAATTTACACATATTTTTTGCAATATCAAGCACCTTGAATAAACAGGAGAAATTATGCGGAGATATTACATTATGGGCATCTCTATCATCATGACAATTTTATCTATAACGGGATGCGCCAACAAGACACTGAAATACGATTCATTAACTAATATTTTTGAAGATGCAGTAGCGGATTTAGCTTGGCCGGGAGGCGTTATGTTGATAGGCCAGGGGGATACGATCATATACCATCAGGCAGTTGGATATCATACTTATGCTCAAAAACAAGCTACAAAAAAAGATGATATATTTGACCTTGCTTCCATTTCCAAGGTTGTGGGCACAACCTCAGCTGTCATGAAACTGGTTGAGAACGGACAACTTTCACTTGACGACTTTGCAGTAAAATATCTGCCCGAATTACAGGGACCTGATGACGTTCAGACGGCATTGAAAAAAACAATAACTATCCGCCATCTTCTTACACACACAGCCGGTTTTGAGCCTTTTAGATTATTTTTTAAAATGGATTGTTCTGTTGAAGCTCGATGGGACAGTGTTTTCCAATCCGAATTAAAAACTAAACCCGGAAGCAATACGGTTTACTCCGATATTGGATTAATGGTTATGGGCAAGATCGTGGAAAGCATTACCGGAATGCCTCAGAACGAATATCTTGAGAAAGCTGTTTTCGTCCCTCTCAAAATGAAAGATACCGGTTATTTGCCTGACCCTTCTTTACTGGACCGTATCGTACCGACAGAGATCAAGGAAGAAGACCTTATCCATGGTTATGTGCACGATGAGAACACGCACAGCCTTGGAGGTGTTGCCGGACATGCGGGACTTTTTTCAACTGCACCGGATCTTTCAAGGTTCTGCCGTATGATGCTGAACGAAGGGGAACTGGAAAGCGTAAGAATATTTAACCCCGAAACAATTAAATTATTTACTACCCGCATTGACCCAAATAACTCTCGCTGTCTTGGTTGGGATAGTCCGGAAGGCGAAAGCTCAGGCGGCATCTATATTTCAACACATAGTTTCGGTCACACAGGCTATACCGGTACGTCACTTTGGATAGATGTAGAAAATAATGTATATGTTATCCTGCTTACCAATGCAGTACATCCCGATCGATCTTACAAATATCCCAATTACTTTGAATGGCGGCAATTACTTCATTCTGCTGCTTATGAAAAATTGGGCTTAACAAAACGAAACACGGAAGTTCAACTAAAAGAACGATGGGTTAAAAAATTCGGTATAAAGAGATAAATAGATGAAAATTTTCTTTTTGAATATTTGGAAATACTTAAAAGATTGGAAAAATCTTCTTGGACACACACTGGTTGGCATTGAGATCATTTTGGTTTCTGCAGTTCTACCGCTTCCTTGGTGGGGCAGACTTATTGTCTTAGTGGCATTGATCGTCTTTAACATTTACCGCGAACGTCTTTTTGCCGCTATCTTCAAAAAGAAACGATTTGTACCAAAAGAAGAGAAAGAAATTGATATTTAATATCTCAACAACTTTCTCTCTTATTATATTTCATCATTTATGCATTTTTACGCCTTATTAATCAAATAATCGTTTGGGTGAAAGCCCATTTTTCATTACATTTTGCCTTGGAATGGTATCATATTTTCATTATAAACGGTATTTAAGGAGAGCTCAAGTATGATAAATATTATCTGGCTTGCCATGATTATTATTGGCGTAGTCGTTGCTGCTGTTAGGTGTCTGGGGGTTATAATAACACCATTGGGCATTTACCTGGCTCCAAGCTTTGAACCTTTAAGTCAGTTAACAAATTCAGTATTTGAATATTCAAAATTCGCTGTTGAATTGGCTTTGGGTCTTGTGGGTTTGATGGCCCTTTGGTTGGGTATTATGAAAATCGCTGAGAAATCGGGTTTGATCAATGTTTTAGCCCGTGGATTAAAACCTATAATGATCCGACTTTTCCCGGAAATACCACCTGAAGATCCGGCCATGGGTTCCATTATCATGGCTTTATCTGCAACTATGTTGGGGCTTGGGAATGCTTCAACTCCTTTAGGTTTGAAGGCTTTTGGCGATATGCAGAAGTTAAATAAACATAAAAATATTGCCACCAATGCTCAAGTAACCTACATGGCGATGAGTACCTCAAGTGTGACAATTATTCCCGCAACCATAATTGGAATTCGTACCGCCGCCGGTTCATCCAATCCTTCGGAGATCATTGCACCGGTTATTATCGCTACGGCTGTCTCAACAACTGTAGCTATTGTTGTATCCAAATTGCTTCAAAAACTTCCGCGATATCAGGTGGAAAATTATATTGAAGAAGGCGATGAGGAGGTGAACAATGAAGAATCTTAAGAATAAGATCATTCTTTTTGTTGTTCTTGCAGTTCTGACTGCATCATTCATACTTTTTTCATTTGCAGATGTGATGCAAGTGATCTCAGTATTGGCTATACCTATGATCATTGTGGTCATTCCAATTTACGGTTATGCTAAAGGAATTAAAGTCTATGAAGAATTTAGCGAAGGGGCAAAAGAAGGCTTTCAAGTCGCCTTGCGTATTATCCCTTTCCTTGTTGCAATCTTTTTAGCTATTTCGGTTTTCCGCTCATCCGGTGCTATGGATATCCTAACTTGGATTATTTCTCCGATCACAAGCAAGATAGGCATGCCCGGTGAGGTGATTCCCATGGCTATCATGCGACCATTATCGGGAAGTGGTGCTCTTGGTATCATGTCGGAGTTGATCAAGACTCACGGGGCTGATTCGTTCATTGGTCGTTTGTCTTCAACCATGATGGGATCAACGGAAACCACTTTTTATATTCTTGCCGTCTATTTCGGTTCGATCAATGTAAAGCAGACTCGTCATGCCCTGCCTGCAGCATTAACTGCCGACCTGGCTGGTATGATCGCATCTGTGATCGTCTGTCATGCGGTATTTGGATAGAACTACATAAAATGAATAATTTAAGTGCCGCTGAGTTTCAGCGGCACTTTTACATTCCTTAACTTTTTTTCAGAATATCATTCCATGCTAGTAATCCAATCAAGACTCCAAAAGCCAGTATGGATTCAACCCAGACATAAATATCCGGTAATAGATTTTTAAATAAATTGAATTCCAGCATGAAGATCATTGCGATCAGAATAATAACTGATAGTATTTTTTTCATAGTTTTTCCTTACAGCATTATGATAGCTAAAAAGGCATATGCAGATGTTTTTGCGGCTTCCCCTATGGCTCGTCCCACAATGATCTCCAGCCGTCCTTCCTGCCCTTTGTATGTATCGCGAATACCTTCAAGCGTTCCAATGACGGCACCTGCACCATCTATAATACCAACAGCTCCTATAATACCGATTGACGGTTTTGCAATCACCCCCGTCAGGGTTTCTTGCCAGTCGTTCATATTTTCGCCCCAATATTCAAGAGAATGCATCGTCGTTGAGATACCATTCATTACGGCATCTTTATCTTGAATGTTCTCGATCTGCTCATCAGCAAAAACATACATATTTTCCAAATTGTTGATCTTGATTTCATTTGAGACCGGTGCATCTAAAATTACTGAAATTGAATCAAAGATCTGAGGATATTTAGCAAATATTTCAAGACTATCGGAAAGAATGTCCACGATCTCTCCATTTACGCATGATTTGGCAAAAATGCGTTTATTATACAGCAATGAAGTGATCTCACGGGCAATATTATTATACTTGCTGTTTATAGGTTCAAAATGCTTATCGGCTATTTCAATACAATCCGAATAACTTAAATATTTGTTTTGTTTGATCTGCTCTGAGGCATAGAGCTCATGCAGCTCGTCCAAAGCTTCATTATGTCCAATACCAATGGGTTCATATTGCAGTTTTAGTTCATCCAAGCGAGTCATTTGCGGTGCAATATTCTCACCACAGGATGTTAAAAGCACTATCATCAAAACTATAATAACCATTAACGTGATCTTTTTCATGTGTCAACCCCTCTTTAGGTTTAAAGTTTATTGTTTAAAGTTTAGAAGATCCGATTATGGAGGATGCAAAATATATAAGAGAGAAATATCTCCAGATGTTTTTCTTAACCCAATATCAGGTCGGATAAATTCCATAATTTCTCCATATTACACTTGTTGCGCTGACAAAAAGTAGAATAAGCAATACCCATTTTCAAGTGGAATTTTCAAGATGTGACGTGGGTCACACAATTGATTTTAAGATAAGGAATAAGCTTTTCATTTTTTTATTGCCTGAGGGATGTTTTCTGACTAAATTAGCTGGCTTTTTGTATTCCGGAGTGGCTCAACGGTAGAGCGGGTGGCTGTTAACCACTAGGTTGTAGGTTCGAATCCTATCTCCGGAGCAAAAAGAAAAACCCCGAAGCAATTCGGGGTTTTTTGTTTAGCTATAATTTTAAGAAATATCGTGTTCAAATATTAGATAATTACCTAAAAAGTTGATTTATTCATTCCTTTTTAGAGTAATATAAATAGCCATGGGATTTTCACATACAAATTCTCCTTAAGGTTTAATTTAGCTACTCATTATTTAACGATGAAAAGATCTGATAAATCAAATATTTTTCACATCTTGACATCAACTATGATTTATTGTATCTTTTTTATTATTAATGAGGATAAAATGACAAATAAAAAACTCTATCGTTCAATTGACAACTCCATGGTCGGTGGCGTCATGGCAGGTATTGCAGATTACTTTAACATTGATGTAACGCTTGTCCGAGTTCTCTTTGTATTTATTACGATCTTTTCAGCTGTTTTTCCGGCTATACTCATCTATCTGATCTGTTGGGCGATCATTCCGAGCAAGAAGATCTTCAGTTAGATTCAACCCAAAATATCATGATATGCGAGACGCGAGAAATCGCGTCTTTACATTTTATATCTTATTTTCTTTCGTTCCATGAATGGGTGTGGCCAGACACAAAATTGAAATTTCCTTTACACCCGCTATTTTAAGCGTCCGTGCCAATTCCATGGTCGTTGCGCCTGTCGTAAAAACATCATCGATAATGCAAATATGTTGAGGTAATATTGTATTCTTTTTGACCCGAAATGCGCCTTGGATATTCTCGCGACGCTCTTCTTTATTTAATTTGGTTTGGGTGTTTGTATTTCGGGAGCGTTTGACCAATCGTTCATTTACGGGGATTCCCCACTCCTTTGATATTCCTTTTGCTAGGCACGCGGACTGATTGTAAGTTCTTTCCCGTTTACGAACAGAGTACAATGGTACCGGCAACAAAGCATCGCAATGAGCAAAGTCTGACCGCTGATAATATTCACCGATCTTACGACCGAGAAAGTTTGCCACATAGGAAGCATCGCGATATTTAATATCATGAATAAGTTGCTGTAATATTTCATCAAAATAGAACATGGCTTTTACCCGATCGGCAGGATGATCTTTGTGATAAACAATAGAATCGGGCGTATTATCAAAAAGCAGGAGCTTTTGATAGCAGTCATGGCACAAAAACGGACATAGATCAGGCTCTTTTCCGCAACAACTACATTGCGGCGGATATATCCAGTCTATTAAAGAATTTAGAAAATTAGTAACTTTTTGCGCCGGCCGTGAGAATATCCTTCCAGTTGGCATTGTAAATTTCCCCCTCCATATTGCTGTGGGTCAATTCGTATAACCCTCGTCCCCGGGTATCATAAAAAACGAATTGAATATCTCCACGCATACCTTCATATAACCAGATCTCGTGATCTTTTGTATATCTTCCAATATCCGAGCGTTGGATCTCGCTTGGATAACCATATTTCAATAATACTCTACCGCGTTCGCTTGTTGCACCTTTGTTCAAATATGTATAGGTCTCCTCGGCAAAGCGAGGCAACATGTAATACAGTTCGACAAATGATTTTTCATTGTCAAAATACGTTGCATAATCAGCATAAAAACGAAAATCGTTTGCGGATAAAAGGCTGAATAATACCACTAATAAAATTAGTGTGCATTTCTTCATGGTTAATCTTCTTATTTTAATTTTTCGAGTTCGTTGTCTTTGAATTTCACAGAGACAACACTTGAAACCCCTTCTTCCTGCATCGTAATACCATAGAGATAATCGCAGGCGTGCATGGTCAATTTATTGTGTGTGACAATAATGAACTGGGTTCTTTCAGTGAAATGTTCAAGCGCATGGGTAAATCGTTTCACATTTGTATCATCAAGCGGAGCATCCACCTCATCAAGGATACAATAAGGTGAAGGCTTGACCAAGTAAATGGCAAAAAGCAATGCAATGGCAGTCAGGGCTTTCTCTCCTCCGGACAGAGCACGCAGTGATTTCATCTGGCGACCTTTTGGTCGGGAAAAGATCTCAACATCTGCCTCAAGGGGATCGCTTGATCCTTCAAGGCGGACATCACATTCACCCTGTTCAAAAAAGAGCTTATATGTTTTTTTATAATTTTCGCGGATCTGAGTAAAAATTTCCGTGAACTGTTTACGTGCTTCATTATCGAGCTTTTCGATTGTTTCCGTGATACTGGTTTTGGCGCCAAGAAGATCCTCGCGTTGTTCCTTGAGGAAATTCATTCGTGTGGATTGTTCATTGTATTCTTCACGAACTGCCATATTGATGGGACCAATGAGTTCGATACGGTGAGTCAGTTTCTGGATCTTATCTTCCATCTCAGGCTGATCCATATCCATGGGTTCATAGGGACGTTTCAAAATATCAATATGATAGCGATCGAATATACGTTCTTTGAGCTGATTCTGACGCAAATAAAGATCGTTGACCCGAACTTCAAGGTCTCGCAGAGTTTCAAAAGCATCTTCACGATGACGATGCCGATCCGTAATAGCCTGTTCAACCTTCTGGATCTGATCACGCTTAGCACTAAGTTGTTTATAGACCGTGTCGCGCTTTTCCCGTTCTTTTTCGCGTTCAGACTTTAGTCCTTCCAATAGATCCCGTAAGGATACCATGGTCTTTTCACCATCGCTGATCAAGGCATTGAGGTCAATATGCTGTTCTTCGATCTCTTCGAGACGTTTTGTCATCTCTTCGATCGTGGCTGTGGCATTTTTATATTGGAAGCGGATATTGTCTTTTTCTTTTTCACGAGCGATCAATGCCACGCGCATGTCCTGAAGTTCGGCGTTCAGTGTATCGCGTTTATATAAAATCCCTGCATATTCGGCACGGAAACGTTCAAGATCGGCCTGTGCTTTATTTTCGTCAGATTTTATAGCCTGTAAAGAATCCTCTGAAGCTGTAATTTGTCGATCTAACTCTAATATACGGTTTGAATAGTCCTCGACTTTTTTATCGATCTCTTCCATGCTGTCGTGCTGGTGTTCCACAGCATAGGACATGGCTGACATTTTCTTTTCGAGTTCCATGCGTTCATTCATGAGTGACTTTGAATTACGCGATCTTTCACCGATCTCTTTGAGCAATGATTGACGTTTCTTTTCCAGCTCGTCTCGCTCATTCTTAGATGTTTCAAGGTCATTTTTTAACTTTTCAGCCAATTTATTCAGTTCATCGAGTTTTTCCTGCCGACCGATGATCTGCTGATTTGTGCTGCTGCCTTTTCCACCCCGGATCATGGCTCTCTGATCCATGTAATCACCATCAGGGGTTACATAACGAAAACGGCTGTCCTTAAGAGCATCTTGAGACAGGTCACGCAAGGATTTTACAATGAGAACATTCCCAAGAAAATAATCTATCAATAAGTGATTTTTTTTATCGGCATGAACAATATCAACGGCATGGGCAAGAACATTGTTGTCCTTGAACGGATTCTTGATCGGCGGCTTGACCCGCTTTTCCATTACGTCCAATGGGGCTATACTGACCCGGCCGCGTTGTGTACGTTTCAATTCTTCGATCACATCCATGGCATCTGATTTTGTTTCGGCAACCAGATATTTAGCCACATTTCCCAAGGCGATCTCGATCGCGGTAGTATATTCATTGTCCACAGAGATCAATTCGGCCACGGTTCCTCTGATCCCGGGATGTTTTAATGTCTTCATGACATATTTAACACCGGGATTATAGCCTTCAAGTGATTCCACAAGCTCTTCATAAAAAGCCGCATCACTGCGATTGCGTTCATATGCCGTTTGCCGATGAACAATATCGCGATTCAAATCCTGAATATTGTTTTCGAGCTCGCATCGTTCACCTTCGGAACCTTCAACCAGCGTTGTTACCTTTTCGAGTTCTTTTTCTTTTGCGGTCAATTCTTTCTTAAGAGAGACAACCTGTTTTTCCTGAGTTCCGGAACGCAAGATCAATTTTTCCCGACGCTGCATCTCTTCATCTTGAAGACGTGCATATTGTTTGCGCTGATCACGCAAACGTAATATTTGCTGCTGAATATCAGCTAAACGATTTTGCTGCTCACGGACGTCCTGGCGCATATCGTCAAGTTTATTGGTCGCGTTCTGAAATATTTTTTGAACTTCATCAAAATTGGCGCGTGCCGTTTCCAGTTCTTCGCGCATCTTGATCAGTTCGGGATCATCTTCACCTAATTGTGAAGATAATGTTTCCTGCAAATCTATATTCGTCTTTAAACGGATTTTTGCATTTTCTTTTTCGGTCTGCAAGCGTTCTTTGTTTCGTTGGGCATTCGCAATCTTTTCTTGCCAGACTAAGCGTTTGGACGATTCGGCATTGATCTTCTCATTCATCTCCTGCAGAACATCATTGATGCTTTGCATTTCTTTTTCAATACCCGTCAATTCATTTTTATAGCTGCTCAACATAGCTTCTTCAATACCCAATTGCTTGCCTGTTTCTTCGTTTTGCAATTGATTACTTGAAAGCTGTTTTTCAAGCGGTGCGATCGTATCTTCAAAATCGTACCATTTTGTTTGTGCCAGCGTGATCTCAAGTTTTTTCAGTTCTTCGGCATAATCTTCGTATTTCTCATAGCGTCCCAATTGACGTTTAAGACTTCGAACATTACTTTCAACTTCATAAACAATATCTTCGAGACGGGCAAGATCTTCCTGAGTTGCATCGAGTTTGCGTTTTGCCGATTTACGTTGGGATTTATATTTATTGATACCCGCGGCTTCTTCAAAAAGAAGTTTGCGTTGAGCTTTATCTTCATTCAGGATCTCTTCAACCATCTTTAATTCGATCACGGAATAAGCATTATTGCTCATACCCGTATCGACAAAGAGATTTTGGATGTCTTTAAGACGAACCGGGACTTCGTTAAGCAGGTATTCACTGCTGCCATCACGATATAGGCGGCGACCGACTTGTACATCGGTATAAGCGACACCCAGTTTGCCGGTCCGGTTATGAATGGTCAGTGAAACTTCAGCATAATTTACGGGTTTCCGGTTCTTGGAACCCGAGAAAATGATATCCACCATTGATTCGGAACGGAGCAAATGCGTTTTCTGTTCACCCATTACCCAGCGGATAGCATCAACAACATTACTCTTGCCGCAACCATTGGGTCCGATGATCGCAGTAACCCCTTGCCCGAACTGTAAAACAGTTTTCGTCGCAAAGGATTTAAAACCAACAATTTCCAGTTTAGATATATACATTTTCAGTTCGTAATTTTAACCATGTAATTTAAGACAAAAAGCCTCTTTTTCAAATAGAAATAAGCGCATAAATAAAGGGTTTAACACAATTGACAGTTGACAAAGGACAATTGACAATTCGTAACGAGTTACGAGTCACAAGTTACGCGTTACGATTTAGCCTGCCGGCCAAGAAAACTTTCTTCCGCCCATCAAATGCAAGTGAATATGTTCCACTTCCTGTCCACCGTCCAGGCCGTTATTAAAAACAAGACGGTACCCGTTTTTAAGTCCAAGGTCATCCGCGATCTGCTTGGCAGCGACAAGCAAGCGACCCATCAGGTCGGTATCTTCAGAGCTTAAATTTTCAATGCGGGCAATATGTTTTTTGGGTATAATGAGTATATGCTCAGGTGCTTGTGGATTAAGGTCGCGGAAGGCAAGAAGATGATCATCTTCATACACGCTTGTTGAGGGAATTTCTTTTGCTGCAATCTTACAAAAAATACAATTATCCATAATACACTCCTGTCTAATTTTAATTTGATTTATTTTCAACAAACTACCCTGAGCTTGTCGAGGGGTTGAAGTTTAATAGCCCGGGATAAAATCCCGGGTATTGTATTCCCAAACAATCACAACCCCGACTCCATGGAGGGGTTGAACTGAAAAACCAGATTATTAAAGATCATATATATAATCATTCTTAGTTCAACCCATCGACAAGCTCAGGGTTGAATTATTATATTGATCTAATACCCGGCATTCCATGCCGGGCTAATTATGTTTAACCCCTCCATTCGTCGGGGTTATTTCCCCAACCCATGTGTAAACTTCATCGGCAATGTAGTGAGAACCTATGACGCATAATACTGCATCCTTGGATATTTCTCTATATGCGTTATGACAGGCCTCATTAATATTACTCGCCGTCTTCACTCTTGGAAATCTACTGGCCAGATCATTTAATTCTTCATCCGATAAACTTCGGTGCGAGTTAACGGGAGCTATCCAAATCTTTTCTGCCAGGATCTCTAATTTCATCAGTACATTTTCAGGCGACTTATCCTGGAGAAGTCCCAATACTACATAAAATGTTTTATCAGGATAAACTTCTTTGGCTGTTTTACAAAAAGTATGAATGCTTTCAGCATTATGAGCGACATCGTAAATAATATCCGGTTTCGTTGATATCCGTTCAAAACGTCCTTTCCACTCAACAAGATCAAAACCTTTTTGGATATCATCAAATTCCAAAGTACGACCCAAAAATGTTTCAACCGCTCGGATCGCCAATGCAATATTTCCCAATTGATGTCGTCCGGTAATTGGAATGGTCACTTCCCGCTCGAAAGATCTGATCCTAAAACTCATGCCTTGAGGTTTAAGTTTAACATTAGTGAACATTATATCAGGATCAACAATATGCAGATGTTCAGTATGCATTCTTAGTTCATCAATGACTTCAGGTGCTTGTATGCCTGTCAATACCGGTTTCCCCTTCTTAATGATACCGGCTTTTTCGCGAGCTATTTCAGGTAGAGTTTCACCCAGAATATTGGTATGATCATATCCGATCCGGGTGATCACCGAAACTTTTGGTGTCAGCACCGATGTGGCGTCCAGTCGTCCTCCCAGTCCGGTCTCAACGACAGCCGCATCAACTTTTTGGTCTCTAAAATATGAAAATCCCAATGCGGCGGTCACTTCAAAAAAAGAAGCTTCCGTGTTTTGTAATAATTCATCGTTAGCTTCCAGAAAATTTTTAATATACTCATCTTCGATCTGTTCACGATTGATGCAGATCCGTTCATTGAAACGAATTAAATGCGGTGATGTAAATCGCCCCGTTTTATAACCTACAGCTTCAAGTAGAGCAGCTGCTACAACGGTAACGGTGCCTTTACCGTTCGTTCCGGCAATATGAATAGAGGGAAAAGAATTTTCGGGATGCCCAAGTTCTTGCATCAGCGTTTCGCAACGCTCGCGGCCGAGCTTCATCTGTCCGCTCAGTTTTTTATAGAGATCTGATAGATAATCTTGCATAGGTTTATTGATATTTTGTCTTTATACGCTATAATGTCATTCCGAGCACAGTCGAGGGATCTCGAATTACTCAACATTTTTATTGTTTGAGATCTCTCCACTCCCCCCGACCCCGAAGTATCGTGGTGGGATCCGGTCGAGATGACAACCCCAATCATTTTTATGTCAATTCTATATGTTCGGCTTTAATAGGCTTCCCAAAGAATATTTCCGCATTTTCTTCAAATAGATCAACCGCACCCGTTGTCATGAATTGGGAATCCCCATTTTTCATGCATCGTTCTTCAATTTCCTGATGGCGTTTTAAATAATCATCCAATTTGTCGGCAACCAGTCGTCCTTGATCCAGTATCTTGATATGCTCAGGGACAAATTTCATGATCTGATCAATCAATAAAGGATAATGTGTACAAGCTAGAATGATCGTATCAATATTACTATCCTTGGAAAGCAAAGATTTAACATGTTTTTGGACAAAATATTCGGCTGCCGGAGTATTGACTTCATTATTCTCTACCAAAGGCACCCACATCGGACACGCTTCCTGGTAGAGGGTCACATCGGGAAAAAGTTTATTCAATTCCATTTTATATGAATCTGAGCGGACGGTTCCGGGTGTCCCGAAAAGTCCAACCTTCTTGCTTTGACTGCTCTCTCCCACAACTTCCACACTAGGCCGAATAACGCCCAATACCCGACGATCGGGATAGTTGGCAATGAGATCTTTTTGCTGAATATTTCTAAGGGCTTTAGCAGATGCCGTATTGCAGGCGAGAATCACAAGCGGACAACCTGCGTCAAGCAAAGTAGCCACGCCTTGCTGCGTATAATGGTAGATGGTTTCAAAAGAACGTGTTCCATAAGGTGTTCGTGCCGTATCTCCGAGATAGAGAAAATCATATTGAGGTAAACGTTTGCGTATATCATGGAAGATGGTCAGTCCACCAAGTCCGCTGTCAAAAATACCGATGGGTCCTCTTTTCATTTTGTTACCTCTGTTTTAATAACTCTTTGTCGATATGTCGATATGTCGATACGTCGAGTTGTCGAGGGTTGAGAATCAAGTGTCTAATATATCATTCATCGTTTATCGTTCATCGTTTATCGTTCATCGTTTATCATTCATCGTTCATCGTTTATCGTTTTTAGTTTTCTTTGATCTCTTTTTCGTAGTTCTTTTTGAATTCACTGATCGCGAGATAAAGGGAATAGGCAATTTCTTGTCTGTAAGAATCTTTTTTTAGTTTTCCTAATTCGGTCCAATTGGAAATAAAACCGATTTCGGTTAAAATGGCCGGCATAGCCGGACCGATCAGCACAATAAAACTGGCTTGTTTTATACCGCGTGTTTTGGTACCCACACGATTCTTGAATTTTGTTTCAACTGATTGGGCAAGTATTTCACTTTCTTTCATGTACACACCCTGTGCCATAGTCGATAAAATATATTGTTCGGGTGACAAAAGCTTTTCATATCGTTCTTTATCATCTTCAAGTTCAATCACTTTATTTTCCCGAGCAGCGATATCAATTGATTTTTGTGTACTCTTGGGTGAAAGTATAAATGTCTCAGTTCCGTAAGGCCGGGAAGATTCCGAAGAGTTACAGTGAATGCTGATAAAAAGTTTACCTCCGGCTTCATTGGCGATCTTGGGTCGTTGCCATAAAGGGACGAACACATCTTTTTCCCGGGTAAAGACCACATTGACTCCCAATTTTTCCTTTAATAATCGCCCAAGACGGCGGGAGACATCCAAAGTAATGTCTTTCTCCAAAGTTCCGTCAGGCGCGATCGCGCCCGGAGATTTTTTACCGCCGTGACCCGGATCGATCACAATGGTATCGATAAGCCAGCGGTTTTTTATCTCGCTTCCATTGATAGGAGTAGTGGTTTTTTGGTAAGCATGGCGTAAAGAAATCACGATATCCCGTGTATCGGGATCAATATAATAATCCATGCCATCGATCCTCATGCGCAGTTTAATATTGAATTGCAGCATGTCCTTGGCCATCACCGGGATGATCTCACGTATCACGCCATGATCGAATTTTCGTGCAAGAGCATTCATATCCGCGGATGCCCCGTAAATGGAAATATAAAGATATTGATTATTTCCTTGCCAGACACGGCAATGTTCTTTACGAAAAACCGTATTGGTTTTAATACGAACGATCGTTCCGTTCTTCATTTCTCTGAGTGTGATACCTGTCACAGAAAAATCCGAAGGTGCCAGGATATAGTGACCATCGGCGATATTAAGCTGCAGATCCGGAAAAGCATCCAATTTCAGGACACGGATAAATTCTTTTTCAGGTATATAGAGTCCGTAACTTAATCGTTCAACCGTTGTGGGCAAATGCAGCCATTTACCGTTGATCTGATAAAAGGTGGAATTAGCAAAAAACTTATATTGTTTACCCGATAAACTGGCCGTCAGCGACCATTCTTCGGTATTCACATTATCGATATTTCCATAGGTCTTAAAAAAATGGTTCAGGGACATCCATTTCGCCCCGTAAAGCTCTGAAGCAAAAATGTTTTGCGATTCGGAGGAAGCGGTAAGGCGAAAACTGACGACCTGTGAAAACAGGGGGACAAGCATACAACAGAGTAGCAGTGTCAGGATGTATTTTTTTAATTTTTGCATCTGATGAATTTATGGTTTTTTCATGTAAATTGTTATTCTTTTTTATGCATTGAAGCAAACACAAAGAGACTATGTTCCAAGTCATTTAATAAATAATAACCAAATACCCGTAATCAGAAAAAAAAATAAGTTCTTTTAATTCCTATAACAGGTTAAATCATTATAATATCGCTTATTCATTCAGTAGATATTCTACCGTCCATTTTCAAATATCAATTGCCCATTGAACAGACCCCGAAGGGGTCGAACAATAATATATAACTGATCCCTTTAAAATCTCAACCCCGACGGGGTTGAACAATACTTGGACATGCTTTACCCCGAGCTTTAGCTCGGGGTTGTTTAAACAATAAAATCGGGGTTTCAACCCCAAATTGGGTTAAAACCCAGTTCAGTTGTTATCCTTTACCACGGCTTAAAAGCCGTGGTAAAACATTGAATTATAATTTATCACTTAAAAATATTTAATCGTCAATCATCCATTGTCCATTGATTATGCGTCGTCGCTAAGCGGCCACTGAATATCATGCTTAAAGGAAAGTATAAGTTTAATTCTTTAACTTTTTTTACTTTTTACTTAACCTTTGCTTTTGTATTTTTGCCGTTGTACTTACTATTAAGTAATTATTTTTAAGATCGTTTGTCAAGAGGTTAAGTATGCGACGTTCACTTTGTTTCCTGTTTTTGTTTCTCGGTATATTTTTATTTGCCGCTGAACCAGTATTTTATGATGCCCAACCCTATCTCGAAGGCATGGCTTTCGACGATGCTCCCCCTTTCTCCCGCCTTTCGGTTAACGCGGAAGAATTGGTTCGTAAACCCGTTTGGGATCTCAGTCGTAATTCCGCCGGTGTGGTTGCTCATTTTATCAGCGACGCCACTGAAATTCATATCCAATGGGAAGTCCTGAATAATTTCCATATGGTCCACATGGCCGGAACGGGCATTCGTGGTCTTGATCTCTATGTTAAACATGATAAGAATTGGTTCCATCTGGGTACCGGGAAACCCTACAAAGAAGAAAATACCCGTCGGCTTATCAAGAATCTTTCGGCGGAACCACGCGAATACATGCTGTATTGTCCGCTTTATGATGGATTGAAATCGTTAACCATCGGCTTAAATCCCGAAGCAACGATCCAGACTATCGAACGCAAAGATAAGCTCATCGTATTTTACGGTACCAGTATTACGCAAGGTGGCTGTGTTTCTCGACCGGGAATGGCCTACCCCGCGATCCTTGGTCGCATGTTGAATAGAGAAAGCATTAATCTTGGCTTCTCCGGTAACGGACGTATGGATCCCGAGATCGTTGATTATATTTCTGAGATCGATGCGGCGTGTTATGTTTTTGACTGCTTCCCAAACATGGATATTAAAATGATCAAAGAACGTGCCGAAGTGGAATTGAAAAAATTGCTTGAAGCTCACCCAAAAACACCTGTTCTGCTTGTTCCAAATATCATGGAAGAAGACGGCTGGTTCGATCCGGAAGTCTATAATGCCACTATCGTTGAAAATGATGAATTAAAATCCATCTACGCACGACTGAAACCCACGCATAAGAATCTTTATATGATCCCCTTCAAACAGATCCGCAATGTTGCCGTTGAAGGCACGGTGGATGGGATACATCTGACGGATCTGGGAGCGATGAGGATGGCGGAAGTGATGAAGAAATGGATAAAAAGAATTGTAAAGTAAAAAAACAATACCTCACACAAAGTCACAAAGAAAACAAAGGCACTAATAATTTTTTACAAGCTGTGCCGACACCCTATATAATATCGAAATAATTATTTTTAATTATTCAACTGCAGTAGAACTATCAACTTTTAAGGTTGCTAAATACTTTCGAACATCAATTTTTAATTGCTTGATATCATTTAAGAGATTTTCAGTTTTAGTACGATTTTTACCTTCAATCTCTCTGTAATCTTCTTTAAATCTGTCATCTGCTACAATCTTTATATCGGTATACATACAAGCAATTCCTTGAGCTTTTTTGCGTAATTCAATAAATTTATCATAAATATCTTTTGGAATAAACGGAGCGTTAATTTCTACAGTTCTCGAATATGGATTAAATGATTCACAATAAAATTCATACCGTCTTTTATATTCCTTTTTCTGTTCATCAAGATCTATAGGAATCGAATCTAAACGAGGGAAAAGTTTACTAGAAGAATCCGTAAAGTCAAATAATGCTTCAAATATTTTTTGATAAATATTATACTCTGTTTCAAATTGTACTTTACTTATATAAGTGAGTCTTTCAGCTTCTGTCTTATATTTCTCGGTTATTATTGAGAGTCCTGTTTTATGTTCCTCTAACTCCTTATCAAATTCATGAGCTTTCTTTTGTAAAAGGCGATCTGCCCACAGTTTACCTATGTATGATGATATACCTAAAATAATAACACCTGCACCCCCGACGCTCCCAATGATGGCTAAAACTGTTTGCCAAATTTGACTCATATAAACACCTCTCATTTCTTTCAAAATCTATTATGATTTTTATTGTACGGTTGTTGTCAATTTATACTTATTAAACGTATTCCCAACATTATTTATGTAACCATTACTTGTACTGCTTTTCACTTGGCAACTATCTGCTCCACCGCCCACAGCGGTAAGTTCAGTAGCCAACTTTCTTTTTTATAATCTGTCATGGCTGTACGTATAGAATTTTTGGGTTGAAATTTCTCGTAAAATATTTTAAGACTTTTAGCTTGTAAATTTGTTGATGCTTTAACTTCTACAGGTACCACTTCAGGCCCTGTATCAATAATAAAATCTATTTCTGCTGAACCACGATCATTTGTCCAATAGTATGTATCCAAATTTTTATTTGTCTTAAGTTGCTGCATAACATACTGCTCTGTTAGAGCTCCCTTAAATTCACTAAAAAGCTTATTGCCATCAAGAAGCACTGATTGATCCAATCGGACCATGCAGGAGAGAAGACCTACATCAAGAACAAATAATTTAAACGCCTTTAGATCTTCATAGGCTTTTAGTGGTAACCCGGGTTTATTTACGCGAGATAATTTATGAATTAATCCACAATCGCTTAACCACATCATGGCAGTTTCAAAACTTCTAGCTCTGGCACCCTCTTTGATTAAACCATATATAAATTTCTTATTCTCTTTAGAAAGTTGTGAGGGAATATTATTCCATAACATCCGAACGCGAGGCACTTCTTGATTTGGTACATGCTTGGAGAAGTCCTGTTCGTAAGCTAAAAGTATACCTTCTTGTATATCGCGCACTTCATTGAAATCTCTATTAGCAGCAAAACTCACAACTACTTCAGGCATGCCGCCCACATAATAATAGTGCTTTAGTAAATTTATATATTCTTGATTGAATGTTGTTGCCAATTCAAAATCCTGTTTCTTAAGCAATTCAACAAATTGATCTTTTCCCATTGCCATCATGAACTCTGAAAATGACATGGGATAGAGATCCAAAAATTCAACTTTACCTACCGGGAATGATGTACCCTGATGCAAAGCTACTCCCAGGAGAGAACCGGCACAGATAATATTATACTGCGGGGCATTTTCATAAAAGTATTTAAGGGCGGTTAAGGCTTTGGGCACTTCTTGGATCTCATCAAAAATAAGTAATGTATCAAGAGGATGAATCTTTTGACCTGTGTAAAGTTCAAGCCCCACAATGATCCGATCGATCGCCATATCACTATTAAATAGCGTCTTCATTTGCTCATTATTGTCAAAATTAATATAAACAGTTCTCTTGTAAACTTTCTTGCCGAATTCTTTCATCAACCAGGTTTTACCCACCTGACGTGCGCCCCGAATAATAAGGGGTTTCTTATTTTTCTTTTGTTGCCATTTATAAAGTTCTTCTATTGTAGTACGATACATTTTTATCACCTCAATGATATTATACAACAATATGCCATTTTATACAACGACTATTTGGCAATCCATACCACTTTTTACAACGACTATTCTTTTTTTTATCAAAATAATATCGTTTTTTCTTAAAATAGTTAAAGAAACGAGTGCGCAGAAAGGACCTAATTCGTTAATTATTTTTCCAATTCACATTGACAGAGAGATCCTGAACCCCGATGTCCACCGGATCCCGAAGCTTCGGGATTTCAGAATGACCCTTCTACTCCGCCAGCTGGCGGATACGGAGGGCAGGCTTCTTACGTCTATTTGTCAATGGGTTAATATTTCTTCTTCGTGACTTCTTAAGCTTTGTGCAGCTATAATATTTTCTTCTTTGTGGTACTTTGTGCCTTTCCCCCTTCGCTAAAGCTTCGGAGGACAGGTGTGAGAGGCATATTATATTCATAGTGTCTTCTATTTCTTTGTGGAAAAAAAGTTATTCGTGGCTTAGTGTACTTTGCGCCTTTGTGTGAGGTATTCTGGCTTCAGATTTCTAGCATCATCAACAACACTGCCGCCGCAATAGGTATCACCACATTATCATCAAAGTGATCCATTAAGCCTTCAAAAAGGGCACAAAAGACAACGACGATAAGTGCTTTCCAGATGGGGATATAGGAAAAGCCGATGATAAACATGAGCAACCCTGCTATAATGAAAGCAAGTGTACCTTCGATGGTATAATGTTTAAACCAAGTATGTTTGCCCAGCCACCGACCGAAAATACCTGATGCGGAATCGCCGATGCTTAAGAGCATGCAGGCTGGGACGGAAATTTCAATGGGGAATATCGCCAGAATCAGAAAAAAAGTAATGGCGATACGTGAGGCTGCCGTCATTTTGTCTTCTTCCACTCCTCTGATAAAGGGTCCGACAAAGAACATGAACGCTTTACGAATAAAATCGCTGTGGCGACGGAAGTAGTCTGCAAATACGAATAGTCCGCCAAAGACAATAAATAGGATCATCACCCATTGCTGTCCGGTCAGAGGACCTATATCGGGGAAAAAGTAATAGAGTAAAGGGATAATTGCCGTAGCGGTATGGATCAATTGTCTGCGAAGTTCTTGAGCTGTCAGCATTATTCTTCTGTTTCCAGTTCCTCGTTAAAGCGGGAAACAATGACATCAATGGGTTGCGGGATAGATAGTATCGTCGTGCCGGGAACAGATTGGTAGATCACCGTGTTCGGCAAGAGGTCATTCCTGTCTCGATATGAAACCGTACCAATACGCAAGCCGGCATCATTGATGGCTTTGTAGGCATCTTCGAAACTCATATTGACGACGTTAGGGACTTCCCAGTTGCTCAAGCCCAAAGAGATCTTAACATGAACACCGCTTCCGGGACGAACAAATTCCCCGGGTTCAATAGATTGCCAAAAGATCACCTCACGGGGCAGGTCCGAGAATCCGTAGGAAACCGAATCAATACTGAGATCATTATCCTGCATCAGGATCTCAGCGGAACGCAGTGTCTTTCCCGTAAGATTGGGAAAGGTCACATTTTCCAAAGGAATACTGACATCAAGATAAACACGTCGTCCCAATTTTACGCGTGTACCGGGTAGCGGCATTTGCGAAACCACCTTAAAGGGTTCAATATCGTCACGGGCGATGGATTTTCCTTGCACCGGTGTAAATTTTTCCAACTCAAGCAGATGCCGTGCTTCTTCCCAACTCAAACCCTGAACATCAAGAAGAATTCGTTCCTGTCCATGTCTGGTCAGTTTCGGCATGACCACAAAATTAAACAATATAGCAACAATAATGCAAGCAAGAGAAAATATACCCGCAAAGATCAATAGATTGCGTATTGGCTTTTTCTTTATCTTCTTTTTGGTTGGACCTTTGGTCTCTTGGATCAATATCTTGATCTTGTCATTTTTATTATTCATTGGGGGAAGTTAATAATTAATCCAATTAATGTGAAGGGAAAATAATTGAAAAATCATTGAAGAAGTTTAAAAATTGTTTAATGTTTAAGAAAACATGTCATCTCGACCGGAGTTCATCGTCGATGGACGAAGTGGAGAGATCTATTCATGTTGCAGAAAGAAGTTTAATAGTTTAAGACTGGTCGAAATTTATATTAGAATTTTCCGACCATCCGGCAGTCCGTCTGCTGACGGCTCCAGCCGGAAGGTTTATTTAAAAAGTATCTTTTATTACTTGCGTGATCTGCTCCGCCCTGCCCTCGCTGTAAAAATGCACACCGGGGACTTTGGCTTTAAGGAGTTCATGGACCTGATCTTTACAGAATTCAACGCCGACATCTTTGATCGCGGCCAAACTGTCACATGCCGCAACATCTTTGACCAGATCAGCGGGCAGATCAATATGAAAGGTTTGCGGTAAAAAATCGATATCTTTTCTGCGTCGTATCGGTTTGATCCCCGGAATAATGGGAACTGTGATACCTGCTTCGCGGCATTTATCGACAAATGAGAAGTAATGATCATTGATAAAGAACATTTGGGTCACGATATAATCCGCACCGGCATCCACTTTCTTTTTGAGCATCGCGATATCCTGATCTAAGTTCGGTGCTTCAAAATGCTTCTCGGGATAGCCGGCAACCCCAATACAAAAATCACCGGGAGTCGGATCTTTCAAGGTCGGATCCAGATATTTTCCGCTGTTAAAATCAGAAATTTGCTTAACCAGTCCATCCGTATGGTCATAACCACCCTGATGCGCGACAAAACGACGCTCCTCATGAGGCGGATCGCCACGAAGGGCAAATACATTATCAATTCCCAAAAAATTCAATTCGATCAATTGATCTTCCAGCTGGTCTTTGGATTTTCCTCCGCAGATCAAGTGAGGAATAACGGGAATATTGTATTTGAATTGTGTCGCTGCTGACATGGCAACCGTACCCGGACGTTTTCTGACTGTCCGGCGCTCCACCAAGCCATCCGGGCGATCCACATAAATCACTTCTTGCTGATGGCTGGTAATATTAATGTATGCCGGATCATAAGGCAACATGGCCTCAATGGCGTCATTTATGGCATCTAATGTATGCCCCTTGAGCGGTGGTAAGAGCTCAAAAGTGAATAAGGGTTTACTTGCCTTTTTGATGATGTCTGTGACTTTCATGATCGTTTCCTGTTTTTTCTGTCATCTCGACCGAAGTCCCATCGGGACGTAGCGGAGAGATCTCAAATTAATATTTATCAATGTATTTCAATGTGTCAATTTCGGCGAGGTCTCCCTTTGGGACCTCGCCAGCTGGCGGGGCTGAATAAATCTGCTACGCAGATTTTTCAGGATGACGCGCCTCAGCTTTCACTGGATATATCAACTTTATATTTTATTGTAAAGACGCGATGCATCGCGTCTCTACTACTTTCTATATTATTTTTGCCCTTTATTCAAGGTGCCTGCAAAAACTTTCTTCAATTCTTCAATGTCTTTGCCTTTCCTCTCGGCATATTTCTCAAACTGTTCATTCGAGATCGCGCCAAGTGAAAAATAATGTGGATCTTTGTCGGCAAAATAATAGCCGCAGACAGAGGACACCGGATCCATGGCAAAACTTTCTGTCAATTTTATTCCAAGATGCTTTTCCGCATCTAATAATATAAAGATGGTCTTTTTTTCAGAGTGATCGGGTGCCGATGGATAACCGTTTGCCGGTCGAATGATCGTTTGGCCCGTTTTCCACCATTCGGTGTTCAATCGCTGATGTAAATATTCACTCAATGCTTCAGCCAAACGATCGGCCAACATGCTGACGAGCAAAGCCCGGTATTCATCATCGTCGTCGTGAAATCTCCCGGATAAAACATTGATCCCTTTTCCAGCGGATGCAACAAATAGTCCAACCGTATCATCCGATGACGCTACATAATCCGCAAGCGACAATGCTTTATTATTTTTATTGATCTCCTGCTGACGCAAGAAATATAAGGTGGCTAATTCTTTATTATTTTCATCCAGCAGGTGTACATCTTCATTCTTACTGTAAGCCGGGAAAAGTCCGACAACAGCGCCTAAGGCATGTTCAAATACCTGGCGAGAATCATCATCATACAGTAAGGAGATAGCATCCTTTTTAATTCTTTTTGCTTCATCGGAATTGGGTTTTACCTGCCAGGCCAGTGCCAGCATTTTCCAATTGATGAGGGGAATAATATCGGCAAGCGGAATATCTTCAACAACCCGGATACCATAATTTTCCGGTTTGGGTGAAGCGTTTGATTTCTTATGTTTTATTTTTCGCGCTTTATCCGGATCTAATAATGTTCGCTCTTTATCTTCAGCTTTTTCACTGAGTTTTTGGTAACGTTCTTGGGTTTTCTTGAGAAATTCATCTGAATTCTTGGACGCAAGTTTTAGCGCGAGCGAAACGGAATGAGAGGCATCCGATGAATAAACGACACGACCCGGGTAATGTGGAGCCAGTCGAGTTGCGGTATGAGCCTCAGACGTGGTCGCGCCCCCGATCATAATGGGAACGGTCAATCCCGCTTTTTCAAATTGAGCGCACACGATGGCCATTTCAGTCAGCGACGGTGTGATCAATCCGCTCAATCCCAGCATATCGGCTTTGTGTTCAACAACCGCTTCGTAAATTTTTTCGGGCGGGACCATCACGCCCAGATCAATGACCCGGAAATGATTGCATTGCAAGACCAGTGACACAATATTTTTGCCGATATCATGCACATCGCCCTTGACGGTTGCCAACACAACTGTGCCACGCGCATTGACGGTGGTATCATCCATTTCAGAGAGGTAAGGCCGTAACATATCAACCGCTTTTTTCATAATGCGAGCCGAATGGACAACCTGAGGAAGAAAAACTTTTCCTTCACCGAATAATTTACCGACTTTGGACATGCCGCCCATGAGCGGTCCTTCGATTAATGCCATGGCATGTTCTTTTCCCGCTTCTTCAAGATCGCTTTCAAGGTAGCTGTCATCTCCCCTGACCAGCGCTTCACTCAGTCTTTCACGAACCTCAAGTGATCGCCAGGGATCGATCTTCTTGCTTTTCTCAGGATCTGAAACGGCATCCAATGATCCCGACATGGCGAGATCGATCAGTGCTTTTCGTGCTGCCGGACCATCACCTTTTTCGACCAACAAGGCTTCTCGGATGATCGCTTTTGCCGTCTCGGGAATACCGGCGGAAGCAAATTCCATGGCAGGATTCACAATAGCCATATCCATGCCGGCTTCAACCGCCAGTTCAAGGAAAATCGTGTGCATGGCTTTCCGCAAGGGATTGTTACCCCTGAACGCAAAGGACAGATTACTCAATCCACCGCTAATCTTGACCTTGGGAAAATGTTCTTTTATCCAGGCAATCGACCGGATAAAATCACGGGCATAAAGATCGTGTTCATCAATACCGGTCGCGATAGATAATATATTTGGATCAAAAATAATTGATTCGGGCTTGATCTTGGTTTTTTCGGTCAATAAACGATAGGCACGCTCAGCTACGGAGCATTTCCGTGCAAAGGTATCCACCTGTCCATGTTCATCAAAAAGCATGACCATCACCGCCGCACCCATATCATGGACAAAACGAGCACGTCGCAGAAATTCGTCTTCCCCTTCTTTCAAGGAAATGGAATTCACGATCCCTCGTCCTTGTAATTCGGGCAGTGCCGCTTCGATCACCGGCCAGGATGATGAATCGATCATCACCGGTACACGAGCTGCGACCGGATCAGCGGCGACCAGGCGTAGGAATTTTGTCATGGCTTCAGTCGCATCAATGAGCGGATCATCCATACAGACATCAATGATCTGCGCGCCGGCTTCGACTTGTTTGCGAGTCAGAAGTATGGCTTCTTCGTATTTTTTGTCTTTGATCAAACGAGCAAATTTCCGTGATCCGGCCACATTAGCACGTTCGCCCACGGTAATAAATTGATGTTCCAATGGAATGCTCAAGACATCCCAGGCACTTAGCTTTAAGATCGGTTCTTTTGTATGGAGCTGAAAAGATGGTTTACCTTTTGCCATCTTGGCAATGGCGGCAATATGCTCCGGACGAGTTCCGCAACAGCCACCGATAACAGACAGAAAGCCTTCTTCCAAAACAGGTCTTAGGAGTTCTGCAATTTCATCAGGTGTTTGAGCGTAAAAACCATCGTTATCCGGGAAACCGGCATTGGGATGAGCGGAGGTTCTAAAAGGTGATAATTTTGCCAGATCACGGATCAGCGGGACCATTTCGGAGGCACCCGTGGAGCAATTGACTCCCAGTGAAAAAATAGGATAAGATGATAATGATGAAATAAAAGCTTCCAGACTTTGTCCGGATAATGTTCGTCGGCTTTTATCGCTGAAGGTCGCCGAGACCATAATGGGAAGTTCGATCTGTCGCTCTTCAAATTCTTGCATGATCGCCGTCAGTGCAGCTTTGGCGACCAGCGTATCAAAAATGGTCTCGACCAAGAGAAGATCAACGCCACCATCCAGAAGTCCTTTGAGCTGTTCACGATACATATCAACGAAATCCGCAAAATCGGATTCTCTGAAAGCAGGATCGTCCACGGAAGGAGAAAAAGACGCCGAGCGACCGGTGGGACCAATATCCCCCGCGACAAAAACTGTCCTGTCTGCCGATTCCGCGGCTTCACGTGCAAGCTTCGCAGAAGCGAGGTTCAATTCATAAACCTTGTCGCTTAAACCGTAATCTTTTAGTCCAAAACGATTGGCACCAAAAGTATTGGTCTCAATAATATCGGCACCGGCTTCAATATATTCACAATGGATATCTTTTATAATATTGGGACGGGTAATAGAAAGCAGTTCATTGCAGCCTACAGCTTGTATAGATCGATCGGATAAAGTAAAATCTTCGGGAGATAAACCGCGCTGTTGGATAGCCGTACCCATTGCACCGTCTAGTATTAAAACCTGTTTTTTCGCCAATTCCTTGAGCGTATTAGCTTCTAGCATTCTTCTGTGGCCTCGGAGTTTATTCAAGCCGGAATGAACTATATTCAGCAATTCCGGTAAGTGGCGAAAAATTTAACCCTTTCTAAGGGCAATTGCAAACGATCCTTCACAGAAATGCTGATGTGGGAGGCTTTCTATCGCTCCGTAATCGGTGATCAATTCTTTGGGGAATATCGTTGGGTCAGCCGGAACAACTGAAAATTCGGGATGTCTATTGATGAATTGCTTCACCTGATTCCAGTTTTCTTCACGATCGAATGTACAGGTGCTGTAGACCATCATACCGCCCGGTTTAACATACTGACTCGTGTTCTCGAGAATATCATGCTGGACTTTTAATAAACCCGGCATTTCTTCTTCTTTTCGTCGCCAGCGCAGATCCGTGCGTTTACGGATCACACCAAAACCCGAGCAAGGTGCGTCAATCAGAATGTGTGTAAACAAGGGGAGCTCTTCTTTTGATACATCTCTGACTTTAAGCGTTACATCTTTCATGCCCAAACGATCCAACGTTTTTTGAGTGTCCTCAATACGCTGCGGATTAAGGTCGTAACCTCTGATCTTTGTTCCTTTGGGACAATATTGTTGTAATGCCGTCAATTTGCCTCCAGGTGCACAGCAGACATCTGCAACAGATTTTGGGTTATCATTTGCAATGAGCATAATAGGAAAAGCGGCTGACACATCCTGTGCGATAATGTATCCCTCTGTAAATAATTCATGCTGTAGCAGGGGCTGCCAAGAATGGATAAAAATATAATCTTTGTGGTAAGTACTGACCTCTTCTAACACGCCCAATTCCTTGAGAGTGTCCATGATCTTCTTACGCTGACCCGTTTTGACGATGCGCGCCATCTTGCGAGGACGTTCATTCAGGGATGGCAGCAGTTCCATTGTTTCCGACCCAAATTGCTTGATCCAGCGCGCGATCAGCCAGTCAGGAAAACCGTATCGAATACCCGGCTCTACGCGCGGATCCTTTTGATAGCCCTCCCACTCCTCATCGCGGAAAGTCAGGACCTTTCGTAAAACCGCATTCACAAAACCTTTAGAGCGATGATCCATCTTGCCGACCATGGTCACCGTTTCATTCAAGGCCGCATGATCCTTGACCTGCATAAACAGGATCTCGCAGGCACCCATGAGCAAGGCAATATAGATGGGTGGTTTCGGTTTTTTTTCAATGAACTTTTTCAGCACATGATCCAACATTCGCTGATGCATAATCACCTGGTGGACCAGAGCCTCCACGAAGCGGCGATCCTGAGCGGAAAGATCACTTTCATTGAAATTGAGAATATGGTCTATGTAGAGATCGGATATAAACCATTTGATTAAAACTCTGTGCGCATATTTTCGGGGACTTATCATAGTGTACCTTTAAGATTAAAGAACAAAGTAAAAAGATTAAAGATAAGAACCAAATACAATTGAATAATCCGTGAGACGTGAAGCGTAAGTCGTGAAATGTGAAAGTAACTGCCTGCACACCGAAGCTTTAGCGTAGGTGTGTCATCCCGAGCGCAGTCGAGGGATCTATTCATGAGGCGAAGATTTTGAAACGCGGAAGTAACTGTCATCTCGACCGAAGTCCGATGGACGTAGCGGAGAGATCTATTCATGAAGAGGTAATTATGGATTATAGATTATGAATACACATCGATTTTCCCGAAGTCCGCAAGCGTCCATAGTGTTCATGCTTGACTGAGTTTATTTATTTCAACCCCGAGCTTGTCGAGGGGTTGACCCTTTACATATTCTATTCAGTTCAATCCTTCGACTTCGCTCAGGGTTGTGTTCATTGTTAACCGTTAGACCCGGCATTTCATGCCGGGCAATATTCTCTTATTTTTTATCAAGTTCCGATTCTATCGATTCAATACTTGGCAGTGATGATCTTAAAGAGTCAGGTAAATCTCCAGTAATAGTATATTCGCTTACACCCATTGGTTTTTTAATATCCCTTAGCGCATATTCAACCACGGTCTTATTCTTTTGTTTACATATCAATATTCCAATGTTGGGATTATCTTTCTCTGTTTTAAAAATATCATCTACCGCAGAAATATAAAAATTCAATTTCCCGGTAAATTCCGGTTTGAATTTACCTGTTTTTAACTCAACAACGACATAAGCATGCAAGGAAATATGATAGAATAAAAGATCAATATAAAACTCCTCTTCATCAACGGATATCTTGACCTGTCTACCGATAAACGAAAAGCCGGCCCCCAACTCCAGCAAGAATTTTGTCACCTGCTCCAATAGTGCATCTTCCAATTCTTTTTCTTTATGCTTTTCACTCATATTTAAAAAATTAAAATGATAGGGATCTTTGATCATTTGATGCGCAAGGTCAGATTGTGGTTTTGGCATAACTAATTCGAAATTGGTAATTGCTTTACCCTTTCGAAGATATAACCCGCTTTCAATTTGATGTACCAATACCGATCTGGACCAATTGTTCTTGATCACTTGTTTTACATAGAATTCTGCTTCAATTTTGCTTTTTGTTTTACCCAGAATTACCAAATGATGTCCCCAAGGTATTTGTGCAACAAGTTGTTGCACAATTGGAAATATTTTTGAGAAATTATAATATCGAATAATTAATTATAAACGATGAATGCGCATCGAATTTTCGAGAGTCCGCAGACGTCCATCGTGTCCATGCTTGTCCGTGCTTATTTATATTTAACCCCGAGCTTGTCGAGGGGTTGAATAGTAGTAACCCCGTGTGAAACCCGGGGGACTGAAACCCCCAAACAAAACCAACCCTGACTTTATGGAAGGGTTGAACTTTACTTACTTTATTCAGTTCAACCCTTCGACTTCGCTCAGGGTTGTATTCATTATTAGACATTAAAACCCGGCATTTCATGCCGGGCTATTTTCGGCATACCCCTCTCCCGACGTATCGGGATCGGGGTTAAATACAAATCGATTGTTCGGTGTTCATGATTCAAGGCGTAGCCGAGGGATCTATTCATGAAGCAGATATCATAATAATGATATTATCCCCAGATTATATGTCACCGGTCACAGATTACCGATTATAGGTTACTGGTTTTAATATTCAATTGCGGTTAATATCTATTTATGTTAGCTTACGATGCAAATGTTAAAAGGTGATGAAAAATATAAATAATATAATAATGCAAAACGCTTGTCCATAAAAACAATAATCACAATCAATATGCGCATACGTTAAAAGCAAGCTAAGACAACTACTAAAAAACAAATTTCGTTGCAAGATTTATTGTAGATATCTTGGTATTTTAATTGAAGGACAGAGAATGAGTATTAAAACGGAACATAAAATCATAAATGGCGATAGCCGAAAAATGGTTGAACTGGAAGATAAATCAGTTGATTTGGTTATCACATCACCACCATATTGGCAATTAAAAGACTACGGAATAGAAAATCAAATTGGATATAATGATAGTTATGAAATATATATTAATAATTTAAATCTTGTATGGAAAGAAGCTTATAGAGTTCTAAATAATGGATGTCGTTTATGTGTAAATATTGGAGATCAATTTGCAAGAGCTGTTTATTATGGTAGATATAAAGTAATTCCAATCAGAACAGAGATAATAAAATTCTGTGAAGCTATTGGATTTGATTATATGGGAGCAATAATTTGGCAAAAAAAAACAACTTCTAATACAACTGGCGGTGCTTCTTTGATGGGTAGTTATCCGACACCAAGAAACGGTATTTTATCAATTGATTATGAATTTATCCTATTATTTAAAAAATTAGGAACACCCATAAAACCAAGCAAAGAACTAAAAGAGCAATCAAAAATGACCAAAGAAGAATGGAAAACATATTTTGATGGACATTGGAATTTTGGTGGTACAAAACAAGATGGTCATATTGCAATGTTCCCCAAAGAATTACCGAAAAGATTAATAAAAATGTTTTCATTTGTTGGCGACACTGTTATGGACCCATTTCTCGGAAGTGGAACAACTTCAGTTGCTGCAAGAAATTTAAACCGAAATTCAATTGGATATGAGATAAACCCAGAATTTATACCCTTTATTGAAAAAAAATTAGAGGTAAATCAAGGAGATATTTTTAATTCAGATTATAAATTTATAAAACAAGAAAAACTAGATGTTGATTTTAAAAGTGAAATAGAAGAGTTACCGTATGTTTTTAAAGACTTCCATAATTTTGATAAAATAACTGACCCTAAAAAGTTACAATATGGTTCAAAAATTGACCAAAATGGTTCAACGAAACGAGAAGACTACTTTTCAGTAAAAGAAATTATAAGCCCTGAATTAGTAAAATTAAACAATGATTTGATTGTCCGACTTATTGGGATTAAGGGAAAAAAAGAAGCCACCGTTAAAGCTATTGAATTTTTACAACTCAAAACAAAAGGACAAAAAGTTTTTCTGAAATATGATGCGACTAAGCACGATGAGAATAACAATTTAATGGTTTATCTATATTTAAAGAATAAAACATTCTTGAATGCTCATCTTATTAAAAATGGTTTTGCAAATGCAAATATTGACTATGTCTACAAAAACAAAGAAAAATTTATAACGCTGGAAAACGAAAATGCATAATCAACACTGGATAAAGCAAGAATCTAAATTCTTAAAAAGAATTAAAACTGTTGAAATTCCTAATTCAAAACTTGAAAAAGTTGATTATATTGAAATTAAATCAAAAGAAGATTTAAATAATATACCCAATGGTGGTGGCTGTTACTGGATTTGGACAAATGAACCTGTAATCCATACTTTACATAAGAATAAACTACCAGATAAATTAAATTCGGGACAAATCATTTATAATGGTATTGCAAAAGATGATGTTAAGGGTAGATTATCACATCATCTTTTTGGTCTTGAAGATGCTGGCTGGTCCGGTATAAGTGTGGATATTTACAAAATTAATTCACAATCTCACCGAAAAAAAGCAATGTCTCCTTCTTGTAAAGTCCCATATATCAAAGTAGATAAGACCCTAAAAAGAGCTAATAATATAAAGGGATTAAAAAAAGGAGATGTTGTCAAAGTTGACTCACCAATTAGAACTAAGGATCAATTGTTAGCACTTTTCCTTTCTAAAGATGAACAAGATTATATTAAAAATACTATTCACACAACATACTATTTTAGAAATGGCATTAACATTACTGATGCGAAACATAAAAACTATTCTTTTAAAGTATATTATATTACGGGGTTATCAAGTTTATACTTAGACTATATAGAGAAGAAATGGCGAGAAGATGGATTACCTCGTTTATGCTCATATTCAACAGGAAGGTAAATTTACATGTCAAAAAATGAAATTAAAAAATACGCAAAGCCTTTTGGAAAAAAGGAAAAGGTGTTAAACTATACAAGTAATACCTATCAACTTACAAGACCAAATAAAGTTGATGCAGTTATGGCATTGATTAGAGAATGTCAACCCAAGGCATTAGATGAGTGGGAAGAATTTTACTTTGAGAAAGCTTACACCAAGAAAAAGGATAAAATAAAAATTACGAGAGAAACATTAGATGAACTTGGAGAACGTCTATATGCAAAAATAACTGAAGTAGTAATTCCTGAATGGACTGCTGCATTTGAAGACTTAACCTTACAAGATTGCAAAGATTATATCTACCAAGTTACTATTGTTCGTACATATGATGGTTTTTTGCTTGAAAAATCTGTAATTAATGATGGTCTTGCAAAATTATTTCCTGAAATTAAATTTGAAGAAAGCGACCCTGAATTAGACCACGCTGGTGATATTGATTATCTTGGTAAAGTTGGAGAAAAATATTTTGGAATTCAAATAAAACCAGTTACAGCAAATGCAAACTTCGGTAATTACAAAATAACTGAAAGAATGAGTTCAAGTTTTCAGGATTTTGAAAATAAGTATGGCGGAAAAGTGTTTGTAATTTTTTCAACTCGAACCGGTGATAAAAAGGTAATTAAAAACGAAGAAATTGTTGGCGAAATAAGAGCCGAAATAGAAAGATTAAAGAAAAACATCTTGTAACTAATGCTATACATCCTCTCGGGATCAATCCCAAAACTCCTTTTGCATTCCTATTTTTATAAGCCCTATCTTTGCTATCAACGATAAACTATAAACGATGAATATATTGGATCCCTCCGGGATCTATAAATTGTTGATAGTTGATGGTCGATAAGTTGATATTGTGTTCTTAGTTTCTTTTTGAAAATCTTTCATTGTGAGCTTATTAACCTTTGTGGTTAAAATATTTCCTCTTTGTGACTTTGTGGTACTTAGTGCCTTAGTGTGAGGTATTAGAGCTACGAAGGAAAAGTGTGTGAGGTCTTGCCGTTCACCGGACTCCCGACATGGATCGATCTAGATATTCCCTTAATTCCGTATCGTGCAAAATTGTGACATCTATCACACTATAATTTTCTTCGTAGATTAAGAGATCCTGTTTTTATAAATTACCTTATAATTCGGGAGAAATTTATTTTTAAAGATATTCTTGTTTCAGAAGAAAATATTATCTACCGAAAATTGGATTATCAGGACTCGGCTTTTGTACGGATATTTTCCGTACTATCTCTTGACTTGTACGGATTATATCCGTATTATTAAAAAATTATTGGAGTCAAAATGAGTACAGCAAGAGAAAATACAGCAAGGTTCGATACGCGCCTACCCCTAGAGCAAAAGCAATTGTTTGAGAAAGCATCTATGCTTGGAGGATACCGCAATTTGACAGATTTTATCATTGCAGTTGCTCAAAAAGAAGCAAATAAGATCATTGAAAAAAATGACATGATTTTAGCGTCAAAAAGAGATAAAGAAATCTTTTTTAACGCTCTTCTCAATCCTGCAGAGCCCAACAAGAATTTGATATCAGCAAACAAAGATTATAACACACTGCTCAACGAATGAGATATCAAACAGAGCCATTAAATTCTTCGCATAAGAAGGAAGAATTTTCCTGCGGCAAAGATCTTTTAGATAATTATTTTAAGCGACAAGCCAGACAAGATTTACGTCGAAAACTCTCGACCTGCTTTGTCTTAAAAGATAATACTAACGAAAAGATCAAAGGCTACTATACCCTTTCTAGCAATAGTATCCCCAATACATCAATTCCAGATTCTTATAAAAGGAAACTTCCTAAATCATATTCTGCTATACCAGTCATTCTACTCGGACGATTGGCTATCGATACAGACTATCAAGGAAGTGGAATAGGAAAACACTTATTAATTGATTCATTGAAGAGATGCCTTGAGATATCTACTTCTATAGGCGCTTTTGCAGTGATAGTCGATCCTTTGGACAGTGAAGCAGAAGCATTTTACAAATATTTTGGATTCATAAAACTTTCTGACAGTGGGAAAATGTTTATGGCGATGAAGACGATTGAGAAATTGTCTAATTCTTCCGTGTAATATTTTTTTGGTATTCTATGATCATTTTTTATCGTAGGCAATTTTAACCATCAACGCTTCAACATTTCGCCCCCATCAATTTTAAAACTCCTTTTGTTTAATATTTTTATCAGCCCTATCTTTGCTATCAACGATAAACGCCTGCCGGCCGTAGCTTCATGCGAAGGCTGGATAAACGATGAATATATTTGATCCCTCCGGGATCTATAAATTGTTGATAGTTGAAGGTCGATAAGTTGATATTGTGTTCTTAGTTTCTTTGTGAAAATCTTTCATTGTGAGCTTATTAACCTTTGTGGTTAAAATATTTCCTCTTAGTGTCTTTGTGTACTTAGTGCCTTGGTGTGAGGTATTCGAGCTACGAAGGAAAAGTGTGTGAGGTCCTATATTGTCGACCCAAATAATAAATTGCATATCACATTATTTTTCCTAAATTTCACATCAATAAACCATGGATAATAAAATGAGCATAAAAACACCCGAAAAAATAAGTTCAAGAATAGAGTTTAAGCGTAAATTCAATTTATGCGAATTGTACCGTGCTTTTGTTTTTTTCCCAGGGGCAATATCAAAACTAGTTGAAAATAAAAAAAGTAAATTACTTGATAAACAATTTGTAGAACGTTTACAATTGGCCGTCACTGAAGTCAATGGTTGTGCAGTTTGTTCATATTACCATACTAAAATGGCTTTGCGTCAAGGAATGAGTAATGAAGAAATATGCAGCTTTTTAAGCGGCGATGGTAATTTTATTAAACCTGAAGAAGTTAAAGCTATCATGTTTGCCCAACATTTTGCTGATTCAAAAGGGATCCCCAAAAAATACGCTTATGATACCATTGTAAAAGAATATGGCAAAACAAAAGCAGGTATTATTCTTGGGGCATGCCAAGTTATATTAGCAGGAAATATGTATGGAATCCCCTACAGCGCATTTCAATCTAGGCTTAAAGGGAAAACCTACAAAGACAGTACATTATTTTACGAATTGGGAATGTTGATTGCTGGAATCGTTTGTATACCCATTGCTCTTGTTCATGGATTACTAAGTACTTTGATTGCTTTGCCCAACGAAAGATTTGATAAAGATACGAATGAATAATAAACCCTATTTTTGTCATGAACTATAAAAAATTCAAATATGACAGAGATAAGGCCTCACACCGAGGCACAAAGGGTTTTGAAGACACAATGAATATAATATGCCTCTCACAAAGGCGCAAAGCACACTAAGCCACAAAGAAGAATTTTAAGGCTAATATTAACCACAGATATTAAGCGAGCTCTTGATAAATTCCCGGAAATTAATATGTCTGACTGTTAACTTTTAATAAAATCATGCGGATAATCTGACCTGCGATTCTGAAAAGTCAGAACAGATTCTTTTTTGATCACACCGGCATCAACATTAATAGCCTTTTGAATTGTGATATTTTTCATCCAACTATCATGACCTTCCAAAATTATTCGCAAATAAACAATAAGTGCCGCAGATATTGACCTTGAAGCACTTTCCCATAGATAACTTGGAGTATGATCAACGGCATAATAGAAGATGTTGTCAATATCCAGAATTGGTTTTTTAAACGATGTTGGCTTGGCAAAATAGAATCCCATTCCTTCATCGCAACTCACATCAATAATTAAACTGCCCGGGTTTAACATATCTTTTTCATCTTCTATGACAAAGTTGATAGGATGATCCGTATCCTGATAGGTGCCATTAATAATGATCTCAGATTCACTGATCAATTTGGATAAAGGTTCAACCGTCCCATCATGTTCTACGGTTACCATTCTGGCTTCCCCCTTCTTGCCTTCACGAATACGAACGTAATTAACATCTAAGATCTCTTCGCGTACTTCATGAATCGGTCGTTGAATACAAATGGTAATATCTCTGAAACCATGAGCTTTGAGTGCATAAATAGCGCCACGACTAACGGCCCCAAAACTAAAAATAACAACCTTGCGTTGGTTACCATAGTGACCATCAATGCCCTTCAATTGTAATGCATGAATTACAGCGCAATAACCTGCCATTTCATTATTCTTATAAAACGTATGTCTGCCTTTTTGACCATTTGGAGACCAGACAAACATATCCTCAAAAGCAATGAGTGTTAATTTTCGATCGATGGCAGTTTGTGTAATATTACCCTGCTGGGCGCAATGCGGATAACCCCAAATGAAGCCTCCTTCACGAATTTCCTGTAAATCTGCCAATACCGGTTTCGGAATAATTACCGAAGCAATTTCAGTCAATAAATCATGACGAGAAGCAACGCCTCCGGCTTGAGAAATAAAAAAATCATCATCCAAACCAAAAGGTTTACCATATCCCTTTTCAAAAATTAATTGTTTCCTGACATCCTCAGGTAAACGTGATAGATGATCCGGATGAATTGGTACGCGTTTTTCATCTTCTTTTCTTGAAGTTCCAATAACCCCTAAGCGTAGTTTTTTCACGAATTCTCCCTTGATAATTTTGTTATAAAACAAATTCCTGTCGGCTCGACGATCCGTAATTCAATGAGAAATCATTTGCTGGAGTAAAGGTTATATTATGTGAGTAGCAAAATAAAATAATGACTGATTGAAATCATAAATGGCTTAAACCTGTTACCTATATACACTATTTTTCCAAGAAATGCTTGCTTTAAATAATTAATATTTAAACAGTTAACGATAATTTCAGCCTATAACATTGAACTATAAACTATCTTTGTTCAGGCATGTAATATTGTTTCGTATAATATGATCCATATCACACATTTCACTTACAGATAGAAAACAACTTATATTTTCAATAGATTATCGAGTATTGTGGGGATGATCATGTTATTAAATTCACTTCCTTTAAAAGAAAATATCGTTGATCTTATTTTTTGTCTACGTGGAACCCGTATAATGTTAGACAGAGATCTTGCTAGATTTTATCAAGTAAAACCTATTCGCCTTCGTGAACAAGTCAAAAGGAATACTAATCGATTTCCAAATGATTTTATGTTTCAACTAACTGATATTGAAATAGATACTATGGTATCGCAAAATGCGATACCATCAAAACAGGTTTTAGGAGGCTCTTTGTCACTTATCTAACTAACAACTGTCATTATTAAAATATATTTAAATTATCTCAACAACATCTTCAATAAATCGCATGATTGATACAATATTTTAAATATACTTTATTTTTATTGACATCTATAAGCAAAATGGTTATTTTTGTCACAGAAGTTTAAATATAATTAAAGTACTCTTATGACAAAAAAAGAATTAGGTGTAAAAATACGGGGCAGAAGAAAGATAATGTCCATTTCACAGAAACAGCTTGCCGATTATACAGGATTATCCGTGGTGACACTGTCACAGATCGAGGGAGGTAAAGCCAATCCCTCTTTCGATACCTTGAATGAAATACTGCATTACTTGAACCTTGAGATAAAACTTGAACTGAGACAATAAATGAAGGTCAAAATCATCTACAAGGAAAAATATCTTGCCGGCTTGCTGTGGCGGGATGAAAGCGGCTATCATTTTGAATATGACGAGGCTTTTATTAAGAATGAAAGCACATATCCCATCTCTGTAAATATGCCGAAATCTCAAAAAACATATCATTCAAATAGATTATTCCCGCTTTTCCAGTCCATGCTCTCTGAGGGCTATAACCGCGAACTGCAATGCAAGGCCCTTGGTATTGATACACATGATGACTGGAATTTACTGATCAACACCTGTGATCATGATACGATCGGAGCAATAACGATCAAGAGAAATGAGGAATAATGGCGTATTGCAACGGATGTTTAAAAGAGAATATTGAAGGCTTCTGTCTGGCCTGCGAAAGCAAATTATTCAACAGGTCAAAGGTCTCCCCTGTTCTGGATTTTAACTGGGATGATATTGAGAAAAAAAGCCTGGGGTATCCGGCAGGATTTAGCATTTCCGGCATACAGCCTAAAGGATTCATCGGGCGCAATAAAAATAAACTCTTGGTCCCGAACATTGACATCGAATCCATGTACATTGTAAAACCTTTTCTAGATTCAAGAAGAACGCTTGCGATGGATTCTCCCGCAAATGAACATGTGACCATGACGATGGCCAATCAACTATTCCATATTTCAACGGCGAAATGTGCCTTTATGCATTTTGCCAACGGAGAACCCGTCTATCTTACAAGACGATTTGATCGGGATAATAAGGGAAATAAATTACATCAGGAAGACTTTGTTTCTGTGTTGAATGCAACACCCGAAGACAAATATTATAAATATAATTCATTTTCCTATGAAGATGCCGGAGAAAGACTTAATCCAACAGATAGAATAAAATTCATTAAAATACTCATTTTCAATTTTCTGACCGGGAACGGTGATGTTCATCTCAAAAACCTTTCGCTTCTGGAATCCGGGGATGGCGATATGTTATTATCTCCGTCATATGATCTCATGAACACAAAGCTGCACATTCAGGATCCTCAGATTGCTATGAATCTTTACAAAGAAATGGAAAGGACAAAAGAACACCTATTATCAACACTCTATGACTACACCATCAACAGCTTCATAGAATTGGGAAAACGATTAAAGATCAAAGAAAATATCTTAAATAAAACAGTCCAAGAATTCAGAATATTAAAACCCGATATGCTTAATTTTGTTGATAAGTCTTTCCTATCTGACCTAGGGAAACAAAAGTATAAAAATATTGTTGAGAAACATTATAAGCAATTATTTTCTATCTAACAAAAATGGACGGTCACACTTCCCACACCGCAAACTGATCTTGACTTCCCCTTGATGAAAGTGTATGAAACTCGCCAAACAAAAGAAAGTGGCAGGATACTGAGCTGTCAGAGGAAATATAAGATAAGACCTCACACGAAGGCACGAAGTAACACAAAGCCACGGAAAATTGTTTTTCCCACAAAGAATAGAAAACAAGGTTTTTTCGACTACTCGACCTTTAGACTCTTCGACTCGGCCGATAGGCTTCCCCCATTCATCCAATCCACCACATCCATTTTCCGTCGTCCGGGAGACTGCAATTCCTGCGGCAGGAAATAGCCATCTTTGCAATGGATCGCGAATTGTTTTTTTGAGAGGATCTCGATATTAGTGGGATTTGTATCGGGGTGCAATTCGAATGAGGCTTTGCTCACCTTGATGCGTTGTCCATCTAAATGGAAGAATGCACCCGGCCAAGGAGTAAAAGCACGAACGGCACGACACAGCGCTTCACCTGTTTTATTAAAATCAAGCTTACCCGTATCGGGATGAACCTTGGGAGCCGGTGTGGCAACATGATCATCCTGTTCAATGTATTCTACTTTGTCATTTTCAAGCATATACAGAGCCTTGATCAGCGCATCGGCAGATAGCTGTTGTAAAATAGTGTATAAATTACCCGTCGTATCTTCATCAAGAATGGGGATACGTTCCTGAAGGATGATCCGACCGGTATCGACCTTTTTATCGATCTGAAAGACTGTGACACCAGTCTCTTCTTCACCATGATACACCGCCCAGTGAATCGGCGCAGCACCGCGATACTTGGGTAAAAGCGAGGCATGGGCATTGATGGCGCCGTATGTTGGCAGACCATATACTTCCGGCGGTAAAATGCGGAAAGCAACAACGACAAGAATATCAGGATTATATGCCTGTAGTGTTTTTAAAAATAGCGGATCTTTTAACTTCTCGGGTTGATAAACGGGAAGATCCAATTCCAATGCCCGTTTTTTTACATCCGACATTGCCATGGCTTGCCCGCGTCCCTTGGGTTTATCGGGAGCAGTAACAACGGCAAGAACATCGTGATGTGATCCCACCAATGCATCAAGTGCCGGAACGGCGAATTCGGGGGTGCCCATGAAGATGATTTTCAATATTATTCCTTGTTTCTAATCTTTAATATCAACATTCTAAAATCGTTAATCCTTGTTCAATATTCAATCTAATTATTATTTTTCTAACACTTAATTGATTTCAGAACAAGGAACACTGATATGCGATTTTTGAAGTTAATATTTACTCTGTGAATCATTTCTTTGTGCAGTTTCAACACTTTTTACAAAAATCGAGATCAATTCATTATTTTCAATTAAAGCTTTATCAACTTTTGAATCATCTTTCAATAAATGTGTTCTCTTTATTATCTTCAGACAAACATAAGTCTCACGAAGCTCTTTTAAAACAATCTTGATTTTATGAATAAAATCTCTTCTTGATTCTCCGCTTTGAGCTTCACCATAATTTAATGATACGGACGTTCCGGATCTAACCAATTGACCGGATAAGTGACTTCCTATCTTGTCCATCGACATTCCCTTTACGATCTCAATGATCAATGTTGAGAATGCAATTAAACGTTCTTCCAAATCAAACTTCTTCATTCGACCCCCCCCCCTTGGTTAAATGCCTTAGTTTTATGATTTAAGAAATCTTCATTATTCTAAAATCGTTAATCCTTGTTCATTATTCATTTTATTAAAGATAAAAGTAAAAAGAATAAAGTGAAGATACAAGAAACAATATATTAACCCCGAGACCCTTACCTGTCATCTCGACTCCTTCTACGCCAAGGCTACGAAGGACAGGCGAAGCGGAAAGATCTATTTTTATTATATCAATTTATTCAACCACACTGTGGTTCTGAGGTATTTGCGACCCTTTACCCACGACTTCGTCGTGGGCTATTATTCTCCGACCCCGCTGGGGTCGATTTATGACAGTCAGGAAATCAATTTTAATATTAACCCCGAGCTTGTCGAGGGGTTAAACACACTATTAACCCGGGGTGCAACCCCGGGACCTTACCCACTACCACTTCCAACCCCAAGCTGTCGAGGGGTTGAACAATGTTCTATACTTTCTATAAATATTTTTAGTTCAACCCTTCCATTTAGTCAGGGTTGTGATGTGAAATACATCCTATCCCCGGGATTTCATCCCGGGTTATTGAAGGGTCAACCCCTCGACGAGCTCGGGGTTGTAAAAAAAGGTAAAGCTCATATACTGTTATTGAACCCTTTCAGGGTTCTATTAGCAACAGATTCAATTACCACAAATCAAAAATCATTAACATATAAAAAAAGAATCCCGTAGAGATTCAATAACAGTATATGGGCAAACCTCAAAAAATCCAACAACCCCAGAGGGGTTGAACAATATTATTTCTTGGTGTATTTCTCCGCCAACGCTCTAAGTTTTTTCTTATTAAGCGTGCGTTTAAGTGGAGAAATGCGTTCGACAAAAAAGATGCCGTTCAAATGATCGATTTCATGTTGAAAAACACGTGCGGCAAGATCGGTCAGCGTTTCTTCGTGCACTTCCCCACGATCGTTAAGGTACTTAACTTTGATCGTTAGCGGACGCGTAACATATTCCCTAATGCCGGGAACGGAAAGGCAACCTTCCTCATAACTCCACAGTTCTTCCGAAAATTCAAAAATCTCGGGATTGATGAATACCGAATCACCGCGGCCATCTTCAAAAGCATTCATTCCAATAGTGAAAAAACGCATGCTTAATCCAACTTGATTAGCGGAAAGTCCAATGCCGTCATCATCGTACATGGTCTCTATCATATCAACCACATAAGGTAAAACTTCTTCATATGAATTTAATTCAGGAACTTTTCCTCTTAAAATAGGATCACCGTATATACGAATTGGAAATATCATTTCATTACCTAAAAAAGAAGCCCGTCCATAAAGAACGGGCATAAATTTGTCTTATTTCTTTACTTCTTCTTTTGTCTCGGCCTCTTTAGTTACCTTGGAAGCAATGGCGTTCTTACGAACTTCCATTTCAGTTTCTTTTCCAAGTTTCAAGACAATGGAATCAGCTTTTACTTTGACGATTGTACCGATAACTCCACCAATGGTGACAACTTTATCTTTTGGTGACAAATCTTCAAGCATTTTTTTGGTTTCTTTTTGACGTTTGCGCTGAGGCATAATCATTAAGAACCATAGAACGACGATGATAAGAATAAAAGGGAGGAAGCTCATGATCCCACGGCCACCGCCAGTTGCACCTTCAGCAGCTCCGTTAGCTACTTGTAACATGATTGATAACATAATTTCTCCTAGATTTTGAAATAACGTAGTAGGATAAATAAATATTGCGAGATAAACAAGGAATTATGATAAGCGATATTTCCACGGACGGAACGGTTTGAAACCGTTCCGTACAATTTTGATTAAACTGTCATTTTTCATTATGCCAGCATATTTTATCATCAAAATATATCTTGAAATATTTAATGTGAAAAAAAGTATATATTTTTTCATTTTTTCTTGTATTATGGATGTATATTAATTATAATCCTCTGAATAATGGGGATCAGTTCCATGAAAAAGGGAGTTAAATGAAGTCAGAAGAAATTTACAAAAAGTATCCAAAGAATGAAGCACCGAATATGATTCCAATGCTTCAGGATATTCAGGGTATTCTCGGCTATTTGCCGGAAGATGACATTATCCGGGTCGCTCGACATTTAGGCGTTCCCACAAGTCGGGTGTATGGTGTAGCAACTTTCTACAACCAGTTCCGTCTTACGCCCCTCGGCAAGCATGTTATTCGTGTATGTCGCGGAACCGCTTGCCACGTTAAAGGTTCATTGGATATTCTCCAGATTCTTGAAACTGAACTCGGCATCTCAGCAGGTGAAACCACGAAAGATATGCAATTCACGATTGAAACCGTTGCCTGTATCGGTGCTTGCTCTATTGCCCCGGTCATCGTAATTGATGGTAAATATTACGGCGGACTGACCAGCAAGTCGGTTCACAAACTGATCAAAGAATACACAAAGAAAGACTAGGCAGATGAATACATTTAAAGAAATTTTATCCAAAAAAATCCCTGCCGAAAAATTCATTGAAGTTATCGGCGGCACATATGACGCAAGTAAAGCCGGGATTACTCCCGAAAATATTCTTGAAATGAGATCTGTCATTTCTATGGAAAAAGCAGAAAAGCCCGTCATACTTGTTGGTATGGGCACCTGCGGACTTGCGAACGGCGCGCAGGATGTTTATGACATGTTCGAACAGGAATTAAAAAAATACGAAATTGATGCAGTTCTATCAAAAGTTGGATGCGTTGGTTATTGTGCTGAAGAAGTCATTGTCGACGTTAAAGTTCCAGGTTTCCCCCGCATCTCATATAAACGCGTTACTCCTGAAAATGTAGATACAATTATTGAACGTACGATTGTTAATAAAGAACCGGTCATTCAAAAAGCACTCGGTAAATACACTGATGCCGATCCTTCTATTTGGCCGGAAATTCCCTTATTGAAAGATATCCCTTTCTTCAAGTTACAGAAAAAAGTTGTTCTTGAAAATTGCGGTGTTATCGATCCTGAAAATATAGATCAGTATTTGGCACGAGGTGGATATCAGGCACTATCATCTGTCCTGAGCGATAAATCTCCTCTAGATGTGATCGAAGATACAAAAAAAGCCGGTCTACGCGGTCGAGGGGGCGGCGGATTTCTGTCCGGTAAAAAATGGGAATTTGCATATAATGTTGAAAGTGACCAAAAATATCTTATTTGTAATGCCGATGAAGGCGATCCCGGTGCATTCATGGACCGAGCCGTTCTAGAAGGCGATCCTCACCGTGTCATTGAAGGTATGGCCATTGCAGCCTATGCCATCGGCGCAAGCAAAGGTTATGTTTATTGTCGTGCAGAATATCCGCTGGCGATATCACGTCTTGAAAAAACTATTGCCGATGCAATGGAATATGGCCTGCTGGGCGAAAACATTCTTAACAGCGGTTTTACATTTGAGCTGAAGATCAAAAAGGGTGCAGGTGCTTTTGTCTGCGGTGAAGAAACAGCCCTTATCAACAGTATTGAAGGCCGTCGTGGTACACCAAGACCTCGTCCTCCTTTTCCTGCTGTTTCCGGACTCTTTGGTAAGCCCACAATCATTAATAATGTCGAAACTCTAGCCAATGTCCCGGTTATCTTTAGCAAAGGTGTTGACTGGTACTCTTCTATTGGAACCGATGCCTCAAAAGGTACCAAAATATTTGCACTTTCCGGAAAAGTTGTGAACACCGGTTTGGTTGAAGTTCCCATGGGAACGACCATTCGCCAAGTGATCTTTGGCTGTGGTGGTGGTGTCCCTGATGGTAAAAATTTTAAAGCTGTTCAAATCGGCGGTCCTTCGGGCGGTGCCTTACCTGAACAGTTCCTTGATACAGAGATCGATTACGAGAATCTTAAAAAGGTTGGAGCCATGATGGGTTCCGGTGGTCTCGTGGTGATGGATGAATCAACTTGTATGGTGGATCTTGCAAAATACTTCATGCAATTTATTACATCCGAATCTTGTGGGAAATGTATCCCTTGCCGTGAAGGTACAAAACGACTTCTTGAGATCCTTGAAAGGATCACAAAAAGCTACCGCGAAGAAGAAACCGAGATCGATTCTCTCATGCGTTTTCAGGGTATGCTCTATCTTGAACGTTTGGCAGATGTGATCAAAGATACTTCTTTGTGCGGACTTGGGCAAACGGCTGCAAATCCCGTCATCAGTACCTTACGTTACTTCCGCGATGAATATGAAGCTCATCTTTATGACCGTACATGCCCTTCTAAGGCTTGTCGTCAGATGTTGACTTACACTGTAGATAAAGATAAATGTATCGGTTGTACGCTATGTGCCACTCGCTGTCCCGTTAACGCGATCAGCGGTGAACGCAGAGGAGTTCATTTTATTGATCAAGATGCCTGTACGCATTGCGGTCAATGCGAGTTAAACTGTCGTTTTGACGCAATCATAGCGGAATAAGAAAGCAAAGAGGATAACATGAATATAAAAATTAATAATAACGCATATTGGGCAAACTCAGGCGAAACCATTCTTCATGTAGCGCAACGTGAAGGTATTAAGATCCCAACCTTATGCTATATGGAAGGTCTCTCCCCCACAGGTGCTTGCCGTATTTGTGTGGTAGAGTTAAGCAACGGACAATTAGTTCCGTCCTGTGCTTATCCGGTGACTGAAGGAATGGACGTCCAGACCAACTCAAAGAAAGTTCGACGCTCCCGTAAATCTATTATCGAACTGCTGATCGCCAACCATCCCCAAGATTGTTTGGTCTGTGTTCGTAACGGCTGCTGTGATCTTCAAGACCTTGCTGCCGAATACGGAGTACGTTCTTACCGCTATGTCGGTGAAAAAAGAAGCGGAAAACTTGATCTTGCAAGTCCGGCCGTTGAACGCGATCCCGAAAAATGTATTTTATGCGGACGTTGTGTTCGCATGTGCCACGAAATTCAGAATGTCGGAGCTATCGATTTCGTCGATCGTGGTTTTTATTCAAACGTCGCCCCGGCAATGAATCGCTCATTAAATACAACTGCATGTGTTTATTGCGGACAGTGTATTACAGTCTGCCCGGTTGGCGCTCTTCGTGAAAAATCTTATTTAAAACAAGCTTGGGAAGCCATCAATGATCCTGATGTACATGTTATAGCCCAGGTTGCTCCGGCAGTTCGCGTAGCGATCGGTGAAGAATTCGGCATGGCTCCGGGCACCATCTCAACCGGTAAAATTCCTGCTGCTTTACGCCGCATTGGAGTTGATGAAATTTTCGACACCAACTTTGCAGCCGATCTGACTATTATGGAAGAAGCCAACGAACTGATCGATCGTATAAAAAATGGCGGCAAACTTCCGATGTTCACTTCTTGTTCTCCGGGCTGGGTTAAATACGTTGAACATTTTTATCCTGAACTTTTTGATAATATATCAACCTGTAAATCACCTCAAGGCATGCAAGGCGCAATGATCAAATCTTTTTATGCACAGAAAAAAGGAATTGACCCCGCTAAGATCTTTGTTCTTTCTATTATGCCATGTACTGCCAAGAAATTTGAAGCCGCACGACCCGAACTTTCAGTTACACACACTGCTCCCGATGTTGACGTGGTTATTTCCACCCGCGAGTTCGCACGTATGATGCGTCTTGCTGGTATTGACTTTACACGCATGCCGGAAGAAGGCTTTGATGATCCCTTGGGTGAAGCTACCGGTGCCGGCGCTCTTTTTGGTGCATCAGGTGGTGTAATGGAAGCTGCATTGCGTACAGCGCACTACATGATCACAGGCAAAGATATGGATCGTATTGACTTCACATCCATTCGTGGACTTGAAGGTGTTAAAGAATCCAGTATCAAAATCGGTAATGCAACCTTGAAAATCGCTGCGGTCAGCGGTTTGCACAATATAGATAAATTCCTCGAAGATGTTAAGAACGGTAAATCTGAATTTCACTTTATTGAGGTCATGGCCTGTCCCGGCGGATGTATTAACGGAGGCGGCCAACCATTACCAAGTTCTCCGGAAAAGATCAAGAAACGTATGGAAGCTATTTATGAAGTTGATCGTTCATTACCAAAACGTTGTTCACATTACAATGATTCGGTCAATGCACTCTACGAGAATTTCCTCGGAAAACCCGGCGGGAAGAAATCTCATGAATTGCTTCACACTCACTTTTTTAAACGTGAATCCATTTAATCCCGAAAGGATTATACAATGAATAAAAAAATCTTACTTATTGACGACGATCCCGATTTGATCGACATGTATCAACCCTATCTTCAAAAGAACGGGTATGATGTTAAAGCAGCATATAATACCAGCGAAGCAAAAGAGATATTCCCTGATTTCAATCCTGATGTTGTATTTTGCGACCTGGTAATGGAACACTTTGACAGTGGTTTTGTCCTCTGCCATTGGATGGCTCGTCAACCCAATAGGGACAAACGCTGGGTTGTGATCTTTACGTCAACAGGACATGAGACCGGCTACCGTTTTTCTACTCAGACCAAAGAAGAAAAAAGCTGGATCAATGCGGATGATTATCTGGATAAACCCATTGCTCCACGGGATCTGCTTCAGTATGTGGAAGAAAAGGTAATACCGGTACTCGCTAATAAAAAATAATCTTCTTTTCTATTATCCTTGAAATTTTCCTTCTTCCAAATCGTGAGGGGATTTTTCATTTAGAGAAAATCGCTCATTGACATGATTTAAAGTTAGAAAGAATATCTTTAGACGGGATAACCCTCCTACGCTCTACGAGCTACAGAGGAGCAGGCAGGATGAACATGATTGTTTATTGACAGGATTACGGGATGGACATGATGATGGATGTTGCTTCTTTATGCACACCCATAATTGAGATACAATAAAATAGACACGAAGCATCGCGTCCCTACTCCTCACTCCCTACTCCCTACTCCCTACTCTAATACTCCGAACCCCGAACTCTATTATGCTTTGAATTAAAACATTTGAAATTAATTGGACTTTAAAACAGTAATTCATAAATTTGTGTTTGCTGTTAACAAGGAGTAAAATGAAATTTAAACCGCAGACATATCGTATACCAGATGAAGCAATGAAGCCATTTATCGACCCTGATGAAATCCAAGAATTTCTTGATCGTCCCAAACCGACTCCTGAACATGTACGCCAAATTATCGCCAAATCTTTGAGCAAGGAAAGACTGTCACTTCAAGAAACTGCAGATCTTATAAATGCAGATGATCCGGAATTGATCGATGAGATCAAAGCCGGTGCCCGCACACTGAAAGAACGAATTTATGGAAACCGAATTGTACTTTTTGCTCCTTTATATGTTGGCAACAAATGTATTAACAATTGTAAATACTGTGGATTCCGCGTTTCAAATACAGATCAGGTTCGTACAACATTATCCGATGAACAGATGGTCCAGGAAGTGGAAGCCCTCGAAGAGAGCGGTCATAAACGACTGATCCTTGTTTACGGTGAGCATCCGGATTATGATGCTGAATTTATTGCTAATTCGGTTAGAACGGTTTATTGTGTCCAAAAAGGCAATGGCGAAATTCGCCGTGTCAATATCAATGCCGCTCCGCTTGATGTCGAAGGGTTTAAAATAGTTAAAGAATCCGGGATCGGTACATATCAGGTTTTTCAGGAAACTTACCACCCCGAAACATATAAAAACTATCATCCTTCCGGTCCAAAAAGTGATTTTGTTTGGCGTTTAACTTCATTAGACCGGGCGATGGAAGGCGGTATTGATGATCTTGGTATCGGTGCACTTTTCGGCCTTTACGATTGGAAATATGAAGTACTTGCGCTTCTCCGTCACACCAACCATTTTGAAGCTGTTTATAATATCGGACCTCATACCATTTCTTTCCCCCGTATCAAAGCCGCAGCCGGAACGGATGTTGATCCTAAATATCTTGTTAGCGATAAAGATTTTGTCCGCCTTGTTGCGATCTTGCGTTTGGCCGTCCCCTACACCGGCCTGATCCTAACAGCACGTGAACCAATATCTATTCGCCAGGAAGCTATCTCATATGGCGTTTCCCAGATCGATGGAGGCACAAAACTTGAAATAGGATCCTATGCTGAAAAAGAGCAGGATTCACAGAACCTAAATCGTGAACAATTCGAGATCAATGATTCACGTTCGTTGAATGAGATCATTGATGAGCTTCTGGACCAAGGCTACCTTCCTTCATTTTGCACGGGCTGCTACCGTGTTGGTCGTACAGGCGAACATTTTATGGAATTTTCAGTTCCGGGCTTTATTAAACGCTATTGTACACCCAATGCGATATTGACCTTGTCGGAATATCTAATAGATTACGCTCCCGATGCCACCGCAGAAAAGGGTTGGAAAGTTATTGAAGAAAACTTGCAGAAAATGACGGATCCCGCTACGCAGAAAGAAACCAGAATTCGCCTTGACCGCATTAAAAACGGTGAACGCGATTTATTCTTTTAAAGTTAAAAACATATGATATGTACGGAACGGTTTAAAACCGTTCCGTATTTTTTTTTATTAGCTTTTTTAAATTATTATGGTATACTTTTTGCCTTTTTTTTAAATGATAAATATTATATATTCCACGGAAAATAATATCTTGAGGAGATAAAAATGAAACGTACTCTTTTCTTAGCACCGATCCTTATTTTGATTGTAGCTTTAACATTTTTGGGTTGTCAATCACAAGAATTGACTTCTGCAAAAGTTTATCTTCAGCAAAAGGATTATGCAAAAGCCGAATATAATTTTCTAACAGCATTGGATGTTGAACCGGAAAACCCGGAAGCTCCCTACCTATTGGCTGTTGAGATCTATGCAAATAAGAACAGCGGTCTTACCGACTTTGTCAAAGCAAAAAAATATTATGATGAAACGCTCAAACGCGATAAATCATACTTACCGGATAACATGAAACAATTGCGCGAACAGCTATATGGCGCTTGTTTCAACTCTGCTGTAAGCACATATAATGGAGTAATACGTAATGAATCTACAAACCGTGATGCGGATCTTGCGGAAACATTAAAGTACTTTGCTCTTGCTGCAGAATTAAAAAAATCAGATCCTAAAGCACCCATTCAAATCGCCCGTATTCACAGCGAACTCATGAATGATAATGTGACAGCTATTGCAAATCTTGATAAAGCTATCTCCAATGCACCTAATAATGCTGAGCTTAAAGCTGAAAAAGCACGTATCCTTGCAAAAGATGGTCGTAATGATGAAGCACTTCTCATATACGAAGAAGCTTTTATTGCAGCACCTAGGAACATGGCCATTGGCCTTCGTTATGCACAGTTCCTCTTTGAACAAAACAAATTCGAACAAAGTGCTGATGTTTATAATCGTCTAATCATTTTTGAACCCAGCAAAGAAGATCTTTACTTCAACCTTGGTTTGACCTATTTACGTCTTGATGATATTGAATCCGCAACAACGCAATTCGAAACAGTTGTTGCTCTTGATCCCGAAGATATACAAGCTCTTATTAAGGTTGGTCAGCTTTACTTTGATCGTAAAGATTATGTTACCGCAGAGGTTTACTTCCGTCAAGCATTGGATATCGAACCGGAAAATTCTGATGTTCTAAAGCGCCTTGGTGTTACCCTTACCCAACAAGGTCGTGTTGAAGAAGGTCTTGAACTCTACAATAGAGGCAAAGAATTAGAAGGCGGAAATTAATTTAGCTTTTTATATTAATAAAATATGCAAAACCCCTGAAATAATCGGGGGTTTTTTGTATTTTGTGCATTGTTTTTGAAACTATTTTATTTTAGATTCGTATGAATACCATTGATTAAAGAGGTGAAACATGAAAAAGATACTCCTGATACTGCTTGTAGCATTTACTCTAAGTAGTTGTTATACTACATTTTATCCACCGGAATATATGGATATGGGGAATGCGGAATCCGTTCCGGATTCAACACGGCAGGTCATCATTAATAATTATTATGAGACTACCGAATACTACCAGGTACCACATTATCGTCGTTACAGCTTACTCTGGGATGATTATTACTGGGATCCGTTCTATTATGATTACGGTTATTACAACTGGCGTCCATATTATTTTTATGGAAGCTACTATTATTATAACCCTCATAATAATTATTGGTATTATTATGATCGTCATGGTCGTCATGATCGCTATGATCGTTGGGATTCCGGAAATTGGAGTGGTGGCGGAAACAGCGGTGGCAATGCCGACAAAGAAAGGATCCATAAACCGGGTTACAACGTATTGATGAATTCTCCATCAGGCGTAGCTCCTTTTGTTTCTGTAGGATCTGATGATAATCATATTACCAAACCGGTTGGTAAGGTTGGTGTAAATGTCAATTCAGGTATTAGTAATAATAATTCTAGCCAGTCGAGAATTCAATCAGTTGGAAAGAAATCTTTAAATACTAATACTTCCTCTAAAACCAGCATTAAAAAGACGGGCTCTTCTTATAAACCTTCTTCGACAAGTAATGGCAATAAGAAATCTTCATCTTCAAGTTCTTATACTAAGCAGAAACAAAGCTCCAGTAGTAGCTCATCTTCTAGCAGTAAAGCCAAATCGTCCTCGACAAGCAACACTACAAGTAAAAGCTCAAGAAGCGAATCTAGCTCTTCTTCGAGTAAAAAAAGTAAATAACGGATATCAAAATGAAGAAAATATTATTATTACTCATGATCGGCATTCTTAGCTTTGCCTTTGCACAAGAACTGGTTGATGTGATCGCACCGCTACACTCTTATAATTTTATTGTAAACCCACAGGAAGGAGAAGTGGGAATACCTTATCCTTATAGGACTTCATCCTTAAGTTCTGAAAATCCACTTGGTTCTGCAATTGGGCATGCAACCGTTGCATCGGGACAGATGATACCGGAGCTAACCCTCAATCCCGCAAATCTAGGAATGATCAAATACAGCAGCATACAAGTCAATGGATTGTTCAATAATTACAATGGTGTAAATAGTAACAATCTTGGTGGTATAAACTACATTGCCTCAGTTCCTGTCTACAGTGGAAGCATGACATATGCTGCCGGAGTAAACCGGGAAAAAGATTATAATCTATATTATCAAAATGATGATATATTTCAACGCTCTACAGGTGGTTTGTACAATTGGCATTTTAACGGTGCCATGGAAATGCTTGAGGACATCTATTTGGGAGCCGAAGTCTCGATGTTAACAGGTAAAAGAAATAATGATTTTGATTTTAAAAATACACTCAGTTTAACTGATGGTTATAGGGAAGAATATTCATATTTTGGTGCTACAGCCAAAGTTGGGATCAATTACCATGCATTCTCTGTGCTGAACATTGGACTATCAATGGATCTTCCCTCCGTGATCGGATCAGAATATTCACTTATAGCTTACGGTTCTAGTTCTCCGCAATCCGTTGATTATTCTATCACCTCCCCGGCAGTCATGAGAGCCGGCCTTGCTCTAACACTGCGTATCATTGATTTTTATTACAGCTATGATTACACTAATTGGCAAGATATGAAATTCGCCAGTAATGATCTTACGGTAGCCCATGTTGATGAGATCAATCGTGAGATCATAAATAATTTTTCTATCGTAGGCTCACATCATATCGGCATGGCTGTTCACGTACCACTGATCCCATTACATTTATATATGGGTTATCAGTACCTTCCCGATGTCTATCAGGGCTTGAATTCATTCACACTTGCAAATATTGTGCCACGGGAACTCACTGATCGTTTTCGCTCTTCTTTCTCTTGGGGAGCAAGTTTCTTCCTTAAACAAGGTGTTAGTATAAGCGCAGCCTTTGAAACCTACCATGCTTTCTATAATGGTATGGAAGAAAAACCAAAATCAATGAATTTGTCTATGGCATATTTTTTCTAAAAACTATTTCTTGAAAGATGACAATTGGCCTGCACCGAAACTTCGGGGCGGGCCTTTGTCGCATTAAGGCGTGTGGCGTGTGGCGTGTGGCGTGTGGCGTGTGGCGTGTGGCGTGTGGCGTGTGGCGTGTGGCGTGTAAAGATTTTAAGATTCCATTGTTTATACAAGATTTTTTTGATTCAATACAAAAAAGGGACAGGCATGCCTGTCCCCTACATTATTGTAAATATTTACGCGGCACGCGTTATGCCTGTCTTATCAGGGAAATCTTATTGATAAAAATATTTTGTTAAAAGTATTCCTAATAGTGGGGTTTAACAAAGTAGGATAAGAGTCATTTTATATTTCTGTGTAATTTGAGATCTTTCGACTGCGTTCATCCGCCAACTGGCAGATGAACTTCGCTCAAGATGACAATTTTTGTTGTTTTTTACGTTTTACGTCTTCCTTATCCTTCTTCTTGAGCAGTAACTTGATATCTTTCAATTTGACATCCGATACAAAATTCAAAAGAATCACACCAATCAACGCCGGTATAAGAACATTAACGGAAAAGATAAACAATGCACCCCCCACTGCTGCCTCAACTGGAATACCAAAGGGCTGAAGAACATGCTGAGCAGCGTTTTCACGAAAGCCCATTCCGGCAAATGATAGCGGAATAGAGCCAATACCAAGAATAAAAAAACAAGCTTTAACTTGATCAAATAGTGATATCCCCCACTGACGCATGAGAGTCCAATATTGCATGATATATGATACCAAGGTGATTGATGTAAAAACAATATTCGCTATACCAAATTTGAAATAAGGGACATGCTCGGGAACATGCTGTTTAAAATTTGTTGTTTTGACCAATAAGCGATATATCAAAAAGAAAACAAAAAATATCAAACAGAAAACCAACATATACCACATTTTGGGATACAGTAAAAAGGTGCTTATGCCAAAAAAGAAAAACATCACACCTGTAGAGTAAAATGCATCTAAGAGAAATGTATATAAGCGTAATTTATTATCTCCGGGTAATAAAAATGTTTTACCGATCTCGCCAACAGAACCCGGTAATATTAAACGAAAAGCAAAACCCGAGAAATGGGCAACAAGTCCTTCTTTAAACGTAAATGGCGGCATAAGTAAATGCACAGAATATAAAAATCGTAGTGCCTGGCCGCCCACATTTAAAATACCAAGTGCAAAAACACCGAGCACTAAGGGTGTGGGAATAGACCTAAAATACGCCCACAACTCTTTAATGTTAACGGATCGGGATAACCACCAAAACAGAAAGACGGTGATCGCGATCTTTAAAAAACTTGATAAAAACTTCTTCATCTATCATTTGTCCTTTAATGTCTGTTTATAACTGGAACCTTTCCATGTAAAAGTTCCGAATGTTCCATAGAGCCCTATCCATACAATAAATGGGGCATGAATGAGTTCCATTAGAAATAGATTCCTAAATTTAAAGGGGATCTTGAATCTTTTCATGCTGAGACTCATATAGAAAAAATCACATAATGCTTTTATCAATATCAATCCGCCCCAATAAGGCAGAACTCCTAAATCCCAGATAGCCAGAATCGGAAGAAAAATTGCCGCAAGATAAAAGAAAAACACCGTTAAACCTAAAATAACTACCGGCAAGGTTGCTTTCATAGTATGCGATGCCCAGCGAATACGTTGATTGATCACATCTTTAATTTTATTTTCAGGAACAACCTTTACGACCGATTCGGGGTGAGCGTTAAAAAGTACTTTAAATTTCCTTCGTTGCGCCTCGTAAACGATATCCGAATCATCACCTGTTACAATATGATTTTTTAAGGCATTATCATCAATAAACAGGTCTTTTCTGAACATCATATTACCGCCATGAGCCGTAATGGCAAAACCATTGACCATAGCACCTGCGACCACCATGCTGTAAGAAAGATTTTCAATGGTCTGCATGGATTGCCAGATTTTTTCCCATTTTGATTTATAATCATTTTTAGTATATAAACATATACCGGTTGCTGCTCCTACTTTGTCTTCACATAGGGAACCATATGAACGCAGCCAGCCTTTTTTGTGCTGTACATCTGCATCAGTAGCAACAATATATTCTGTTGTGCAAATTTTAATTGCTTGAGATATGGCATTCTTCTTGGGTGATACACCTTGGGGACAACTGGATATGTGTAAAATTTGTAATTGTTTATTGTCGGCTGAAAGTCTATCAAGTATTTGTCCGGTTGTATCTTCCGAACGGTCATTAACAGCTATTATCTTGAATTTTTCTTTGGGATAATCTTGCTTAAGAATGGATTTGATACATGTTTCAATATTATCTTTTTCATCTTTAGCGCAGACGATCACCGTCAAGGAGGGAAGTTCCTTATCCTCTTTCAAGTTATGAGCTTTAAGCCTACGAAAACCCATATAAAAAAAGAAAATATACAAGACATAACATCCCGCAAAAGCATAAGCTATAGCCGTGATAATATAGACAATTAGGTGCATAGAGATTCCAGTAATTCATTTATAAAATCAAGTTGATTAATGGGAATATGTTCTTTTGCGATCCGACGATCGCTATTGAAATGAATATCTTTCAGATCGAGTTTATCCTGAGTACAATGGCTAAAAAGCCCTTCCTTTTCGTAATACTCTGCCAAGTATTCCTGCTCCGTTTGTCCGGGAGTCGGTACAAAAAGTGCTGATTTTTTCAATGCTAACAATTCCATAACGCTTGAATAACCCGAACGGCATATAATATGCTTAGCTCTCTGCATCATGATATTCATTGCTTTACGATTCAAGTGAGAATATATCGTTACATTATTAGTTTTTTTAACAATATTATTTCCAATCGCCGGGGTACCAAGAGTAATAACACACGTTCCTGATATACTATCTAATTGTCCTAATATCTTTTCTTCAAACTGTGTGCGCTGTGGTTCGGGACCTGAAATACTGATCAAGAGATCAATATCCTTTTCGGGAGAATTCTCATCCGGAACAATGCTGGATAAACAGCCAATATACCGGACTTTGGGATGCCGGGAAATGCGACTGTTATGAGAGAGGTTTCCTGAGAGGTTCGGTTCACCTTCAGCATCCGGGACAAAGATGTAATTAAAGTGTTTGAACACGATTCGATTAAACCACTCACCAAGTATTCCGGCCCATGCTAAGCCTTTGGGCAAATGAAACCGAAGCTGATGTGTTATAAGAACTGAGGGTGTATTTTTAGACCAGATACCAAGTCGCATCTCGCTCATGATCAGATCAGGTTCAAATTCTTTTTCAAGTACTTTGATCTGTTTACGTTCATGGCGCCAGCCCATTAACATCTTGGGAACCTGAGAGACCATCTTAAAAACGAACATCCAGCCGAATTTAGGATAAGCTATCTGGGTATCTTTTACATCACGAATAATGCAGTCAGGAAATTCTTCTTTCAACATAGAAAGGGCTTTCCCGTGGGAGACAAAGATCACTCGGTTTCCATCGTCGATCAATCTACGAATTATTGGAGTGGAACGGGTTACATGACCCAAACCCCAATCAATAATGGCATAAATAACGGTTTTATTTTTCATTCAAAAGATCTTTGCGCTTAAAGATCACGCAGGACAGTGGCGGGATACCTACTTGAATGGACTGTTTTCTACCATTCCATTCGATTTTTTCAGTCTTCTGCAATTGGGTTTTTATCACGCCGCTACCGTTAAATTCCTTATTATCTGAATTAAACACTTCATCATAACTTCCTGCTTCCGGTACACCTAGACGATAATCGAAATAAGTTTCCGGCGTAAAGTTACATACCACGATCAAATCTTCTTTCAGGTCATTTCCACGACGAAAAAAAGAAGCAATGGATTGTTCCATGTTCCCACCGTCGATCCATCCAAAACCGGCAGGTTCTTGATCACGTTCCCAGAGAGAAGGGGAAGAAGTATAAAATTTATTCAAGGCGGTCATATATTTTGCTGCGGTCCGATGCGGTTCAAATTGTTCCAATTCCCATTCGATCCCACGTTCTTCATTCCACTCGCTCCAAGGCGCTAATTCGGAACCCATAAAAAGAAGTTTTTTGCCCGGATGACAGAACATAAATGCAAGTAAGAGTTTATAATTTGCAAATTTTTGCCAGTCGTCACCCGGCATCTTGCTCAATAAAGATCCTTTGCCGTGAACAACCTCATCATGAGAGAGCGAAAGAATAAAATTTTCAGAATATTGATATAACATAGAAAAGGTCATATCACTGTGATGATACTTACGGTGAATGGGCTCTTTTTTCATATATCGAAGAAAATCATTCATCCAGCCCATATTCCATTTAAAATCAAATCCCAAACCACCCGTATGGACAGGATGACTCACGCCGCCCCATGCAGTCGATTCTTCTGCGATAAGCAATGCTTTAGGGAAATACTTACCCACGATAATCGATAGTTTTTTCATAAATTCGATGGCATCGAGATTTTCATTACCACCATATTGATTCGGGATCCACTCCCCTTCTTTGCGACTGTAATCCAAATAGAGCATGCTGGCCACCGCATCAATACGCAGGCCATCAATATGAAATTCTTTGATCCAGTATAGAGCATTTGAAACGAGAAAGTTTGAAACCTCGTTACGACCATAATTAAAGATCAGGGTCCCCCAGTCAGGGTGTTCCCCTTTACGTGGATCTGCATGCTCGTAAAGTGCCGTTCCGTCGAATTGTGCCAATGAGAAGGCATCTTTGGGGAAGTGCGCAGGAACCCAATCCAATAAAACGCCAATACCGCTTTTGTGACAATAATCTATGAAATATCTCAGATCATCGGGATCGCCAAAACGACTTGTTGGCGCATAATAACCGGTGACCTGATAGCCCCAGGAACCGTCAAAAGGATATTCCATGATCGGCATCAGTTCAATATGAGTAAATCCGTGTTTTTTAACGTAATCAACAAGAATGGGAGCAATTTCTTTGTAAGTATACCATTCCCAGTCTTCCTTGCGTTTCCAGGATGCAAGATGCACCTCATAGATGCTCATGGCTTTATTCAGCTCATGTTCCGGCAAGGCGGACATATATTTTTTATCTTTCCATTTGTAGTTCGATTCATAGATACGCGAAGCATTACCCGGTCTTAACTCACCCATATTGGCATAGGGATCTGCTTTTAACATCAACTGACCATCGCGTGTATAGATCTCAAATTTGTATTTCTGTCCGGCCTCTACGCCTGGAATAAAGATCTCCCAGATGCCTGATGAGCCAAGCACACGCATCATGTGTTTACGTCCATCCCAAAGATTGAAATCTCCAACAACGGATACACGGCGTGCAGCAGGTGCCCAGACAGCAAAGGCAACGCCTTTGATCCCATCCATTTCACAGACATGAGCACCCAATTTTTCATAAATAAAATGATGATCCCCTTTTCCAAAGAGATAGGCATCTTCTTCGTTGATATGCGGCATGAACTGGTAAGGATGAATATAATCGAATTTATTTCCATCGGCATACTCAACATGAATTTCATATTTCTCAAAAGCTTCTGAAGTAAATGTGACATCCCAAAACCCGTCTAGGTCAGCATGTTCAAGCTTTAATTTTTTCTTACTGGTAAGAAGTGTAATGGAGACAGCAGTCGCTTCCGGCTGGAATACCCGGACCACTTTTTCCAAATCTTTATTCTCATGCATACCCAGTATGGCATGAGGGTCGTGACAGTTTCCATCATAAATCTTTCGCATAATATTTTTGAGGCTCATGATCATCCTTTCTCATTTTTGCGCTCATCAGACCGACCATTGTTTTAACATCGGTAATTTCCCCGGTTTTGACCTTTTGGATCGCGTCATCAAGTGACAGGGTAAATGTTTCGGTAAATTCGTTATTGTCCGTTTGTTTATGTCCCTCGCTGAGGCCAAAAGCCTCATATATATGGATCACCTCATCACTGTAACCGATACAGGGATGAATGATTGTTAAAAACTTAAGTTCCGAAGCTTTGTATCCCGTTTCTTCTTCAAGTTCCCGTAATCCGGTTTGCTCGGGCGTTTCACCCGGATCGATTTTGCCGGCCGGCAATTCGATAAAAACCTTTTTCAATGGATAGCGGAACTGATTTAAGAGCAAAAGATCTCCATTCGGCAAATAAGCTACGAGTGCAACCGCACCCGGATGCTTGATATACTCGCGAACGGAGGACTTCCCGTTGGGCAATTTAACCTTATCTTTACGCACATGTAACAAGGCGCCGTCAAAGACGGCTTCACTCGAAAGCTGTGTTTCTTTTAAGGTGTCCATATTACGAATATACATGATATTCCGTTTATGGACAAATACTTCCTGACGGGATTTTTTAATAAAGACAGGATAACAGGATGGACAAGATGTGTTTTGACGGGATTACAGGATATGCTTGATGCATTCTGACAGGATAACAGGATCAACCGGATAAGGCCGGTGGACTTCAGCGAGAAGCAGTCAGCAAAAAAATACACGTGTCATCCTGATACGGCCCCGTCCCGAATCATCGGGATCGGGGGCGGGTTCAGGATCTCTTTGTTGTCATGAGAGGATGTTATTGTATGGAAAACATAAAATAATTATTTATGATAAATTTTAAGTACGGAACGGTTTTAAACCGTTCCGTACATTTTTTGGCATTATCAATTATTTATAATATCAATATTATCATGCACTTACAAAGTATTTTACTTCAATACAATTTTTTGCTTTTCTTTTAAATTTTGGCGTTGTATTATTCGCTTTAAGTTAAAATGAAACAAGAAATTATAAGGAATTTTAAATGATCCAAGTCCGCGAAGAATACTGCCCCCAGAACCATCCCTGTCCCGTCGCAAGCCGCTGTCCCGTCGGTGCTATTTCCCAAGAAGGCTACGGCGCTCCTACCATTAATTACGAAAAATGCACCGATTGCGGTATTTGTGTTAAAAGTTGCGGTGTTTTTACCCCTGTAGGATAGAGAGAACCTTCACAACGTGGAAATTTTTGCTATTTTGGAACGGTTTCAAACCGTTCCCTACATGCGGTAAAGTTTTTTACTTTTTGTATTAAAACAATATTATGTGCCCATCCTATTTCTGCAACTAATGGTTGCAGTTTTTTATTTCTATCATATTCAAGGTAAAAGGTTTTCATCACGTTTTTATTTATCTAAAACAAAGAATCACCTTCTGACGGACTTCTCTGAACCGGTGTTTGGTCTCCACATTGGAAAAAGATATTTCTTTCTTCAAATTGTCCATTGTCAATTCTCAATTCTCAATTATTTTCCCTCTTCTCAATGTCCCGAAAAAACATTGCCATTTAACTTATAGTTCTTTAATATTCATTAATATATGATAAATCCGCATTATTGAGGCAATGAAAAAATTGCAACTTAAAACAGTATATGGAAAACTATAGAATAATTTGTTAGCCAATAAAAAGGAGATATCATGTCACACAAATGTTTTATTTCATATCACAAAGCAGATCAATTGGCTGTTGATGATTTTTGTGAAAAATTTGAAGGCTCTTTTATACGTCGAGGCCAGGCAATGTCCGATGATGTAATTGATTCAGATAACACTGATTATGTTATGAAGCGAATTAGAGAACTATATCTACAAGATTCTACAGTCACTATAGTGCTTATTGGAAAATGTACTTGGGCAAGAAGATATGTGGACTGGGAGGTACAGTCGTCACTCAGGCAACCCTCTGATAGTCTTCCCAACGGAGTAGTGGCAATTCAACTTTGGGAGTCATATACAACATTGCCCGATCGAGTAAACCTTAATGTTGAGTCTGGGTATAGCAAATTCTATAAGTATCCATCCAGTTCCACGAGATTGTCAAACATAATTGAAGAAGCATTTAAAGCTAGATCCGAAAAATCAGATCTTATTGTAAATCCGCGTGACAGATTCAAAAATAATCGTACCTGTTAAGTTAGGAAAGCCTACAAATGAACCAAGAAGAATACATGAAAAACAGGGTTGATAATCAAATTGATTGGTATGATAAAAAAAGCTCTTTCAATCGGAAATGGTATAAAAGATTGCAGGTGATAGCTATACTTTCGGCTTCAACGATCCCTTTTTTATCCGGTTATTCTTCTGGCGAAGATGTAACAATCAGAGTTTGTATTGGAATTTTAGGTCTTTTTGTGGCAGCAATAACAGCAACGTTAAGTCTTTATAAATTCCAAGAACATTGGCTTGAGTATAGAACTACCTGTGAGTCATTGCGCCATGAGAAGTATCTATATCTTACTCAAACGATTCCATATCATACCGATAATGCATTCACAACATTTGTTCAGCGAATAGAATCATTAATTTCAAAAGAAAATACTGATTGGTTGCAGTACATGAAAAAGCCTGTGAAAAAGAAATAATGACTAATAAAAGCATCAATTTCTGAGTTATTAAATGAATGAAAACAAAATAAATTTCAATTGTTCAAAAGATAAATATGGAAGTAAACATGAAAATAATTAATAGAAAACAAATAGCCAGAATTATTATTCTTACAGCGTCAATCTTTATTTTAATGTTATCATGTGGAAGGAAATCAACAGTTGATAATGAAGTAAAACTTGCATACATACCATATTCGGCTGACTTACCTTTTTTTGTTGCTATGGATAATGCTATGTTTGAAAAAAAGGGGCTGAAAATTGAACCGATTAAGTGTAGTAGCTCCTCAGAAGCACTAGATTTAGTTTTAGCTGGGAAGGCAGATGGAGCGATGGGGAATAGTTTCTCTGTGTTATTTTCGATTCAAGCAAAAAATCCTGAAAAAATTCGCCTAATAAATGTATCTGCTGAAACAAAAGAAAATAATAGTTTCACTGGCTTTATCTTAGTTGCAAATGATTCAAAAATTAAAAGTGTAAATGAATTGATAGGTAAAACAGTTGGAACAGGCAAAGGTGCTTCTCAACTTTTATGGGCGAAACTTTTCTTTCAAAATCTTGGATGGGATCCTAAAAAGGATGTTAATATAGAACAGGAATCTCCAGAAAGTCTTTTAAATGCTTTAAATTCAGGACAATTTGATGCTATATTTGTTTATGAACCTTATGCTACAGTTGGTATAACTAAAGAAATCGCAAAACCATTGCTACCATTTTTTAGAGAAAGCATTATTAATCCATTCCCCGCGGGTGGTGCTACTCTGTCTACAGAGTTTATAAATAAAAATCCAACTGCAGCAAAATTGGTTATTGAGGCTTTAGATCAAGCGATTGAATTAATTAATTCAAATCCAAATTTGGCAAAAAAATCTCTAATTAACTTCACACCGTTAGACAAAGAGAAAGCTTTATATTCTCAAATCTATTTCTGGTGGGGAAGTAAGGAAATGAAAGTTGAACCTATTCAGAAATTAGCAGACATTATATTCGAAAATGGTTTGTTAAACAAAAAAATTGATACTAAAGAAATGATTAAATAATGAATAAGCATTTTATTGAAATAAAAAGTATCAATAAAAGTTTTCGATCTAATACTAATGAGGAAATCAAGGTTTTAGAAAATTTCTCTTTAAATCTAAGTAAAGGTGAAATCTTAAGCATTTACGGTCCTAACGGTTGCGGAAAAACAACTATATTAAGTATTATTGCACAACTATTGGAATATGATAGTGGAGATATCATGATCAATAGTAAAAAACCTAAAACCGGAGAAGTTGGTTACTTATTCCAAGATTATAGTTCTTCGTTATTCCCTTGGCTTAGTTGTGCAGAAAATATCTCATTTTCATTACGTCTTGATGGAACTTCATCAAAAAAACGTTTATCAAAAGCTCTTGCTTTAGTTAAAGACCTTGGTATAAATATTAATATCAATAAGTATCCATATGAACTGAGTGGAGGACAACAACAATTAATTGCATTGGCAAGAGCGTTGTGTAATTCACCTTCTGCCATAGTAATGGATGAACCCTTTAGTTCACTTGATGCAACAATGCGCGAAAAAATAAGAGCTGAAGTTATTAGTATAATTAATAACTTGGGCATAACTGCAGTAATTGTTTCACACAATCTTGAAGATTGTATTATTACTTCTGATCGAGTAGTTTTTTTAACAAATGTACCAGCTAATATTTTCAGGATTGAAAAAGTTCCAGAAGAAATAAAAAGAAATATGAATAAGATACATTCTGATTTATTTGCAGATGTTTTAAACCATTTTAACAATATTGCATCTGAGGCTCAATCAAAATGAAACAAGAGAATTATTTAATTCCAATTATATTCTTGTTATTATGGTCACTACTATCATATACAGGTATTATCAGTGAGTTTTTTATTGCAACTCCATCATCTACTATTGTTCGGCTTTATGAATTAGTAATTTCAGGAGATATACTTAAAGATATAGCATGGACTCTCTATAGAATATTTGCGAGTTTGTTTTTGGGGTCAGTTATTGGTTTATCATTAGGATTACTAATTGGTTTATCTCCTAAAATTTGGAATTATGCCCAAGGAACAGTTGATTTTTTTAGAAGTCTTCCGGCGTTTGCTTTATTTCCTTTTTTTATACTGATTTTTGGACCAGGTGATCCTGCCAAGATAGCAACTGCAACATGGTTTATTGCATTTATTATGCTGATATCGTCTGTTTATGCAATTCGTGAAGCAAATCAAACAAGGATTAATTCTGCAAGATCGTTAGGGGCTACGAAAATGCAGACATTTTTCTATGTTATCGTACCTGAAGGTTTACCTCAATTTTTTGTTGGTTTTAGAACATCATTAGCTTTTGCTCCCATAGTTATAATAGCTACTGAAATGTTTAGTGGAACTCAGTATGGTTTGGGTGATAGAATTTATGAAGCAAGACTATTATATCAAGTATCAGATATGTACGCTGCACTTTTAATATCAGGGATTATTGGTTTTTCAATGAATAAATTGTTTTTGATTTTGATGGAAAAGAATATTCATTGGTCAGGAAAATAATTGAGGAAAATATGGAAAACGTAAAAAGAATAAAAATTTTCGTTGGTGGAACAGGTAATTTTAAAGAAAAAAAGAAATATGTCGAAGAAATTATAACTGAATTTATAAAGGATTATGGTGAAGTTGAAGATCGGGTGTCTTTTGTAATAATTCCTCCTAATAGACCTGAGGATGAGCCACCTCCCGATAAGGAGCAAGAAAAGACAAATAATTATGCAAAATTGTGTGATATAATGTTTATGTTTTTTGAAGATGGTCTCGGAACAGTAACTGATGATATCGAAAAAAGAATTTATAAAACCGATGCTGGATTTAATATCTATAAAGAGGTTCTTGATCAATATGAAAGTTTAAAATCAAGAACTACTTGTACTGGTAGTGTTGAAGAGATATTAAATACACTTGTAAAGAATAATAAGGCAAGTATATATACATTCTTTAAAGAACCTGAAAACCAAAAAATAAAAGATATTAAACGAGCATTTATAAGTACTGGAAAAATTACAAATATGAATTATAATAATATTCCAAGTGATGTATTAAAAAATGCAATTTTTTCATATTTTAAAAACATCTATGATCAGGCCAAAAAACAAGCTAAGAGGGATTTAATTGAAGTAAAAAGAACAAGCCACCCAATAGTTTTTCCTAAAGATGGAAAAAGTCCTTATTCTGAAATGTCTGAAATTTTAGATAAAACTACTTATTTATTAAGCTTAAATTTTAAAAATGATTTACCGAAACCTAGAGAATTTGGCCCACGTAGCAAATTTTTAACGGAATTGGAAAAGAGAATGACGAATTACGCTACAAGATGTATTGGTTCACCTTTGCATTTTACAAGAATATCATCATTTACAAATATTAAGAAATTGCTAGAAGCATTGAATGAAGTAGAAAGAGTATTCAATACAGTATTAATAAATCTAATATATTATCCTTATCTTCATCTTCATCGATCTTCAAATGGTGAACAAATTTCTTCTACAGAGGAGACTGAAACGAAAGATGCATCAAAAAATCCTCTCTTGTTCTCAGATAATTATGAAGAACATGCTAGTTTGGTCTTATTTGGTAATGAGCAAGATAAATATGATTTTGGAATTTGGGGCCTATTTGGAGATAATGAAAATGATGGTAGAGATAGCTCAGCAATATTATATCCTGACCTTGATGAATTTGATCCGATATCTGAATATGGAACAAACCTGAAAAGTTATTTTGAAAAAATTGCACCACTTTGTATTAGTTTTCCTGATATAGTAATACCTAAAACAAAAAAAAGATTGGACCATTCTGAATTTAAAAAAGATTTTGAAGGATTTTACCCCTCAAATTTTAATGTTTTAATGAAGATGTTAGAAATAGATAACAACAATCATCAAAAAAAATCCAAAGATAAGTCGTTTAAAGAAGAATTGAATAAGGCGTTTGGAAAAGACTTGGATAAGTTGTGTAAAGTTTGTAAAAAAATAAAAAAAACAGGAATAATACCTGTAAGGCAAAAACTTAATCCGTTATTTGAAAGAATATGTACAGATATTAATAGAGAAACTTTAGATAATGTAAAATGTATTGATTGCAAAATTGAGGATGAATAAAATGTTTTTAGCAATACAACCAAAATCAAATTTTTCTTCATTAACTTTGTATAACAAAACCTGTCCATTGGGTTTATTAACTATTTTGAGTAGCAACTTGAATTTTAATCAAAGTAAAGTTTATAATGAAGATATTTCAGGTAATATTTTTCAAAATGGAAAAAAGCTAATACGAAATACTGGGACTATTTTTATTACTTGTAATGCTGGGAATATCAGCAGGTCTCTTGAGATAAGCCAATCTCTAAAGAATTTAGGGAAAGATGTTTATTTAGGTGGTCCTGAAGTATCAATGATTGGTCCCAGATTACTTTTTGATCATACATATATTGATGGCATCGTAATTGGGCCTGGAGAAGATCAAATTCAATATCTCATTAGTGAGAGTAAGATACATACTAATCCATTCATTTATACTCAAAAAAACAAATCAAGTATTAGCCCAATTGATTTTGTTCCACAATCTAATAAACTTAACTTTAAAAAAATAAAAATAAATTATGGTTTATTATACGATTTTGATAAATATGAAGGACTATCATATTTTTGGGGGAATGATTGCGCCCAAGCTCGTAACCGTTGTTTTTTCTGTGGAAGATTATCAATGGGAATAGGATTTCGTCCGAGTAAGAGGGTATGGGACGAATTACATTCAGTTTATGATAAGGGGATTAGATTTTTTTATAACACAACTGATGCAGTAAACACAAATATTAATGCATTCCATGAATTTTGTTTGTTAAAACCAAAAGAAATGAAGGATGATATTCACAGAGTATTTATTAATAGTAATAATATTAACTCAAAACTTATTGAATCATTAAAATTAATAAATGGTGTGGCGGTGATTGGTATAGAATCATTTGGTAATTTTCAAAATTCTGGTAAACAAAACACAACTCAATTAGATAATACAAGTGCAATTAGAACTTTTTATGATGAGAGAATTAGAATGGTTTTAAGTTTTGTTTTTGGTTTGCCGGAAGAAACTAAAGAATCAATTGAATATAATAAAATTAAAATTATTGAAATTGTAGAGCAATACGGTAATTTTATTGATTCCATTCATATATCTCCTTTATTAATTACATCTGGTTCTCCTGCTTTCAAGAAGTTGATGAGTATCCCCCAAATTCATAATAAATACAAAAAATTAAAAACACCCTTTGATACGATTAGTATGAGCAATGATTACTTCAATTATTTTTGCAAAGTAACACGTGAATATTGCATAAAACAAATATTTGAAATCTGCAAAAAAATAGAAATAATTGCACCCCATATTAATATTGGAGCGAAAGGTGTTCTTAATAGCGAAGAAAAAATTTATAAAAATAAAACTGAAAAAGATAAAAATAAAAATAAAAATTTAATTAAAACAGAAAGAATTAATCCAACAAAATTGGTTAATATTATAAATAACAATAACCTAACAAGAATTTCCACCTGACTGAAGGGCGGTTCAGTAAATTAATAAAAATCGGTGTATATTTAAAAGTTATTAGAAAATTTTGGTGAATAAATCTCATTATAGAGGCAATAATGAAACAAAAAAGCCCTAACAGACGCATTCAAACTGAATCACACATATCGATCAATTTGTTTATACATGGGCGTTAAATACAATCTTTTTATTAGGGGTATCTCATGAAACAGATTTTTAATCCTGCTAGTATTTCTAGAATCAAGAAAGAAAAATACCTGCTAGAATATTTTGAAAGTGATTTCAGAGATTTGATTATACGACCACTCTTTTTTGAAAGAGGTTTTCTCGACGGTCGGGAATTATGCGGTCATCTCGAAGAGGGTAAAGATGTACTTTTCGCTAAAGATGATAACTTAGGATTTAGATTATTTTATGCCGTTCAAACTAAAAAAGGCAATCTTAATATGGCTTCTAAGGCTTCTGCGAATGTAAACAACGCGATAGCACAACTCAGAACTGCATTAGAAACTAAAATTCCACTAATAATGTCGAAAAAGAACATATACCCAGATAAGGTAATATTATGTGCAAGCGGTAAAATAAATACCACTGCCCGAAAGCATATCGTTGATGAAATAAAAGATCCTAGAATTAGTTTCATGGATTGCGACGATCTCATTCCACTATTAGATGATGTAATGCCGGAATTATGGTTTGGTGTAGATTTAGAAAAATACCCATATTTAAGTGCCCTACATACATCACTCACTTCTACTGCTTCTGAGGCTACTTTTGGAATAAATGAAAGTAATGATCCTTTCTATTGCCCTGTTACAGCTGATAGTTATGTCAACATCAAGCTCAATCGATTGCGTATACGTGAAAGTAAAAAATCCGGAGAAAAGGATATTGAGCCAGATTTTGAGGAATTGACTGTAAAACAATTAATGAATACAGCACATCAGAAAATCCTTATTACAGGGGAAGCTGGTTCTGGTAAATCAACAACCATTAGAAGAATGATGTGTATAAGTGCTGAACGAGGAATGAAAAGCAGGGACGATATAATTATTCCTGTATTTCTAAGAGCAAAGGATTTGATAGAATTCTCCTCTAGTATTGAGGTATTGCTCGCCAATAAAACGACAACAATAACAAAAAACGATGTTATTGCCTTTAGTAAACCAGATTTGGACAAGGGGCTAGTTCACGTGTTTGTGGATGGTTTAGATGAAGTACCAAATCAAGATCAACGCAATAGCATCGTTTTTTTATTGAACTCATTTTATGCTAAATTCCCAAGATGCAAATTGTATTTATCGTCACGTAATTATAGTTGGTTGAATAAAATAACAAACATAAACCAATGGATTCGATACCGTATTAGTCCCATGGATTGGAAACAGGCTTCACAGATTGTGAAACGCCTTAAAAAGCATAAATCCCTGTCTGATGATCAGATCCAAGAGATATTACGAAGACTTCAAGAAGTTCATGGGTTACAATTGAATCCTCTGTTAATATCTGTATTCGTATCATCTGCTGATTATAGTCGCAAAGATATTCCAGCTAACATCACTGAAATTATGAAAAAGTACACTGAGATGATGCTAGGGAGGTGGGATACCTCAAAAGGTTTTGCTCAACAGCATGAGGCTCCATTAAAGGATTTCTTACTCTGTGCATTTGCTTATCAGCTACATTTAAATCGCAATACTAGTATAAGTATTAATAGATTTAAGCAGTACCTCATTGAGGAACTTGGGAAACGTGGAAAAAAGGCAGATATTGATACATTAATTGATGAATTAGTATATAGGTCAGGTCTATTTCGGGTGATTGGTGATGAGATAGAATTCGCTCATTTAATGCTACAAGAGTTTTTTGCTGGAAGGTTCTTAGATGATAATAATGTTATCGAATATATACTTGATGACTGGTGGCAAAGAGCTATTGTTTTTCACTTGGGGGATAACCCAAACAATTTTTCACTATTGAAAAAATTGACAGAATATTTATCACCCCTGTCTTCAGAAGATAGAAATAATGCTTTGTTGACTCTCGGCCTCTCTCTCCAAGCTAGTTACCTGGTTGAAGTTGATCACAAACTTGGAATTCATAGCACGCTTATACAATTGTTAGCACACGATACAACAACCCTATTTAGAGATATTGAAAAATCAAAGCAAAAACAATTAATACCATTTATATATTTTTACCTGTTATTCAGAGATTCCGTTTCATGTGATGTGCAAGTAATTGAAGAGCATAGAATCAAGTCTATCCTCGGAAAATCTATTGACATCGCAAATATAGATGCAGTGGAATTTTGGCAAATTGTTGGACTTCTTGAATGTGGTGCCTTTGACCAAGTATTATTGCGTTTGAAAACATATAAACCATCAGATAATCGTTTTTATTTCGGTATTTATCTTGGTGCATTTTTTTACGAGATAATCCGCACTTCGGACAAATCCGAACGGAGAAAACTACACAAAATATTGAACCATCTCAGTCCAAAAATTCATTCTTTAAGGATACAGTTGAGAGAGGAATGGAAATCTGAATTACTAGAACTAAGAAAGGGAAAAGTGATTTCAATCGAGGATACATCTCATACCATCAAATAATTGATGCATTTAATTAACCTATTAAAATTTATTCCCAAGTTTTTGCTGTAATTAAGCAAATGTAAATTTCTTTGCGAACCAATGAAAAAATTGCTTATCTGTCGCAATCAGATACTCATCAGATATTATTCATGCAATTTGAAGAAAATGCTGAATTACCTGAACACGCTCATAATGCCCAAATGGGAATAGTATTGGAAGGAAGATTAAGTTTGTAATTGCTGGTGAAAAACAATATTTTGCTAAAGAAAATTGGTATTATATCCCGGCAGGTGCTAAACACTCTGCAAAAATTTATGCCGGATATGCAGATATAACATTTTTTAATGAACCAAATCGCTATCCAATTAAATAGTAGTACATAATATGCAGTTAATTAGGTGTACAAAGAAACTCCAGAAAGAAATGGAGTTAAAAAAATCGGATTTATCGGTATCGGAACCGAAATTATCGTTTCTTGGACAATGGCACGCGAACCTCATTTATATTGACAGACGAAAATGCATTCTTCTCGTAAATGACAAAACATTGTTTAATTTTATAATCCCGGATGTATCACGAGCACAAATTCGGAAATTAGATGAATTGTTCAAGGTGTATTTCGAGTGGGTGTTAGCAAAAGAGGGTTTTGGAAAAATTGATAAAGAAAGGATAATAAACGAATATCAAGAAATCGAATATTCAAATACAAACAGTAAAAGCGTATTAGGTTCAATGAATGACCTTACTTTTCACTACAAATATCTTATTTTGTCTGAAGGAGGCATCCATAGTAATGCTATACCCAACATCATTAATAAACTGAATCGTATGCCAATGGGAGCTATTGAATATCGCTTCCCAATTGAGGTATTAAAGGCAAACACCAGATAGCAAAACGCTGCGCCTGACCGCTATTTAGCTACCGCGGATGAGCATTGGCAGTTAAATACCAATAATCTAAAGGAGTATTGGGAATGGATGATTACGAGAAATATGTCGAAGATCGTAAAACGAAAAGAGATGCGAATAAGCGCTTATTAAGTAATTTTAAGACGTGGTTGAAATCTTCCGGTCTGTCAAAAAAAACGATAGATAATCATCTTTCTAATATTGATTTTTACTTAAACAAATATCTGCTTTATCAGGACAATACTAACGAAAAAAAATACGGTGTTGATGCTGTAGATATGTTTCTTGGATATTGGTTCATAAAAAAAGCGATGTGGTCTACCCAATCAAGCATTAAAAACAACGCAGCCAGTTTCAAAAAGTTTTATACCTTCATGTACGAAAAGGGTTTAATAGATAAAGATGATTTGGCTGACCTAAAAAAAACAATAAAAGAAGGTATGCCTGAATGGTTGACTACCCTGAAGCGCTACGATGATCCATCAGTTGAAGATATTTGGTTGTAGAACAACAAGCATCCAACAAGGCAAATGCGTAAGGAAACTGGAAAGATGGAGAATTGACAGTTGATCCATCTTCGCTCCTCATTACAATCAGGCTTCAGTCTTCGCCCAAGGGCTTCTTCGAGGCTGGACAAGCAATGGACAATTGAAAGTGAAATTTGTGTCCTCAAAAATATATAGTATTTAAAATGCTTTAAACTTCTTTGTATCTTCTTTTTCTTTGTGATCTTTGTGAGAGATTTTCAACTTTTCGACCTTTTATTAACAGGAGACATCGACTTATGAACTTATGGAACCTGGGTTCATTAAAAACTAAAGCTTTTCTACTTCTGCTTTTTCTATGCATATCCTCTGCCTTTTCCCAAACTACTTTAAATCAAAAAATCGGCCAAATGGTGATGGCTGGCTTCTATCCCGGTTCAAATTTTGAAGATACCCTCTATTATGATATTGAGCACCGGAATCTTGGCGGGGTGATCCTGATGGGTTATAATTTGGATAATCCCACACAAATTGCCCATTTAACCGCTTCATTACAAGATTCGGCAAGCACGCCTTTGTTCATTGCTACGGATCAGGAAGGCGGCATTGTCGCCCGACTGGATGAAAGAAATGGTTACGCCCTGACGGATAGAGCTCTCACATTGGGAAATATTAACAATGAAGATACAACCCGGGCGCAAGCGGCGCTTATGGCAGGATGGCTGCATGAAACCGGCATCAACACCAATCTTGCTCCCGTAGCTGATGTGAATGTGAATCCGACGTCACCGGCGATCGGGTACTACGAACGGAGTTTCTCGGCAGATCCTTATATTGTCGCGAATCATTGCCGTTGGTTCTACTCGGAATTCAAGGACCGGGATATTATCTCAGCCCTAAAACATTTTCCGGGTCACGGATCGGCTATAGGTGATTCCCATGACGGTTTTACCGACATTACGGACACCTGGTCGGAATCCGAACTTATTCCCTACACTGAGCTTATTCAATCGGGATATAACGATATGATCATGACAGGTCATCTTTATAATGCACAACTTGATTCAATTTACCCGGCAACACTTTCAGAAGCGACTTTAACCGGCATTCTTCGTGACAGTCTGGGGTTTGAAGGAGTGATCATCAGCGACGCCATGGGGATGCGCGCAATCAGTAATAATTATAGTTTCACTGAATCCGTGGTTCAAGCCATTCATGCGGGTGTGGATATTTTGCTTTATACCAGTAACGAAAAATACGAAAGATCTATCGTAAAACAGATCGTCAGAGTTGTCACTACCGCGATCGATTCCGGTGTGATCAGCGAAGCACGGATCGATGAGTCCTATGATCGCATTATGGCATTAAAAATTGAGACCAATACCGCCATCGCAGCAACCCGGCCATGGATCGCGGACACCTTTGAATTGCATGCATACCCAAATCCTTTCAACTCAAGCACAACGATCTCTTTTACGATCAGGGATAATTCACACAGGATCGTTCCACTTAGCATTTATTCGATCGCCGGACAATTAGTAGATCGCCGATTCATTGAAGTGAATGGTCCGGGTGATTACGGTGTAATCTGGAACGCGACAAATATTCATGGAGATCATGTACCTTCGGGAACATATATTTATTCTTTTTCGTATGATAATAACTTATTTAGTAGTAAAATTACCTTAATTAAGTAATTAATCTTGAGGTGCTTATGAAAAAGAGACACATACAATTCTTTCTTATGGGTATATTCAGCTTACTCATTCTTTCTTCCTGCAACGTACAACCAGTTGCCGAAGAAACTTTCTATTTAAAATATCATATGACCGGTGGATTTTTCGGGATGAGTAGAAAGCTGGAAATATTCGAAAACCGGGATGTCATCTATCGTGACCATGAATACAGTTTTAAAACACAAATTGATGAAGCAAATCTTTTAGACATCTATCAGGCAATTATGAACAATAATTTTCTGGGATTGAATACAGAATACCGCCCCTATATGGGCGCTGATGATTTCATATACAACATCACTTACGTTTCCCAGACCGATTCACAATCCGTGACGACCAGTGGCGGTGCACTAAGTTCTGCCATTGGCCTCTGGAAACAAAGATTCCAAAACGTCTCTCAAGCTATTAACGATTATAAATCCACGATCGACATGGATATGGATTCCGGTTATGTCATAGTTTTGCGTGAGTATCATCTAGTCCAATGGCCGTATTCCGGAGTATTTAAATTATCCGACCATTGCGATTCCGCAGAAGTGATCAGCAGTGATATATATAATTTTGTCAGGGATTACGATGATGATTCTGATCACTATCAATATTTTGAAAATGATACGATCTATAGCATTTACACTTCGGGAAATAACGCTATAAATGTTTATTATCCCGGACTCGGAATCCGATGGCCATTTGAAACACCCCTATCCCAGATCATGGATGGAGGATTGGGTCTTTACGGGGATGACTATCTGTGGCTAGAAGATACCCTCGACAATGATCTTCATCATAGTTATTTTTATGATACGGCCACGGGTGAAAACGCCCGTGCTTATCAATTGTGGTTGAGACAGGGTAATTTATTTGAATAGGTAACATAATGAAAAATATAATTTTACTTCTAGCTCTAATGAGTTCTTTATTCATTTCTTGCTTCCAACCCGAAGATGAGATCATTTCAGATGGAACTCAAAAGCTGGTTATAGAAAATGCGTTCTTTAGAAATACACTTACCGGCTGCAAGATCGAATTTGATTATTATGTTACCGAGGATACCTGTAATATTGGAGGTTACGGTATTGACTGGCAGGATGGCGGTGCAAGTCATATTGATTATTATATGATGATCCAGATCATACCGGGAGTAAGATATACTATGAAGGATGAATTTAGACAATGGGCTATTCTGCCTCCTATTGTGGGAATGCATGGTTACCCCCTACATGAAAACGACACCTTTACATTATTGCAAGTTAGTGATACACTGCAAGCTCGATAAAACACTTATATATCTCAAACTTAGAATAAGAGTCTCTTCGACCATCCGGCAGGCCTCCTTCGGAGGCGCTAGTCCGGAAGGTCTTCCTCCTCACCTGTCACGACGAGTCACGCGTCACGCCTGCCCACCGCCCCGATCCCGATGCTTCGGAACGGGGTAACGAAGGTGGAAAAAATCCTTTGCCATTCTACTCTTTTATCTCTAACATTTACCACCAAATGTAATTAATTCCTAAAAAGGAGAAAGAAAATGAAACGTCTCATTAGCATTTCGTGTGTGATTCTTGGATTGGTATTTTTGTTAACAGGATGCGGGCAATCCGACAAACTGCAATATGAAGCAGATATGGACCTGTTAATCAAAAGTGAGGTTGAAACGGCCGTCTCTATGCTTAAAGCGGTCGATGCAAGGCGCCTGACAGGTGACATAAATCTGGATGAAGCCAAAGAAGCCGGTGCTTTTTTGCTACGTGAACTTCGCTACGGAGAAAATGGGTATTTCTGGGCCGATACCAAAGAAGGTGTCAATGTAGTTCTTTATGGCCGTAAAGATGTCGAAGGCCGGAATCGCCTTGAGGATAAAGATCCCAACGGCATTTGTTACGTAAAGGAATTCATTAAACTGGCAGACGCCGGTGGTGGGTATTTGGACTACTCTTTTACAAAACTTGGAGAGCCCAAACCTCAACCCAAACGATCATATGTCATGCTTTTCGAACCATTCGGATGGGTCGTCGGCAGTGGATATTATAATAAGTAAGTAGCAACCGGTAAATAGTGAACGGAAATCGGTAATCTGCAGTTGATGGTTGATAGCTACCTTTATGTACGATGGAAAAGATTGGAAGTGGATCACTCACGCCAATTTGAATCCAATGAAAAATGATCGCAAAAAAGAATAATCTTCAAGCTTAACTTTATTTCACAAAGGGCAGGCATCTCTCCTGCCCTTTTCTCTATATAGCATCTTCTTCTCCTTTTTCCTTACTAATTTTCGCTCTTCGACCTTGGGCAGTTCACTTTCCATCTTCGTAATGGACAAGCCGATAACTCCAACCGAAAGGTCATTGTTTCTATTTTTTTCTTTGCATATATATCATTTCCCCCTATTTTAAAACCAACAGGAGGGATTAAGGGCGTTCGGCAGTGTTCTCTGCCGTTATTCTCTGATCCAAGACATCGCGGGAACTAAACAAAAAAAGGAGTTCGGTATGCTTATCGATATCATTTTACCGTTGACCCTCGTATTTATTATGTTCAGTTTGGGATTGGGATTGACCCTGAACGACTTCAGGAACGTATTTCTTCAACCCAAAGCTTTTGCTATTGGAATTCTTAACCAAATGATCTTTTTACCATTGGTCGCTTTTGGGATCATCGCCTTATTCGGGATCAAAGGCGAATTGGCTGTAGGACTCATGATCCTATCCTCGTGCCCGGGTGGTGTAACGTCCAATATCCTAACGAAACTGGCAAAGGGCGATACCGCTCTATCGATCTCGTATACAGCAGTTGTCTCTGTGGTCACCGTCATTTCACTACCATTGATCGCAGCATTTTCGTTAAATTACTTTATGGGTGCGGATGCGCCTCCCATGAACATTCTGACACTTGGTTTGACCATGTTCTTGATCACCGTGATCCCCGTGGGAATCGGACTATGGATCCATGCTAAAGCAACGAAATTCACTACTTCATTTGAACCCATTGCCAGTAAGATCTCCGCAGCTCTATTTGCTTTGATCGTAGTCGCTGCTTTGATCAGCGAATGGCAAACTTTTGTTGCTAATGTCAAGATCCTGGGTCCTGCCATCATAGCACTGATCGTCGTCATGCTCTTGATCGGATATTTTTCTTCGAAGATGTTCAAAATGAAAGAACCGCAAGCCGTCTCTGTAGCCATTGCCACCGGAATTCAAAATGCTACGCTGGGTATTGCTCTTGGAAATATTATTCTTCCGACTGCTGAAGGTCTTTCGATCTTTTCATTGCCATCGGGTGTTTACGGCATCCTGATGTACATAGTTGTTCTGCCGATCGTATTTTTGTATGTGAAGTTGATCTGGAAAAGACGTAAAGCGTAACGTGTAACGTGTAACGCATTGTAAATCGTTTTACGTGAATCGTATAAGAGATTATTAAATATAAAGGGACTCGAATAGAGTCCTTTTTTTGTGGCAATAGAAAAAGAAATGGTCGCGACCTCCATGAACATGGAATAATGAACAATAGAGCATTCGAACATTCGAAGTTTAATTCAAATATCGACGTTCCTTGTTCGATGTTCATTATTCATTTCTCCCCCTCTCCCTCACTAGTTTTTCCACAAGAAAAGCAAAAACCGCCAATGGCGGTTTTGATGCGGGGACAACGGCGGTCTTATAGAACACTTATAACGTTTAGGTTTAAGTTGGGTAACGGTTAATATTTTGACCTTCTCCCCAAAACAGGATAATCCCACATGTTAGCACACATATTCGCAATAGAACCACGCATTATCCCGATATTGCAATATTATTGCTTTTGTTAAATTCCTGTATTATTATTGTCATAACTAGTAATTGGAGATAAAGTGAAAACAACTAATATTATATTCACAGCAATACTCCTTTTACTTTTCACGTTGAATAATTGTAATGCCCCTATTAACAGCAATGAGAGTGATAAAATATACACCTATCCAAATATTGGTGATACGTTTACTATAATTAATACAAAGACCCATCAAGTTGATAAAGAGGTAAAAATGGATTTAAATGATAGCCTCCACTTGTATGGATGGTGTCTTTCTGCTGATGAAAACCATTTAATATTTGCAGGGTTTAATACCAACGAATCAGAAGATTCAATTTACATTGTTAATTATAATATTATTCAGGATACTATAGAAAGTATCTTTAATACAGGAATACAAGAACTAGCAGCCCCTAGATTAGGTACTGCCTATTTAGAAAATTGTGATAGCAAATTTTATCTATATACTCATAAAGCCGGATTGTATGTAATTGATTATTATACTGAAGATGTCAGCTTAATATCTTCAGAAATAGGTGTTGGTAAGTATTTTTACACGTTAGAAGATTCACCATGGACAATTATTAAAAAATATGTTGCTAGAACGGGAGGTATAAGTTATGCAGAACTTGAGTTTTATGTTAATAATTCAATGTTATCTGATACAGCATTTGTACTAAACAAAAATGGTATTGATAGCATAGATGTAATGGATTTAACATACTCTTCAGAGCAAAATAAGATATTTATTACATATTTATTATCTAATGGAAGATCAAGAGATATAAGTGCAAATTTTGGATCTTATAATTTAGAAACTCTAGAATTTTCAAAAGGTGAATTCACACTTCCATGGAGCACAAACGCCTATTCAATATCATATTCCGAATCACGTAATGAATGTTATTTGGTTGGCGAACAGGACAAAGTATATGTAATTGATGTATCAAACGAAAATTATAGTATAAAAGAGCTTATCGAGTTGCCTGGAAAAACAACAGGCCCCACAAAATCTATCATTCTGTCTGATGAGAATATCGCATACTTTGGATGTACAAGAGACAATCTTGTTTATGTATGCAATTTAAATACAAAGGAAATTATAAATTCTTTTTATGTAGAAAGACCTTATTATTTTATTTTAGTTAAACGTAAATAGCACTGCTAAATATTGAAATAGAAATTAATCTATTTAACCTTCTCCCCCAAAACAAAACAGTCCTACATGTCAGCATACTTATTAGCAATAAAATCCCACACAAATAAAAAAACACCCGTTGAACCAAGGGTTTGGTGCGGGTGTAAATAAAGCGGGGACAACGGCGGTCGGAACGAACTCTTATAACGTTTAGCATTAAATTGGATACTGAATGATTACCAGTTACTAGTGGCTATTTCAGAAGTACCATCTTTTTACTTTTAACAAATTCCCCTGCCACCATGCGGTAGATATATACGCCACTGGGCAATGACTTGCCGTTTTGGTCTTTGCCGTTCCAGGTAAATTCGTGTATTCCTGAGAGTTGATCTTGGAAGTCCCAAGATCTTATGAGTTTGCCTTGAATATTATAAATCAAAAAGGATACATCGTTAGTTTTGGGCAACATATATGAGAAATGCGTTCCTGCGTTGAATGGATTGGGATAATTTGAGCTCAGTATATAACCAGTTATTTCAGGTGCGTCATTTTCATCATTTGAGCTGGTATCAGCAAAACAATATGCAATGAGTCCAAGCACATTTGCCACGATCAATGTCCCATTACTTAATTCTGCGATATCCATTGCATTGCCTCCGTCATTCGCATGAGCCAAAGAATGAAAGGTCGTATCATAACTGTATGCTCTGATACCATCTCCTCCATTTGCTAGAAACAATATTCCATCAGTATTTTCATAGATCCTCATCGCTTTACCACCATCATCGATATGATCTAATAAATTAAATTGATCACTATACATGTATGCTTTCAATCCTACATCACTGTTGGCAGTCAGGATAGTTCCATTGTCCAAAATATGTACATCTCTGACATAATCCCCTGTACTTTTTCTAACACTATGATAACTCCCTAATCTAATTCCATCACTTCCGCAAGCGATTATTGTATTGTCCTGATCACGAGTATCCCAAGCACTTATTCTCCCCCGTGATCCATCATATGGATCTGAGGGGTTAGAACAACCATACAGAACTTCTGATAAACTGTCACCATTCCATATTTGTACAAAGGCAGCTCCATATTCATATATACGGGGTCTCATTGTATCTTCCCATTTGGTATATCGAACAATAGCCAATTCATTATTGCTTTTCAATTTCACTCTTTTAATTTCATCGTTATATATGAGTGAAGAACCACCGCTTTTTTCCATTTCCATATTATAAATACAGGTCAAGCTATCACTTTCGAAAGAATAGATACGCAAACCATCACCATTGTTTGCCAGAAAAACCGTCTGTCCATAGGGAGTAACTGCAATATCCAGTGCCGTCCCGTCATCATTTACGCTGGTAAGTTCCGTAAATCCACTTACTATGTTAAAAGAATAGACAGACAACCCTTCATTACTCCTTGCTACAAATATCCTATTGAAATTATCTACTGCGATAGCTACTGTAGTACCACAAGTATCAATCTGTCCAAGTTTAGTAAAAGCATATTGCTCTTCATTGGCACTTAGGATCAAAATGGAAATAATAAGTGTGATAATAATTCGTTTCATAATAATTTCTCAAAATAGTTTTCTCAAACCCCAAAATAACTACTACCCATCCCCGTGTAATGTGTAAATGTATATAAAATATTAAGATTATATTTTGTTAATAGCAAGAAAGAAGTCAATGAATGAATGAATGATGGATACGGAACAGGCGTGCCTGTTCCCTACACCTCCTTGATCTCAGAACATCGAACATTCGAACACCGAACAATCGAAGTTAATTGTCAATTGTCCTTTGCCTGCCCAGCGCCGTGCCATGCCGAAGGTCTACTGCGCCGAAGTAGCTCGGCTACGAAGGCTGTGCTTCAGCGAAGGCTGGTAGCCCCAATCCATCGGGGCGAAGTTGGGTCAATTGTCAATTGATTAAGCCGAACTCTTTTTACGTTTAGGTTTAAGTTGGGTGAGGAGTGATTATTTGATCAGTAGCATCTTCCTTGAATTTATCCCATGACTACTCTCAAGTCGACTAATATAAATTCCAGAGCTATACTTTGAAGCATCCCATTTTACTATGTATGCTCCGGCCTGATGATACTCATCAAAGAGAGTTTCGACTAGGTGGCCAGTTACATCATAGATACTCAGTTTTACATTAGAATCTTCCGGTATTTCATAGCTGATGGTTGTAGTTGGGTTGAAGGGGTTGGGGTAGTTCGCTTCAAGAGAATAATTTACAGCGATCGGATCTCCGATAGAACTTAATCCCAGACCGGCTGCCGTGGTCGTCTGTGTGTATGCGCGGCCGCTTTCAATAATACCTTCTCCCGGATCAAGACTACATGAACTAACATAGTAGTAATAGCCATGACCCAATTCGCAATCACGGTCGGAATATGAATTAACGATGCTATCGTCCACACTACATTCAAAGATCAATTGATATTCCGCATTCTGGAGATCTTCAGCCCGATAAATACGATAACCATGAAAGTTAGGATCAGTGGCCGGATTATCGGCCCATACCAATTCAACTCGATCTACCTGAGATAAAATGTCAAAGCTTTGGGGTGGTGGTGGCGGAAGCGGAATCCCAAAATTACTGTCATAATTTTGCTTCGCCTGATAAAACGTTTTAATGATCGAATCTTTTCCGGTATAGACCCACATGTCTTTATATATGTCCATGGAATCGGCATCCGTAGCGACCGATTCGGGATCACTATAAACCGGCGGGAGTGGAAGCAGCAGATCCAGCGTATCTCCCTGATAAGCTTTATACCAGTTTTGTCCGACCTCTTTGGCTTTTTCTCGTGACAATCCCGATACACCCTCACAAATTACGATCTTGACAGCTTCCCCGTGGGGGATTTCGTAGGAACCGAAACTCATATAACTATTAGTACCAGCCATATGATCAATTACTGAATACGGTGATAATCGATCGGCAATCTTATGTCCGGCATAAACATCCTGGGCCGTATCTATTTGTCCGAGTCCCTGATAATTATCGTTTAATAATGTCCATACTTGCTGATCTGCTCCTTCAGCGGGCACATCATCACCGATATACCAGCCCATACGTACTTTGCTTTTATCGTTCGCTTCGTTATCATTTGACTGGTCACTATGCAATACGGCTGTTCCTGCAAATTGCGGACAACGGATTCGTGCTTCGTCCAATGGTGCTTCGTCAGGCAACACGGGAACACCTACATTGTCGTAGGTCAACGTGATATCACGTGTTTGGGCTTGTCCCATCCATGTATAAAAATAGGGAAGATCAGGATCATCAGTCATGGGCGTATGATGCACCCACTGGTGGGCACCCCAGCTTCCCTGTACGAGATTATTTACATTATAAACCTCTTCGGATGTGCAATAACGTGATATCATACCGAAATAGAAATCATGGATACTTCCACTGATCTCCAGACTGTCATCGTCGTCAATATTGCCCGTATTTTCAAATGTATACTCAATGATGTTATAATTATCATGTCCCAAACGGCTAAAAGCATAAACTTTTCGGGTCATCGTCACGCCCATACCGGTTCTTACCACGTTCGTGACAACTCGGTCAGCCGGAAATTCGGAAGCACTATGCAGATCGGTGATCACTTCATCTTCAGAAGTTTGAACAGCACCATCTACCCTGATCGCGCATGCCGGATAGCGTGTTGTCTGAGTCAATGATTGAGGAATAATTTGAGAAACACCGGCACCAGTTGAAAATTTGACTGATTTATAATCAAGCACAACACCATCAGCTCCCGTAAAATTCTTACAGGCCATAAACTGGCGGTCAATAACAAAATTGTCTGTTCTGTCATACCATGCGGGCCATTGCAAGCCTTCATAGATGCCCCTGTTGGCATCCCAACCTCGCTCGGCACCCCAGGCATCAACATTAGAATTCAGTGAACCAACTCTGATCCAGGTTCTTGTATTAGAGGGAATGGCAGAATAAATTAGTCCTATCAATAAGACAAAAATTATGATGATCCTGTTAATTGTTTTCATTCTTTTACCTCAGGTTACTCTTTATTATTGCAGCTGTATTTTCTCAATGAATATTCTTTCAATTGATCAACATCCAACATTTATTGCTTCATCGACCCCCACAACCACCCTATGTAATGTTTTTATGTTTGTAAAATGTAAAGTTATAATTTGACAAAATCAAGAAGTATTAGAAGAAAGGTTAGAGGATAAGCGGTTTAGGGATTTATGCTTGCTCTCACCTTTTAGCTTTTTGGCACAAAAAGCAAAAACCGCCAATGGCGGTTTTAATGCGGGGACAACGGCGGTCTTATAGAACACTTATTACGTTTAGGTTTAAGTTGAGAGAAGGTGGTGGCGTATGATGAACTATGATTGAAAGACTGTTTACACAAAATTATGCATACCCACTTTTGAGAAGCTATTTGGGCATATTTTGAATAGAATATATCTTGTGAATAATTTAAGTTTACTCTAATTTAAATTAATACTCAGTAATTTTCAAAAGGTGCTTTATGAAAAAGAAAATAGCAATTTCATTAATGATAGTCATGTTATTTCTTATTGTCTTTTCATGTGATATTCTAAAACCACCTAGCGACACTATAGATTACTATCCGTTGCAGATTGGAAATGAGTGGCATTATTATAGCCCATTTGCTTACCGTTTTTACTCTGACACAACTGTATTCAGAGTAGATTCAACTAAAAATGTTAATGGGAAAATATATTTTGTCATTAACACATTTGAACCAATATCCAATACACATTATGCTCAAGTATGCTACAGAGAAGAAGAGGGTATACTTTATCAACTAATTAATAATGAAGATTATGTCTCGATTGATTTTAACAATCAAGTAGGTGAAATATGGCAACGTTCACCATATTTAATTTATAATAAAATAGTTTCAAAAGACGACTCAATTAACACAAATATTGGCGTAATAAGAAATTGTTTCAACATACTTAGCGAGAGTGAAATTGATTCATCTTTTGCGTTATATGCACCAAATATTGGTCAAATTATGGTTAAACATTATTTTAAAATCGGTGCAATCCATGATAGTTCAATACTCATTTGGGCTAAAATTGATAATAAAAAGATCATAATTGAGTATTGATATAAGTGATTACTATTCTGACCTCCTCCTCAAAAATCAAACAGCCCTATATGTTAGCATACATATACGTTATAAAATCCCACACAAAGAAAAACACCCGTTGAACCAAGGGTTCTGTGCGGGTGTAAGAAAAGCGGGACAACGGCGGTCTTATAGAACACTTTTTACTTTTAGGTTTAAGTTGGGAATTGGTTTAAATCTATATTTTTAAATTTTATTTCTCATATTATCAGAGTTTAATTATAAATGTTCATTTCTTAAAAGGGCACTCACAACTCACCACTTATCACTTACCACTCACAACTAAAAAAAGGGATAGCTATAGCCATCCCTTTTGATTTATATATTTTATAAGGACTAAACCCCTACGATCCTCTCTTTATACATTGCTAGAGCTTCATTAAGGCGTTCTGTTGCCCCTTCTTTGCCTGCATTATGTGAAGGATGAATGTAAAGTTTTACGCCTCTGTCAACCAGAATTTCGGCAACGGTGGCAATGGTCATCCAAACGGTTGTTATAAACGCCATGGTTGATACCGGACCTATCTTATCAGGATGACCTTTTAGATCAACAGAGGCATCTTCGATAGGTGCACAACTGTCCACGACGATATCCGCGATGTCAAAGATGGTCTTGCCGCAAGAATGACGTGTTTTCTTTCCTTTTGCCGCCGCAGCTGACCCATAAGCGATCACTTTCATGCCTTTTTCTTTGGCTCTGAGCGCTATATCAATATTGACATTATTAATTCCCGAATGTGAGAAAATCCACATACAATCTTTGGTATCAAAATTATAACCTTTCATGATCTGATCGCCATAGCCTTCAACGCGTTCGAGAAAAACGAACTGATGTACACCCATATCACCGACAATATGTGTAAAAAAGCTTAAGGGCAGTTCGCACATGGGATGAAATCCTACGAATCCACCGATACGTGGATACATTTCTTCAATAGGAAGTGTTGCATGGCCGCACCCAAAGGTATGAACCCAGCGTTTTTGTTCTATGGTATCCGCCATAAGCTGTGCGGCTTTCATGATATTTTCTTTTTGTGTTTCCTGAATATTGTTCATGACCGAGTTTACGTTTGCCAGCCATTCCATTGCTAATTTCATTTTCATTCCTCTATTTTAATGGTTTTTTAATATTTTGATTAAATGCCCAGATTGCCAGCAAGAACATAAGGCAGGCCGAGGCGATCAGAATTGTCGTTATATGTTGAATTCCCCAGGTTCTTGAGACAAATCCAACCAATAAATTCAATAAGGTATTTCCAAGAAGGGCGATCACAAGCGCAAATGAGAAGGCAATACCCGATAATTCGGCATAGCGTTCACCTACATAACCCAGCATCACCGGAAATCCGGATGCCAAACCCATACCTAACAGAAAGTAAGAGACCCAGATCATGGCAAGTGAACCCGACACCTGCACTAAGACAAGTGATATGGCGATCAAGATGCAGGAAAGTGAAAAAACACGAATCGGTCTTATCTTTTTTAGTACATAGGTCAGTATTAAACGGGCAATGGTCATTCCCACGACCAGCATGGTCAGTGAGAACAATGCTTTATCGTCCGCCAAACCATGAATATCCTTCAAATAGGACGTCGTCCAGTTGTTCGATATCCCTTCTACAGCACTCTGGAAGAAGAGCACAAATGCAAATAGGATCAAGACCTTATCTTTGAACATGGAGAATACTTTTTTTAATGGGATACCCTGTTGTTGTTTGGGTGGGGGGAAAGGAATAAGCATAAAGTAGATCACCGGCAGCAGCAAAAAGATCGCCGTTCCAAGTAAGACGGATTGATATGAAAAATGTTTTGTCAGCAATCCTGTGATCAAAGGCAGAAAAAGTGCTCCCAATCCGTAGAAAACTCCCAAAAGGCTCAAATTGGAACTCTTGTTTTCCGCGCTAACATCCGCAGCCAGGGCATTGGTCGCACCATTGATCATACCGCCCGTTATTCCAATAAAGAAAAAAGCGGCCTGAATTAATGGAAAAGAACCTGCGTAAACGATAAGAACAATACAAGCAATGATCAAAACAGATGAAATGATCAAAAGAAGCTTATAACCAAAACGATCAACAATGGCTCCAAAGAACAGTGAGCCAATCAAGATACCCAAAGGTAATAGGGAAGCGAGACTGCCTGCTGAAAGTTTACCCAGTTGGAATTTATCAACGAGAAAGGTATTGATCGTTCCCAGAGATAACATCGCGATACCGAAGAGAAACATACCAAAACATGCGGCTATAAAAACCAGATTGCTTTTTTTCATTTATCCTTCCTTATGTATTTAACATGGCAAGACGCCCGGCTCCGATGAGTCCGGCGTGTTTTCCAAGTGTAGTTGCTTCAAGTGAAACTTGCGTAATGCTGATGGGCTGTGCCCATTTTTTGGTTTCTTCAACGATTTGAGGTATAAATTGTACGGCGGGACCAAAAACACCGCCGCCCATAATGATCTTTTCAGGATTAAAAAGAGATACATAGTTTGCAATAGCCATTCCCCATAATTCAATACAGGTATCAAATGTTTTAATTGCTACCGGATCAGCGTGATCATATGCTTTAAAAACATCTTCTGAACACAATGTACTCGGATTCAATTCACCTTTGTATTCGGGCAAATTTTGGATCATTTCTTTAGCTGTTCTGGCGATCCCATCACCTGAGGCAAAATATTCGAAATTGCCGCATGTATCAAATTTTTTATCGTAAGGACGTTGCAGAGCCAACCAGCCGGTCGCACCGGCAATATCACCATGACCTCTTAATATTCGTCCATCAACGAGAATTCCGGCCCCAATACCGGTCCCCACTGCAACAAAAATCACGTTTTTACATCCTTTTGCAGTTCCCAGCCATGTTTCGCCAAGAATATAACAAGCCCGATCACTGTCAATAGAGATCTTAATATTCTTTGAAACGGTTTTCGCGAGGTGATCCATAAGAGGATATGCATCCCACCCCGGGATATTAGGTGCCCAAACTTTACCACTTTCTTGATAGACGATTCCCGGAATACAAACCCCGAGGGATAGCGCGTCCATATGGTTTGTCTGTGCAAAATGCAGCAATGAATTGATCAATGTGCTCATCTTATCTGCAGCATCTTTTCCACCGGCACCATTTAATTTAAGGGTTTCATCATTGAGTATCTCACCCCGTCCATTAAACAGCGCCGCAGCGATCTTGGTCCCCCCGCAATCAACCGCAATAAAACATTTTTTATTCATACATAAATCCTTGAACATCAGGTTCTTAGGTAATTATCATCCATATTTAAGAGTTTGATTTTACTTCATGTCGCCTAAATGGATCCCATAAAAGCTATTCAAGTTTAGAAGAAAAATTTTGATATGTCAAGAAGAAATTATATCTGTTTAAAATCGGTATTTACGATAGCATTCAAAACCATTCCGTGCCTATCATGAATTTATAAAAAAATCATATCGGCAATTCTTCAGCCGTAATAAGCGCTAATCGCCCTGCGCCAATCAGTCCCGCCTGATTTCCAAGTTGAGATAATTCAATCGTTACATCTTGCATACTGACCGGTTGGGCCCATTTGGCAGCTTCTTCATAGATTTGATGCTTGAATTGTGTTGCGGGACCAAAGACAGAGCCACCTAGAATGATCTTGCTTGGGTTGAAAATTGAAATAAGATTGGCGATGGATATACCCCAGTATCGAATTGCATTATCTAAAATCTTTTCAGCAATGGGATCTTCATATTTATAGGCATTAAAAACATCCTGAACATTTAGTTCATCTTTTTTAAGCAAGCCTTTATATTCTTTATCATCCCGAGACAACTCGTAAGCTCGTTCCGCAATTCCTTTTGCGGAAGCGTAGTATTCTAAATGCCCACATTTGGAGTAAGCAGGAATATGCTCCTTCTCGTTGCATAACCACCCGATCGCGCCTGCAATATTATTGTTTCCTCTTAATATCCTGCCATCGATCATGATACCTGCATAGATCCCCGATCCCACAGAATAATAAATTGAGTTTTTTGAACCTTTCGCCGCGCCTTTCCAATGTTCTCCCAAAATATGACAACAACGGTCGGACATAATCCTTACAGGCTGTTCGTATTTTTTCAGATCGTCAAGAAGGGGATAGTTGCGCCAGCCGGGAATGTTGGGGGACCATACAATGCCTGTTTTCTCATAATAGATTCCCGGAATAGAAATACCGATAGCTTTTACTTTAACCTCATGATTAGCGGCTTTTTTAATAAAATCATCGATTTGCTGACATATGAACCGTCCAACTTGGGTTGCACGCAAATCACCTAAGGGCCTAGTTTTGCTTACAACAAGCTCTCCATTGGTTCTAAATAATGCTGTTGATATTTTATTGGTCGTTAAATCAACTGCTATAACACCCATTTAATTCTCCATCATCTTAACATGTTTTCAAAATAATAGTAAAATATTTAGCCAAAGACAAAAGTATTAACTCAAAGATCCAAGATACAAAAAAACAAAAGGCAAATGTGCAATTTCAATTATAAAAATTTCCTGTATAAGAATCATACAGGAAATAATTTAAGTTGACAAAATAATTAAATTGATTTATGTTTTAACGTTTCCTGCAACGGTTACAACCAAATTAAATCAGCTAAACAGAATATACAGACGCAGATACAGGAATTCCTGTAAATAACATGCAATATACAAGGAGATTTATGATGCGTAATCGATCAAAGATCCTTCTAATGCTTGCTTTTGCCCTCATCCTGCCATTCCATGCAATGGCAGGCGGTGGTAAGATATCGGGATTGATCTTCGATAAACAAAACAAAGAAGCATTGGTTGCCGCGAATATCATGATCACAGAGAAATGGAATAATGATATTGCGGTGGAACTTGAAACTGTTCGGGGAACTTTTTCGGATAAAGACGGATATTTTGTCCTCTTAAATGTGAGTCCCGGTACATATACTTTGAAAGTTTCCATGATGGGTTATAGCGATCTTATCATGGAAAAGGTTAGGGTCAATTTGGATCGTAGCATTCAGCTCGAATTCCCTATGACTCAACAAACGGTTTCGCTTGAAGCGGTCACAGTTATTGCGAAGAAAGAGATCATCAGGCCCGATCTTGCCTCATCACAGGAGATCATTGGCAAAGAACGCCTGGAAGATGCCCCGGTTATGAGAATGGATGAATTCATGGCAAGTATGAAGGGTGTGGAGCTTGTTTCAGATGCGGATGGTTCCGGACTGAGCATCCGGGGAGGGGAAGTATCGGAGACAGATATTCAAATCGACGGTATTTCTTCAAGAGATGCCCGATCAGGTAATTCTTATTTATCCATTAACTCTTCTTCGGTTGAGGAGCTCCAATTGCTGACCGGCGGTTTCGAGGCCAAATACGGTGGCATTCAATCCGGTTTGGTCAATGTTGTTACCAAAGAGGGTTCGCATGAAAAATTTGATTTTTCTGGTCGTTTTAATATTACTCCTGCGGGTCAACAGCGATTTTTTGGTGAAAATCCCTGGAGTGAGGAGGGCATGATATACCGTATTTATGCCGACACCAGTGATAACGGATATGCTTATATCGGGACAGAAGACGATACCACAGGTACCATTCCCATCGAATTTTCAGGCTTTAGAGGTTGGGACTTTAAACGCGAAGGTACACGTAATTATCAAAGCATCGGACTCGACGGCATTAAATTATCACCTGAACAAAAGCGTCAATTATGGCTCATCCAACATCCAACCTATGATGTAGCCTCACATTCAGATATCTATGCAGAAGGCACTTTAACGGGTCCCGTACCTTTCAGTAAAAATGCTACTTTTATGCTGGCGGGAAAATTGGAACGCTCCGAGTTTGCCTTTCCTATCGGTCCGCGTGAAAATTATATGGACTGGAATTCACATCTGAAGGTCACTTTGAGACCTACAGAAAGCTCCAAGGTTTCCTTAAGCGGTATGTATGCGCATATGTCAAGCAATACGACAAGCAGGCCCAGTACAGTGGGCGGCGGCCTTCAGGATTATTCAAGCCGTTTCGGATATCTAAGCAATTCCGAACAGGCCGTACGGCAACAAGCGGGTATTTTATCAAATTTTGCACAAATGTATAATAAGAGCTTTTTGCAATATTTGGATCAATATTGGTTCATGGGTGGAATTAAATGGAGCCAAACCTTAACACCCACTTCTTATTTTACGATGGAAGCACAAGTCAATTACCAAGATAATAATATTCAGCCGATGTCAGCTGACCCCGGTCTTGAATCCAATTCCGTTATGCTTGATTCCTTTAGTGTCCTAAATTATCCTTCAATCGGAACTCCCAATGGATCAACAAATTATGGGAAAGACCTAACAGATCTATTTTATATTTTCGGAGGGCTTCAAGCGGTTGATTCATCAAATACTCTCAGTACCGTTCTTAAAGGAAACTATACTGCTCAGTTGGGACGCAACCACGAGTTTGAAGCCGGATTTAACTTAAACTATACCCGTTCATTCGTTTACGCCGGAACATGGTATCAATCCAGTCAAATGTATACGACAGGTGTTCCCGACACCTGGCAGTATTATACCGCTAAACCCTTGGAAGGCGGGATCTATGTCCAGGATAAACTTGAATTTCAGGGTATGATCGCTACGATCGGTTTGCGAGGAGACTATTTTAATCCTCAAAAAGATGCTTTTCTTCTCGATCACCCTATCGACCAGGCCTATCCGGACTTCTATAATCTCGTTTATCAATATCTTCCCGGCAGTTGGGGCTCTTACGAAAGATGGGTCCTGTTCCGAGAAATGCTTGATAGTCCTCCTAATTGGCCAACTAAACCCCATAACGGTGAATTCAAAATATCACCAAGACTGGGCGTTTCTTTTCCGATCACTGTAAACAGCAAAATGTACTTCAACTATGGCCATTTTTACCAACGTCCCAATTACACATACCTTTATAATCTTGCTATTGTGGGCGATAAGGCGGTCCTACCGACACCCGAACTGCCAATGGCCCGTACCGTCTCGTATGAATTCGGCTATGAACAGCGTTTTTTAGGCGACTTTCTTGGAAATGTCGTGGTTTATTATAAAAATATGTCAAATATTCCGCTGCCCAGGACTTACATTAATTATTGGGAAGAATTTCAAGCTACGAAATATTATCCTGATGGTTATTCCGATACCAGAGGCATCGAATTACGCCTAGAAAAAAGCTCGGGACGCTTTTTTACCATGTGGTGTAACCTTGATTACATGTTGAAAAGCTGGGGACAAAGCGGTTTGCGTTATATTTACGAAAATCGAATAACCGCAACTGATGAACAGAGAAGTGCAAATTTATCGACTCTGACACCATTACCTACCGCAAACGCCAATCTATCTTTTCATACACCTAGCAATTTCGGTGCGCCCCTCGGTGGTCTTTATCCTTTTGGCGGTTGGCGTATCAGCGCTCAATTTAAATGGGCTGATGGCGGAGAAGCCGTTATGCGCACAGATCCTCTTACCGGAGAACAGCTTAAAGTCGAGATCATTGATTACAGCAATACGGACCTCAGAGCTGTCAAACGCTTCCAGTACAACGGTCATTATCTGGAGCTAGGCGTTACGGTAACCAATCTGTTCAATCAAAAACGATTGTATACCGGCGGTATGAACAGTACACAATATAATAATTATAAAGAATCCCTAAAATTCTCATTTGAGGAAGACGAAAAATTCGGCAATGATAAATGGGGTGAATGGGACAAAGACTATATTGATACCGGTTGGCTTGAAGCTCCGATATTTCTTAATCCTCGCCGAATCATAATAAGTCTGACTTTGGACATATAAGGAGGTAATAATGAATAAGAATATAAATCGACTTCTGATCTTTCTACTCATTTCGGCCATGATGGTTTTTGCACAGAAGAATTTCAACGGTCCGCCCATGTTCCTGAATGTGAATGCCATTAATTTTTCATTGAAGAAAACCAACGGGGAAGGGCAGTTTAGCAATCAGTACAGCTGGATGCTGACAGGATCTAATCAGGAACAAACAGAAGAATGGTATTATCCCAGTGATCAGTGGCATTCGCAAATGCTTTATCAGATATTCAACCCTGTTTGTTTTGACGATGCGGGCTTTACGAATGAAAAACAACAACATCTTGTGATCCCTACAAAATGCATCAATAACGGAAAAAATGATTTTTCATGGGAACACCGGCGTGTGCGGCCTCCGTATGTGATCGTGGATGATGTTCCACAATACCAGTCATATACTTGGGAGCTTGATCCTGACATCCCTTCGGATATAGTCGCGGAATGGGAAGACATTTATGTCAATTATGGCATGCGCGCACACGTAAAAATGTATGCCTATTGCAATGAGAATCATAATAACTACTTCATTTACCGGGCAACATTAAAATTCACGGGAGAAACACGGCGTCCTATTGAATTACCCGATACTTCAAGTTTTTTTCCTTCGCAAACCGTCAATATGTGGTGGCCGATCTCTTTCAGCTTCGGTCCTTCAAAAGCCGGAGAATACATGAGCGCAAGCTATTTTCGATTTGAAGGCGAAGACGATTTGGACAGCTGGTTTGCCGATGAAGTAAAATTAAACGATAGTGGACGCGATTCATTGAAAGTTGCATATTACTGGGATTATAAAAGTCAGGGATTAGCTGCATATAAAAATGGCAGTACGGATGATACCGGCGATCCTGATCGTGTTTACGGGCATCTCCACGCCCCTCAGATCCCGGGTTATGCGTTACTCCATGCAGCAAAAAACAGTTTTGATCCCCACGATGACGATGTGGCTCAACCTTATGCGATACCACATGCCGATATTGCGAACGACCTGTGGACACGTATCGATCCCGGTATACGTGACACATATATCGGCGATGACAGTCGTGGACGATTTCCTCTGGATCCCGTGACAGAAGGATGGATGGGAGCAAATGCCTCTCAAAAGGGTCCAATGAGATTTATTACAGTAGGTCCATATGAGTTGACACTGGACAGGGAACAGCAGTTAGTCGATTCGATCTGTGTGGTCTATGCCATCGGAGTCGGCACGATCGATTATGAAACAGCGGATTCTGTAGGTAGAGCCTGGTTGAATAACGAAATTACCGATGATGAAAAACGAGATGCGATATTAACGGGTAAGGATTCACTTTTCAAGGCCATGGACCGCGCCAACTGGGTTTGGCAGCATGATCTTAATGTTCCGGATCCGCCCCCAGCCCCGGATATGACGGTCACCAGCGATGCCGATCAAATCATTATAAATTGGTCGTATCCTTCAGATGATTACTTTCTTGATCCGGACACGGATACCGACGACTGGTATGCCTGGCGAGTTTATAGAAAAAAAGGTGCCTCAACTGTGGGGGATCCCGGTGATAATTTCAGCAATGAAAGATGGGAATTGATCTACGAGACGAACGAGCGGACTGAAATGACTTATGTTGACACGGGTGTTACAAGAGGTGTTTCCTATTACTATGCCGTAACGGCACTGGACGACGGGACACAAAATACTTTCGGCCTTTTTCCCGGGCAGCGTTTAGAGAGCTCCCGTTTTGCCAACCGCAGTCAGCTTCCAGCAAATCCATTTAAAGCCGGCATGAACACATCACAAGATGTAAGGGTAGTTCCCAATCCGGCAACCTTGAATTCCGGTGCACTGGGATTTCCAGGAAATGAAAATCAGATCGTTTTTGCCTATCTACCTTACAAATGCCATCTGATGATCTTTACCGAAACCGGTGATCTTGTTGATGAATTAGATCATATCGGGACCGATCAGGAGATATGGCAGCAGAAAACCGACAATAACCAGTATATATCAAGCGGCATCTATATCCTTTACGTCATTGGTGCCGAAGATGCATCAGGGAACGCGCTACCGGATGAATTTGAAAAATTCGTAATCATAAGATGACAGAAAGGAAACTTATTATGAAAAGAGATTTACAATATATTTTGATCTTCATCATAGTTCTGGCGTTGCCTGTCCTCGGTTTTGCGGTAGAGAAAAAAGCGCAGGTCGGATTCCGTTTTCTGGCAAATCCGATTTCCGCCGAAGCGATCGCACAAGGCGGGATGGGTGTCGTCGGCATTGAAAATGCCAACACAGTATTCTGGAATCCATCCGGACTTGGGTGGCTCAATTCATCTTATGATTTTGCGGCAAGCTATACCAGAGGAATTGCGGATATAAACTACGGAGCTTTCGCAGGTGCCATTAAGATGGGGAATTCGGGTGTACTTGCTTTGGATATGACCTATATGGATTACGGTGTATTCAATGGAACTATCAGAGCTGACAATGAGGACGGTTTTACGGAAACAGGAACATTTACACCATCGGCATATGCGGCCGGTTTAAGTTATGCGCTACGTGTATCGGATAGATTTGCTTACGGTGTTCGTTTGAAATATGCATATCAAGATCTGGGTACTGTTACTGTAGGAATTGCAGGCTCGGATGTGGATGACACCTCGCTTGTTACAGATATGATCGAGAACAAACATGGTGAAATGGCAGTTGATATCGGGGCTACCTATGACTTTATGGATAGTGGTATTCGTTTTGGAGCCGTCATTCAGAATGTTTCCAGAGAAGTAACCTATGTTCGTGAAGCTTTCCCCCTGCCTTTTTCTGTTTCATTTAGTTTGCAAGCCAATATTCTTAAATTAATTGGCAAAGAAAATCAACAACACGACATTGTAGTGGGAATTGAAAGTACACATCCGCGAGATTATAAGGAAAAGCTTAAATTTGGCTTCGAATACCGATATCTAAAAGCTTTTATCTTACGAGCAGGCTATCGTTTGAATTACGATCAGCGCGGTTTTACTTTTGGGCTTGGCTTAGATAAAGAGATCGGTGGAATGCATTTACGCGTCGATTACTCATTTGAAAGTTACGGCGTATTTAAAGCGGTCAATACCTTTACAATTGGAACTTCCTTCTAAATGTTGACATACATTAGCAATTGTCAATTATACCATACTCCCGAGAAGATCTGTCATCTTGCTCTCGAGAATGGAAAGATCATCAGAATCCTAAGCACTCTTCCTAACAATGGGAGAGTGCTATTTAATGCCGGGAATAATATCGTTGCCCCCGGGACAACGGCGGTCTTATAGAACACTTATTACGTTTAAGTTTAAGTTGGGTAACGGTCATATAGTACCGCATAAAGTGTTGTATTAAAGAGCCCACTCTTTCGAGCGGGCTTTAATTATCAAGATGTCCGATTTATTGGGAGAAGGTCACTTCTTCTAATAAAATATATTTAAAAAGGAAAATTTAGTATAATACACATAGTGTGTACCCCCATTTTATTGTTTAATTGTTTTTATATTCCCAAATAAAATAATTTGATAATGTGTTACCATACCAAAGACGACCATCAGTACTTTCAAAATCATTTTTTGACATATGAACAGGTGAATTAAACCTTGTTTCAACAAGATATCTTCCTGTTGAAAACTTTTGATATCCTTTTAGAGTAATTGTTCTTTGAACGGATTCCATGCTGGAAATTTTCATAAACCAATCAGGAGACCAATAACCCGTATAGGGGGGGGTAAATACATTTTTCAATATAGATTTATATACTTCTTCATTGTCGATATTATAGAATACAACTCCACTATTAAAATAATGAAATACCTCACCGTCCATTAAATTTGGGTCTAGTATATATAAATCCTCTTCATCATTATTTGTGATTGATATTGTATATGATATTGTTGCTGTATCTGAATTATCTAAAACAATAATTGTATTTTCATTAGTTGAATCTAAAGTTATACTTATTCCTTCGCGAAATTTGTTATCATTTATTAGTGCAGATTTAACATTGGGATTATCACAGGGGTTTTCAATATATAGCCAGGACCAATCAAACATTAATACATTTGAAGGACCTTCAGTATTGTATCCTAAATCAAACATTGCGGGAACAGTCACAAGGTTTAGTGAATATATAACACTAAAAAAATATCCCATATACTCCCTTTTATCGTTTGAGCATATAATGAAGGGTTTATCTGCCCATTCCATTGGAAATATTTTATATGGTTGTATTGTGTCCCAACCTGGAATAAAATTTCCTTTATCTTCTTTAAGATATATGCAATGACTGGACCAATCATAATAATCTATATCATCACTTGTAAACCATGGTTCAGCTTTTAGGCGTAAAGAATTTAAGTTTTTATCCATTACGTCAGTTACTTTTAATTTATCATTGGAAAGAAAATATATTGCAAAAGGATAACCATCCTCAGGTTCATTAATTGGTGTACAGCTCATCGTAAAAATGATTAAAAGAAGGACAATAATAATGTGTCTGATTTTCATAGTGATCCTAAGCAGATATTATTTATAATGGATAATATATATTTATTTTCTCTACCTACCAAGCATTAGTGACCTCCTCCCCCAAAATAGAACAATCCTAAATGTCGGCATACATATTCGCAATAAAATCCCACACAAACAAAAAAACACCCGTTGAACCAAGGGTTCGGTACGGGTGTAAAAAAAGCGGGGCAACGGCGGTCAAGACGAACTCTTTTTACGTTTAGGTTTAAGTTGAGAGAAGGTCATATAGTACCACATAAAGTGTTGTACTAAAAGAGCCCACTCTTTCGAGCGGGCTTTTTATTTATAGAATACTTTATGTGTGTTTTTGCAAGGGGCTCAAACTACTGTAAATTCTTACCTCTTTGAAAACAATCTTTCAACCATTCGTGATCAATCTCATTTAATTTTTGTAATGATTCTGGAATATGATCAATTAATTGATCACCAGTATTTAAAGTAATTTCTTCGTAATAATCATCAGTTTCAATAAGCGCATATTTCTCAAAAATTCTATTTACCTTTACACTTATAACATCAAAAGTCTCAAATCCATTAATATTTTTAGTTCTTACAATTATTCCAGAATCATCTGGCATCAATCTAAGAGAGGTAACTGGTACTATATAACCAAGATTTTCTATCGGTTCTGCAAGAGTTACAGTTGGTATATAAAAACTTACACCAAATAATGGTTTATCAATTGTCGGACCTAAATTCAATTCAGTTTGGGTTGCACATGATGAAAACAAAATAATTACAGAAAGAATACAAACTACTTTCACCAACGTACTTTTTTTGATTGATTGTACATTCATAATGCACTCCCTTCTTCAAATTTAATTAAATAACTTATGTGCTTACATTAAGTATAAATTATCCCCGTTATACATGCAAGTATATTTTGACCTTCCCCAAAATCAAACAGCCCTATATGTTAACATAACTTAGTCGCTATAAAACCCCACTCAAACAAAAAAACACCCGTTGAACCAAGGGTTCTGTGCGGGTGTAAGAAAAGCGGGACAACGAACTCTTTTTAGCTATTGTTTTAAATTGGGTAGGGAGTAAATGATTATTTATCCTTTTCCTTTTTTTCATGCTCTTCAAGCCACTTATCCATATATGGTAGATATATTTCCGCAAATTCTTCAAGCTGTTCTTCCGTCAATCCTAAAGTAAAGGGTTCAATGAGTTGTTTGATCTGAAATGTGTGCTTTGACTCCACCCCCTCAGGTGCTAAGGCTTTTAGAATTTGAATCTGATCAAGAATTCTTTGAGTTTGAAGATGGATCTTCTTGGAATACTGACCTTTGCTATATTTCAATCTCAATAAGCGGATAACAAACTCTAAATATTCGAAATCCTTTTTGATATACTCGTGACCATAATTGCTGAGTAATATGTAGAACCCATCAATTTGATCATTAATTGCCTTTTCATTACCTGGGGCAAGGTGTAGAACTTTCCTGACTGATTTCACATATTCGTAGAAATGCTTCTCAGCCTTATGATGTTCAGCGATTTTAAGAAATGCATCTCTAAGCAAGGTTCTATAATGTTTTTTAAGGGGTAGTCTACTTAAGGCTACTTCAGCAGCAGGAATTAATTTATCAATACCAGATAATTCCATGTGCTGTCTTAAAGCATATGACACCAGTTGGGTTTCGCTCATTTTTTCAAGTTTCTTTAAGTTCTTTTCGTGATTATCTTTCACTGTTTAGCCTCCATTTGGGCATTAAATATATTATGCAGGTATGTTTTATCTGCGTTTTTGTAGTGGATTATTTTATTGATTGGGGTTGGCATTATCAATTCTTTTTTTCATTTTATGGTACTTCTTTTTTACCTAATAATAATAAACTTTTTAACCACAGATTCACCTTCAAACAAGAGTGGTAAGCCTGTCTCTGTTTCATTTATATTTTTCGTTACTCGGATATGAGCGATATATACGCCACTTTTTACGACCTGGCGGGAA
>Ga0208769_1000015_pt1 | contig 92419 bp, 100 predicted proteins | sample AntAceMetag02UKC_FD_184768 | JGI IMG/M metagenome (GOLD analysis project Ga0208769, IMG submission 184768) | Saline lake microbial communities from Ace Lake, Antarctica- Antarctic Ace Lake Metagenome 02UKC (SPAdes) (version 2) | ecosystem: Environmental > Aquatic > Non-marine Saline and...
AATTTGTTAATTGATCAGTTTTTTAATCAATCATCTCTAGCTAAGGCAGAGGTAAAGATGATTTTACTTGATAAATCAGCTTATTTACCTGAAGAATTAAGTAATATTCAAACCAGTCTTTTCAATAATCCAGCTATTCATGGCTTGATAGCACAAACAGCTAGATATGAGTTGTATGAGGTTACTCAGGATCCAATTATTAGTTGCTTGGTTGACAAGACAGATCAGGGTAGGGTGATGACTAGGGCTCTAGATTGGGATAAGTATTATGCTTCAGTCAATGAGTTGGGGGAGATTTATGCCGCAAATTTTGCTGGAGAGATCAAATTATCTCTTTTAGAGGAATATTCTTTTTCTTGTTTAAAAGATTTCGGAGTTGAGGCTAATTTTACTATAGGTGAGTGGTCTGAAGGGGAAATTAGATTAGGTTTTGATGGGCTGGGTGTTTTATTTAAGTTATATAGCTTGAGGGAGGGAATGGTTTATTATGGTGCTGGTCAAGAGCAAAGTTTTTCTCATCTTCTTGAACTAGATGAGGAAAATAAGCTTAGGTTTGAAAGACAAGGCTCAAACTTGAAATTTTATGAAAATAATGCTTTAATAATGGAACTTGAAGACAAAAGCCTGGTTGATAAATATTTAGAAAAAATGACCTTTTCTCTTGTCCCTTATCCAGAACAAATTATTTCACTTCAGCTGGGAGAATTTAGTATTAGTCCACGAAATTAAATGTCAAAAATTTGGATAATTGTCCCAGCATATGCTGAGGCTGAGAGGATTGGAATAGTTTTAGATGAATTAAGCAAATTACCATACCAGATCCTTGTGGTTGATGATGGCTCACCAGACCAGACTTTTGAGGTCGCAAAAGCTAGATCAACAGTTACTCTGAGGCATAAGATTAATTTAGGCAAGGGGGCGGCTATGAAAACTGGTTGTGAGGCAGCCTTAAGGCTGGGGGCTGAATATTTGGTAGTTATTGATGCTGATGGTCAGCATCGTCCTGAGGATGTGATTAGATTTGTGAATAGGCTTGAGGCTGGAGATGAGGTGGTTTTTGGTAAAAGGGATTTTAATCGTGGGATGCCGATGATGATGGCTCTAGGTAATCAAGCTTTGAGTAGTTTAGTTAATATTTTTTTCAAAATAAAAATAGCTGATACCCAAAATGGTTTTCGGGCTTTTACAGCCTTAGCTTATCAAAAGATTAAGTGGCAAGCAGCTAGATATGATGTTGAGACTGAAATGGTGGTGAATGCTGGTCGGGCTAGACTTAAATATAGCGAAGTTAATATCCCAACGATTTATTTAGATAATTATAAAGGGACGACGCTTTTTGATGGTTTTAAGATTTTGTTTAAAATTATAAAGTGGAAAATTATTAAAAGATAAAATATGTTATTAGGAATTCAAGTTATTGCCATAATCTTTGGCATCGTTATGATGTATCTAACTTTTTTGTATTTTAAGAGGAAGGATTTTAATAAATTTCAGTTAGCTTTTTGGGAGATATTATGGTTAGCTTTTTTGTTTGTCGCTATCTTACCTGATTCAGTTAATTCAATAACCGAACAATTGGGCATAGTTAGAGCGATGGATTTATTCATGATTCTTGGTTTTGTATTTGTAATTTCATTAGCTTTTTATAATTATTTAGTGGTGGGTAAGTTGAAAAAAAGTCTAGAAAAATATGTGAGAAAAGAGGCTTTAACAGATTTAGAAAAGCATGATCAATAAACAGTCAATTTCAGTCGTTATTCCTGTTTATAACGCGGAAAAAACTTTAGTAGCTTGTCTTGAGCATTGTTTAAGTCAGGACTTTTTAGGTGAGTATGAGATTATTGCTGTAGATGATGGCTCAACTGATAATTCAGCTCAAATTATTAAAGATTTTGGCGAAAAGGTAAAATATGTCCATCAGCAAAATTCTGGAGCTGGGTCTGCTAGAAATAAAGGCGCTCAAAAAGCTCAAGGGAATATTTTAGTTTTTACTGATTCAGATTGTTTACCAGCTAGAAATTGGCTCAGCACATTACTCCAAGGATTTTCTAATGGTCAAAAAGTCGCTGCTGTTCAAGGAACTTATGACATTGCTAATGTTGGTAAACCTATGGCGGAGATGATTAATTTTGACATTCAGGAAAAGCATAAAAACATGCCAAAATTTATTAAGGTTTTTGGTTCGTTTAATATTGCTATTAAAAAAGAAGTTTTTATTGAATTAGCTGGTTTTAGCTCTGACTATCAAGCTTTGTCAGCTGAAGATGTTGATTTGTCCTATCGTTTGATTGAAAAAGGTTATCAAATAGCTTCAGAGTTGGATTCTAAGGTGGCCCATTTTCATACTGACAAATTACAAAAATATTTAAAAGAACAAAAGCGTCATGGATATTTTAGGGTTAAGCTTTACAGGGATCATCCTCAAAATAAATCAGGAGATGGTTATGCTGGTTGGAAAGAGATGCTCCAGACTGCTGGCTCTGCTTTGATTTTTTTAAATGTGATTTTTTTAGGGATTGAATTAATTGTTAGCCAGAGTCTATATAGTTTGTGGTCGTTGATATTTTTTATAGCCTTGGTTTATCTAGTAGAAGTTCCGCGGAGTCTAAAAATGATTCAAGTTAAAAAAGATTGGCGTTATTTGTCTTTTGCAGTAGTTATGTTTTTACGTTCCTTGTGGCGAACAGTCGGTTTTTTAAAAGCTTTTTTAGGATTCAAAAAAATCTAATATGCCAAAAATTTATTTTGTGACTTATGAAAATTTTACCAATGCTCGTGGAGTTAGCGAGTATCTTAAGCATACTAGAAATAGTTTGCGAGGGAGCTATGACTTGGTCACAATTTGTCCTGGTCAAAGTAGGCAGACCTTGGAAAAAGATGGGGCGACTTGGGAGATATTACCAACTTCAAAAAATAGTTTTTTAAAAATTATCGGCTTTCAATATCAGGTTAAAAAATTTATTTTAGAGCAGTCAGACTCAGCTGAGAGTATTATTGATTTTCAAGAAACATGCGGTTTTTTAGCCCTGCTCAGTCAGAAATTTAAAAATAAAGTTTGTCAGACAGTTGTTACTTATCATCATAGTCATGCTGAAGAGCTTAAAGTCGCTTGGCGGATGTGGCGTTATCAGCCTTTGGCAGTCCTAAAACAAATTTTCATGTTACTTTCATCTTTTGAGCAGAAAAAAAGTATTAAATGGGCTAGGTGGGTAATTACTGTAACTGAAAAAGCTAAGATTGAGGTTTTAGCTTTTGGCCAAAAAAGTAAGAAGGTTTTTGTTGTTCCAAATTCTTTTTCTGGCTCAGGGATTATCCCCATTGCGAATTTAAGCTCTTTATCTCGCAAATATATATATTTAGGTGGTTTTGATGCTCGGAAGGGGATTGATTTAGCACTTAAAGCTTTTTTAAAAATTAAAGGTCCAGAAGACACCTTTGACTTGATAGGAACAGGGCCATTGATGCCTTGGGCAAAGAAATTTGTCCAAAAAAATAACTTAGCTAAGCAAGTTATTTTTCATAATTATGTAGACAGAGTTAAAAAAGATGAGCTTATGCAATCAGCTGAGACTTTTGTTTTTCCAAGTTTGTGTGAAGGCTTTGGAATTGTAATCTTAGAGGCTATGCAACAAGGCTTGCAGATTGTAGCTTCTGATCTAGCAGTCTTCAGGGCTGAATTTGGTGAAAGTTTGGTATATTTTAAAGCTGGTGATGTCGTAGACTTAGCTAAAGCAATGCAGGGTCAGTTTCAGGTTGATCTAGATCAATATCAACAAATTTTAGAAAAATATTCTTTTAAAAATTTTAATTTAGCTTGTCAAGCAGCTTTTAATAATATTTCTCATGAAAGATAAGATAATAACATTTTTTAAAAATCCTTATTCATATTTTTTATTATTGATTATAATTTGGTTTTTTGGGATGTGGTTGTGGCAAGTTCCTCAGCAAGACTTTGTTTTCCCTTCTTCAGATGATCTCGCTTTTCATATTCGGATTGCCAATAATATAGAACAAGGAGATTTTGAGAGGATCCCTGGACAAATCTATTTTCCAGGTTATTCGTATTTAATGGTAGGAGCCAAGTCTTTACTTGGACTAGAATACACAACAACTTCAGTCGCTTTTTCTTATTTTTTGTTTCCATTGTTGTGTACTTTGGCTCTGCTTTTATTGGTTAAGTTATGTGGCAAAAAATACGCTTTATGGTTGAGTCCGCTTTTGGTTTGGTTTATGTCTTTGCAAATTTTAAATATCTGGGGAGGACATTTTCCCTATTTATTGAGTTCATGTTTAGTGCTTTTGGCAATTTTGTTGATTGAAAAAAAATGGTTGTCAGGAGTAATTTTAATTATTTCAATTCTTTTTCACCCTTTAATTTTTTTGTTTGGTTTAGGAATGTTTGCTGCTTATTGGTTATTTTTTGAAAGAAATTTTAAAAGTTTTTTAGCTCGCTTTGCTCTACCATTTATTGTAACCTTGCCCTTTTTGTATAATTTTTATTTAGAAATAATTAGATTTTTAGGCATCAAATTAGGTATAGTTAAAGAAACCCAAGAATTTTCTGAATCTTCAGATTTAGGAAAAATGACTGATATTGTCCCTCTTAAAAAATATACAGCTCACTTGACAGCAGTCTGGCCATGGTCTTGGCTGGCTGTCGGTTATTTGTTTTGTAGAAGAAAATTAGCTGATAAAAAAATTCAAGTTATTTTAGCGGTTTGGTTTTTGGTAGCGTTAATTTTTTCTCAAATCCCCCTTGTTGTACCAGAAAGAATAGTGAGAGATTTGGTTATCCCCGGAGCGATTTTGGCGATTTGGATGTTGAGTGAAATTTTAGTTAAACGCTTAAAAACTCCAAAAATTATTTTGTTAGCAATTTTTGCCTTGCTGGTTATTTTTGTGACCCAAACTACTCAAGATGATATTGTTTGGGCAACTACCCCGTATATTAGCCAAGGAGAAGTTCAGTCTATCCAGTGGCTTGCTAAACAAGCAGCACCAACAGACGTGATTGTGACTGATATTACTGGGCGTTGGTTAGAGGCTTATTCATCAGCTACGATTATAGTTTTAAGTCCAATTGAGAGTGAAGAAAAGTTTCAGGATATTGAATACTTAAAAAGCGTTTCTGCAGATTTTGTTTATCTTGGTAAAAGAATGAGCTATTGGGAAGCTCCGGGATATGTGTATACTCCACGAAAATATCTTGAGCATGATTTTTATAAAAATATTTTAGACAACACTGATATTCAGGTTTATCAAGTAAATTTAGATTAAATGAAAATTTGTTATTTTAATTCATTTTATGACTCAGGGATTGTCGCTGGGGTTGAATTTTATCTACAAAGTTTGGTTAAATCTGTTTCAGCTGAAAATGAAGCAGTAGTTATTACTACTACGGGTTTTAATTTTAAAAATATTTTTAAGCCGCAGGTTGAAAAGCGGGGAGCGTTAACTATTTATCGATTTTTTCCGCTCAATTTTGCTTGGTATGCTAAGCTCCATAAATATCCTTTAGCCTGTCGTTTAATCTGGTATTTAGGAGATATTTGGAATTGGCAGGTTTATCTGATGCTTAAAAAAATTATAAAATTAGAAAAACCTGATTTACTGCATTCGCATAATATTTATGGTTTGTCCTGCGCGGTTTTTAGTGTAGGTAAAAAAATGAAAATTCCTCATCTTCACACTTTGCATGATTATCAGCTACTTGAGCCAGGCGGGACTATGCTTAGAAATAGTCAGCTTAAAAAAAGTTTAACTTGGTTTGAAAGATTGTTTGTCAAGATTAAGCTTAGCTTTGCTAAAAAAATTAATCAGGTATTAGCTCCTTCTCAGTTTATTATTGATTTACATAAAAAATACGGTTATTTTCCAAATCAACCTACCCAAGTTTTAAGACTGGGGGCTGATCTAGAGACCATTGTTCCCCTAGAAGAATATAAAGATACTCAAAAAAGATTTGTCTATATTGGCCGCATAGTTCGAGAAAAAGGGCTGTTGGATTTAATTCAAGCTTTTAAAAATATTTCTGATTCAAATGCTGTTTTAGAGATCGCTGGTCAGGGTCCTTTGGAAGTTCAGGCCAAAAAATTAGCGAGTGGTGACTCACGGATAAAATTTTTGGGTTTTGTGGTTGGGGAAGAAAAAATAAAGTTAATTAGAGAAGCTTATTACTTAGTTTTACCTTCTATTTGTTATGACAATTCTCCAGTGACAATTTATGAAGCTTTTAGTCAGGGAGTGCCAGTAATTGCCAGTAGGCTAGGTGGGATTCCGGAGTTGATTGACAATGGAGAGAGCGGTTGGCTATTTACTGCTGGAAATATTTCAGAAATCGAAAAAATAATTACTCAAACCCTAGAACAAGTGGCGGTAAGAGACAAGCAAGCTGAGACTGCTTTGCATGTTTATCAGACAAGGCTTTCAAAAGACGCTCATGATCAAATTTTAAAAGAAATCTATGGAAAATATTTATAAAAATAAACACATTCTATTTTTAACAGCCTTTTTTTATCCGTATTTAAATGGGGCAACTATTAGAAATTATAAAACTATTTCTGCCCTTAAAAAAGCAGGTTATCAAATAACAATTGTTTCACCTTTTGCAGGGAGAGAAGATTTGCCTAGCTTAGCTCTAGGGCGCTGGCCATTTTCATGGTTAAGATTTAGAAAATTTATCAAGCATCTAAAAAAAAATAATCCTATTGATTTGGTTTACTCTGAGTCTTGGCAATTTGATTTATTAGGAAGTTATGCTGCTAAAAAATTTGGGGTTAAGCAGATAATTGACATTCATGGTCCAGAGAAAAAAGAAATTATTGAAAATATGCCGGCAGGTATAACAAAAAAAATAATTTTATATTTTCTAAAAAAGCATCAAAAAGTTTTACAAAAAGCTACAGCCCTGACAGTAGCTGAGAAGCCGATTGTCGATTGGCTTATAACAGAGCTTGGTTTAAACAAAGACAAAATGACAGTAATTGAAAATTATCCTGATGCTGAATTGTTTAAATTTGTAAAGCATGTTTCTCATAAGCCTTTTTGCGTGGGTTTTTTGGGAACTTTACAAATTGGTCGGATTAGTCCTTTGTTGCAAACCATGCAAGCACTACCAAATTTTAGATTAAAAGTTTTAGGTACAGGGGATGGTGAAGAAGAAATAAAAAAATTATCTAATGCTGAATTAAAAGCCGCTAATGCTTATGAGCAGGTTCCTGCTCAATTGGCTGATTTTGATCTGGGGGTTATTTTTTCACTTAAACCTGAAGGTATGACCGACAAAGGCGCACCAATGAAATTTTATGAATATCTTTTAGCTGGGGTTCCAGTCTTGGCCGTGAATTTTGAGTATTTACGAGGAGAGATTGAGGGAAATAATTTGGGTAAGGTTTGTGCTGTGGCAGAAATAAAAACAGCGCTATTAGATATAGCAGCTAATTATGAGAAATACCAAATTGGGGTAGAAAATTATCAAGATGTTTTACGCAATAAATATTCTTGGCAACAACAAGAAGAAAAATTGCTTACCTTGATAAATAGTCTGGTTTAGTATATTTTTTAACGCGGTGAGTTAGGTGCCAGACTAGACCTTTGAGTCGCGAGATAAAAAATTTATATTCTCGATGTAAGAATAAATTCGCTATTAAAACATAAAGCTTGAAAATGGTAAAAATTATTTTTTGCCACCAGGTCCCGTGTTTTCGAATTAGCAGAAACATGTTGCGAGTATCATAAAAAGCAGTGGTTTGGCTAAGTTTTTGCCCTCCTACTGCGGCACCCTCTTTGTGCCAGACATGAGCAGAATCAGCGAAGCCGAGCTCAAAGCCGGTTTTTCTGAGTCTAAGGCCTAAGTCAACATCTTCGTGATAATAAAAATAATCTTCATCAAATCCACCAGTAAGTTGGAGAGCTTTTTTTGTTAAGCACAGTGCGCAACCAGAAATAAAATCTATTTTTTCTGGGCAAGTTTGTTGTTGGCCAGTGTGTAGACTGCCGCCACAAAACCACCAGCCTTTGTAAAGATTAATGATTCCACCCATAGAATGAAATTTATCAGGTTGTTTTTGCCAAAAGACTTTGGCGCCAATTGCCCCTAATTTTTCATCTTGGTAAAAAGGTAAAATAATTTTTTCTAAAAAATCAGAAGCAACTTCAGTATCGTTGTTTAAAAAAAGTAAATAATCAAAGTTTTTAATTTTTTCAAAAGCAAATTTTACCCCAGTGTTATTGCCTCCACAAAAACCCAAGTTTTTTTGATTCTGTAAAATAGTTATTTTAGGTTCGTTTATAAATTCATTTTTTAAAGTTTGAGCTTCGGGCTGAGTCGAAGCATTGTCCACCACTAGGACCTCCCAATTTTTAAAAGAATTTTTAAGAAGAGATTGTAAACAAGCTCGGGTATCTGTTATCCCATTCCAGTTAATAGTAACAATTATAATTTTTGGTAAATTAGTCATGCTTTTTAATGAGTCGAATGTTAAGTTTGATAAAATCTAGGCTAATCCCGCCGATTAATATAATCAAGCCCGTGTAAATAATAGCCCCGATGATTATTAGCCAAATGACATGGAGTTGAGGTTGTAATAAATATATGACAACCCCCATCCCAGCTGAGGCAATTAGCGGTTTAGGTAAAAAAGTAAAAAGTTTGAATTTTATAATTTTTTTCAAATAAAAATAAAAAGCCCAGAAAATAATTAATTCCGAAATAACGGTTGTTAAAGCTGCTCCAGTCATTCCCCAGTAAGGTATGAGTAATAAATTTGCAATTAGATTAAAAATAGCACTAATCATAAAAACCCACATGACTGTTTTTTGTTTATCCATGACCAAAAGAGTATCTGGTAGTAATAAATTTATATACATCACGCCAATGCCAATTAACAAAATTGAAAAGGGTAAATAAGCCCTAATAAATTCATCACCAAAGATTAGAATTATAATAGGCTGGGCCAAGATGATTCCACCAACCACTATGGGGGTGATGAGAGTTATAGATAATTTTTCAAATATTTCCAAGAGTTCTTTTACTTTTGAAGTGCTAATTTGCCAGGCCTGTGTTAACGAGGGGAAGATAGCTCCGGTTAAAAGTGTTCTGACGGTAATCAAGAGTAGAATAATTTTGTAAGCGGCGGTGTAATAGCCAACTGTTTGATTGTCTTGAAAATATGAAAGTAAAATTGAATCAATGTAGTAATAAAGGTTAACAAAAATAAAAGTTACAGCAAAAGGCCAGGCTAAGCTGATGATTTTTTTCATTTCAGCTAAAGAAACTTGGGCTTGATATTTTGGGGCTTTGATTTTATAAAAGATGAGGCTGACACCTAGGCCCACTAAGGCTGAGAGTAAATAAATTCCGCCAATCTTGAGAAGAGAGCCACTAAAATAGACGATAATCAAGATGCCACCTAAAAATACAATAGCTTGAATAATTTTTGCCAGAGCTTCGTATTGCATTTTTTGTAAAGCTCTAAAAGCAGAGTGGAAAAGACCAGCTAGGCTATTGGCAACCATCCAAAGGCCGAGGATAATAACTAGATAGATAATTTCAGAGTTTTTACCCATTAGTATCGCAACTGCTATTAGCAATATTAATACTAATAGAGAAATGCTTAGACGCAAGTAGCTTGAATTTTTGATAAAATAACCAAGTTTACTTTTGTCTTTGGCTATCTCTCTGACGCTCAAGATGTTTAAACCAGCATCTACCAAAATAGAAAACATAGTCACTAGGCTAATAGCAAAGCCAAGTATCCCGTAGCCGTTTGAGCCCAGGTCACGAGCTAGGTAGATGGCTACTACAAAGCCAATTAAAGAATTTGAAATTTCTGCTAAAAATAGCCAAAAACCGTTGCTGGCTATTTTTTTTATTTCTGTTGACATCTATGTTATAATTATAAACATATTATAGCATATAATTAGTTTTATAATGGAAATTTCAGCTAAAAAGTATTATTTTATTCGAGGAATAATTTGGTTTTTGGTGATTGTAGCTATTGTTTTGGTTTTAGCTTATTTTTTTCAGAAAAATTACGGGATTTTAGGCCAAGTCACTTATCAAAAGAATTTTACTAGTTTTGGAAATATTTCTGAAGTTTCTACTCCGTTGTATAGTGCGGATCGAAATTATCGAAGAATTAGCACGCCAGATGTGTATTTTGACGCGGTTTTACCCAGGGGGGCATCTCAAGTTAATTTTGAAGTAAATTTAGAAAATTTAGACCAAGATCTTGTTTATTTAACTTTGGAAAAAAATAATAGCAGTAATAATATTTACAATCAATCACAATTAATTCATTCTGCTAAGTTGGACAATTTGTCAACTGATGAGTGGAATCAGCAAGTTGTTGCTGAAGATGGTGTGGTTTGGTGGCAAAATAAATCTGCTAAACAATATGAGCAATTAGCAGATTTGTTGGCTGATTTAGCCAACATTCAAAAAGTTGTTTATTCAGGCTTTGAAGAAAGTGATTTATATTTATTTAAAGATTATCAGCCAGCTCTTGAAGAGACAATTTTAAAATATCCTTTTCGGGGTGGATTACAATTTTTAACTTATGCTTCTGAAGAAGAAATTTATTTTGATTTAACTTTTGAAGATAAAAATACCAATGGTGCGGTTCACTCAGTAAAATTAATTTTATTAAAAGATGGAGAAGAGATTTCTAGGGCAGTAGCTGATAATACCCAGCAGGCTGGTAGTCAGCATGTTTCCATTCGTTACCCACAAGACAAAATCATTACTGGAACATATTATCTTAAAGTTGAGGCAGCTGATAATATCTTTTTTTCAGAAATTAAGACTCAACAACATGTTTTAGCTTTAACCTCTAGATTTAAACTTGCTGAGGGTGGAGAGCCTTTGGTGGGTTATTTATCAACTGATGAATTAGTTTTAACCCCTATTCACGCGACTGGTGAACAAACCATTAGTTTAGATAGTCAAAAAAAAGTTTTAGCAGCAGCTGATAAAAGTTATGATTTTGAGGTTGAGAAAAAATTTGCCAAATTGATTATACCTAAAAATGATGTAGTTTTAGATTTTATAGGTTTGTTGATTTTAAACGAGTATTCTCAGGCCTTATTTGCTGATAAAAATTTGATTCAATTAAAAGATGTAGCAGATCTTGATGAATTTAATTATATTATCACTAAGTATAATCTTCAAGATACACAGGCTAATCTATATCAAGCTATTTTTGATTTGGAAAATGTTTTTGTCAGGAATGGACGTTTTGTTCGTTTTCACTTGTATTTTCCGGGTTGGCAGATTGGAGATTGGGGGATTAATTTAAGAAATATTAAAATTACTTATGATACTCAAGGCATTTTTTAATTATATTTTTCCCAAACAATCAAAAAATCAACTTAGTTTTTTGGTGGCTAGGGATGTTTTAGCTGGGGGTGTTTTGCTATATTTTATTTTGTTTGTTTTAGAACATTTAAAAAATGGTTTTGTTAGTGATTTTTTTAAATTAAATTATTTTTTGTTGGGGCTAATCATTTACGCCTTATTTTTATTAGTTATTAAAAAATTAATTAAATAATTTTATGAAAGGTATTGTTTTGTCAGGCGGCACAGCTACAAGGCTTTTTCCGCTGACTACAACTACTAGTAAGCAGCTTCTCCCAGTCTATGACCGGCAGATGGTCTTTTATCCAATCAATGTTTTGGTTAAGGCAGGGATCACTGACATTTTGATTATTGTTGCTCCTGACCATTCAGGCCAATATTTAAATTTATTGGGTTCAATTTTTAATAATCATGGAATCAGGACGGTTTTTGACGTTCAAAAAACTCCTCGGGGACTTGCTGATGCATTTATTGTGGGTGAAGAATTTATAGATGATGAAAATGTGGCCATGATCTTGGGTGATAATATTTTTGAAGATGATTTAGCAAAAGATATTAAGTCTTTTAAAAAGGGTGGGATGGTTTTTGCTAAAGAAGTCACTGATCCAAAAAGATTTGGGGTGGTAGAATTTGATAAAAATGGTAAGGCTTTGTCTATAGAAGAAAAGCCGACCAATCCAAAAAGTAATTTTGCTGTGGTTGGTGCTTATGTTTATGATAACTCTGTGATCGAGGTAGCAAAAAATTTAAAGCCTTCAAATAGAGGAGAAATAGAAATTACTGATATTAATAATTATTATTTACAAAAAGGAGAATTGCAGGTCAGCCATGTTAAAGGCGAATGGTTGGATGCTGGTACTTTTGATTCTTTGTTAGAAGCAGGTCGGGTGGTTAAAGAAAAGGAGATTTATAAAAAATTTGATCCAAGAATTGATCAAGCTGTTGCTGAATATAATGAGGAATTAAAAAATATAGCTAAGAAAAAATTAATATAAATATTATGATTGAAGGAGTAGAAATAAAAAAATTAGTCACTTTTTGTGATGATCGAGGATTTTTTAGAGAAGTTTTACGTGATGACGATGGCTTGTTAACTAAATTTGGTCAAACTTCATTTACTAAGACAAACCCAGGAGTAATCAAGGCTTTTCATTGGCACAAAAAGCAGGATGATGTTTGGTATGTGGCTGATGGGATGGCTAAAGTGGTTTTGTATGATGTGCGAGAAAATTCAAAAACCAAAGGTGAAACTGACGCCATAGTTTGTGGTGAAGATAATCCGGTTTTAATAAAGATCCCTATTGGCGTAGCTCATGGGTATCAAGTGTTGGGAAATAAACCAGTCATGCTTTTTTATCACACCACTGAAAGCTATGATCCAAAAAATCCTGATGAAGAAAGAATAGACTTTGACGATCCTCAGATAGGTTTTGATTGGAGTATTAAAAATAGATAAATTATGAAAGTTTTAGTCACTGGCGGAGCGGGATTTATCGGCTCCAATCTTATCCACTACTTACTCAAAGAGAGATCTGATTGGCAGATTGTCAATCTAGATGCTTTGACTTATGCTGGGAATTTGGAAAATCTTAAACAAGTTGAAAAAAATCCTAATTATGAATTTGTTAAAGGCGATATTTGTGACCAGAAGTTGGTTGACAGCTTGGTTAATGAGGTTGATGCAGTTATTCATTTGGCAGCTGAGTCACATGTTGATCGATCAATTTTAGACTCACAAGCTTTTGTCAAAACTAACGTTTTAGGAACTTTGAATTTACTCGAGGCCTGCAAAAAAAATGGTAACAAGAGATTTCATCATGTTTCTACTGATGAGGTTTTTGGTCATTTGGGACTCAAGGATCCAGCCTTTAATGAGGAGACTCCTTATGACCCCAGGAGTCCGTATTCAGCTTCTAAAGCTTCTTCTGATCACTTAGTTCGAGCTTATTTTTATACTCATGGTTTGCCCATTACAATCTCTAATTGCTCAAATAATTATGGCCCCTATCAATTTCCAGAAAAGCTTATTCCACTTTTTACTTCTAATTTAATTGAAGGAAAAAAAGTTCCAGTTTATGGTGATGGCATGCAAATTCGAGATTGGATTCATGTTGAAGATCATAATCGAGGAGTTTTAATGATTTTAGAAAAAGGGAAAGCAGGGGAGACTTATTGTTTGGGGGGAGACTCTGAAAAACCAAACATTGAGATTGTTAAATTAATTTTAAATCAGCTTGGTAAAGGTGAGGAAATGATTGAATATGTTGAAGACCGCAAGGGTCATGATCGGCGTTATGCTATAGATTTTACCAAAGCTAAAAAAGAGCTTGGTTGGGAGCCTTTGATTAATTTTGAGCAAGGCATGAAAGATACGATTGATTGGTATGTAAAGAATCAAGCTTGGTGGAAAAGCGTTAAATCAGGTGAATATCTTGAATATTATCAAAAACAATATAAACATGACTTATAAATTATGAAAGTTTTATTAATTGGTTCACATGGGATGCTTGGTCAAGAATTAGTTCAGGTTTTTATTGATCAAGATTTGGTTGCTTGGGATACTGAAGAAATAGATATAACCAATAAAGATCAGGTTTTAAGAAAAATTAAAGCTTTAAAACCTCAAGTTATCATCAATGCTGCAGCGTATACAGCAGTGGATGATTGTGAAGAAAAACAAGAATTAGCCCTGGCTGTGAATGGTGAAGGCCCTGGGTATTTGGCAGAAATTGCTAAAGAAATTCAGGCTAAGTTAATTCATTATTCAACTGATTATATTTTTTCAGGAGAAAAAGACGATGGTTATGATGAGGAGTATAGCATTGTAGATCCAGTCAATGTTTATGGTGAGTCGAAGGCAGTAGGAGAGGCTAAAATAAAAGCCTCAGGTTGCGAGTATTATATTATTCGAACTGCTTGGTTATACGGATCAGGAGGAAATAATTTTGTTGATACCATGATAAAGCTTGGTATTGATAAAGACGAATTAAAAATAGTTAATGATCAACATGGCTGCCCGACTTATGCAGTTGACTTGGCGATGACGACTAAAAAAATGGTAGATGAAAAAAAAGCCACAGGTATTTATCATGTGACTAATTCAGGACACTGTACTTGGTGTGAATTTGCTCAAGAAATATTCAAACTTAAAAATATTTTAGTTAAGGTTATCCCTTGTGCTAGTGCTGAATTTCCCCGACCAGCTAAGAGACCCAAATATTCGATTTTACTCAATACTAAATTAGCCAAGATAAGACCTTGGCAAGAAGCATTAAAAGAATATTTAGAAAAATAGCGAATTTAGCGAATATTTTTTTGATAAAAATTCAAGCCAGTGCCATTTGGTGCTAGCCAGTAAAGAATTTCACCATTGCTATCAAGCCAGGTAGTATTTGCGCCAAAATTTACTAATTCGGTAAAATAACGTCCAAATTTTTCTTCGCGTTCAACAACGTAGATTTTATCATTTTGGGAGAAGATTAAATCTTGTTTGCTAGGGTGCCAAACAAGAGAATTTATTTTTTCACTTTGACGATTAACCAAGGTTGATTGGTGGTCAATGGTTTGATAGTACCAAATTTCAAAGTTATTATAAAAAGCTAAGAGATCTTGATTTTGATTCCAGCTTAAATTTTTAGCGGCAATATTTAAATAGTCAACAATAACTTGATTAAGGGTTAAGGTGATGAGTAAAGTTTGATTATTAACAGGATCAGTAATTATAAAATAATTTGAATTTTCAGTATTAACCAGATAGCTATCACTGATAGCTAGGGTAGAAACAAGTTTTTCGCTGGAATCACTTTGCTGGTAGCGGATGGCTACTAGGTTCATCTTGCCATCACTTTTGTATAAGTAATATATAATGTCATCTTGAATAAAAAAGTCTGAGATTGTAGCAGCTTGCATGGCTACCTCGACTATTTCATTGTTATTTATATTAACCTGATATATTAAATGATCAGTTGAAATAAATATCACGCCTTCGTCTTGACTGGGTTTAATTTTATTAATTTTAGTAAAATTTTGTTCTATCAGATTAGAGATGTCTGTTAGGTTTTTCTGATTAGTTGAAAAAAGATAATAAGATGCTTTTTCAGGACTAGTAATTTTTAAGATTGCTTGGCTGTTGGGATAATTATTTTGCTCGACAAACTCAAGAGCCGAATTTTCAAATGTTTGGATGGTTTCAATTTTGTCATTGTCAAATAATTTAATAGCTAAGCTTGTTCCAGATTTAACTGTGTATAAAAATTTATTTTCACCCAAGATTAAGTAATCTTGAATATGTTTATCTAAGAGGACTGGGTTGGTGTCAGCTCGGTAAAGATAGATATCACTAAAGTAAACTGCTTCGCCAGATTTAGTTGTAACCGTTTTTTCATAAGGCAGATAGCCTTTTTTAAAAACCGAAAAATATTGACTGCCAGGAGTTAGGCGATTTACGAGCTTGGGGGTTTGGTCTTTGATTATTTCATTGTTTAAATAAATTTGAGAATTTTTTGGGTTTGATTCTAGGTAGAGACTACTTGTTTTAAGAATTTCTTTTTTTGAAAAATCAAAGTAATAACCTTGACTATAAAAAAGAACAGTAACTGTTATTAAAATAAAAACAATAAGAGTCAGGCTAAAATAAATTCGGCGAAAAAGTTTGGATTCCATTTGGTTTGCAACTTTTAATAAAAAAAGTTATAATCGTAATTGATTAAAGTATTTATAGTATAGCATAAATATGGAAAAATTTATCATCGAAGGGGGATATAAACTCTCTGGTAGCATTGCTGTTGCTGGGGCAAAAAATCATGCTCTGAAGATGATTCCAGCTACTTTACTAAGTAATAAGCCAACTCTAATTTCAAATATTCCTGAGATTGAGGATGTTTTGTTGATGTTTGAGATTATTAGAGCTTTAGGCGGAGAAGTAAAAAAAATGGGTAAAGGTAAATATTTGATTGACCCTCGAAAAATAAAAACCACCAAGATTCCCTATGAGCTAGGCAGAAAGCTAAGGACCTCAGTTATGTTTATTGCTCCTTTGTTAGCTCGTTTTGGTAAGGCTTCTTTCCCTCATCCAGGGGGTTGTATGATTGGCAAAAGACCGATTGACATGTTTTTAGCTGGTTTTCAGGCTTTAGGAGCTAGACTCCGAGAGGATAACGAATATTATCATTTAATTGCTTCCCGAGGTGGGCTAAAAGGCGGCAAATATGTGTTTAGGAAAAGTTCTGTGACAGTTACAGAATCTTTGCTAATGGCAGCGACTCTCGCCAAAGGTAAGACTGAATTAATTTTTGCAGCTTGCGAGCCAGAGATTGCAGCTCTAGCTAGTGATCTAAATAAGCAGGGAGCCAAGATCAAGGGTGCAGGTACTCATAATATTGAAATAACAGGAGTTAAATCTCTCAAGGGTGGAAGTATAAAATGTGTCCCTGATCGGATAGAATGCGGGACTTTTGCTATTTTAGGAGCTTTACTTTCAGATGATTTAAAAATTACTAATTGTAATCCTGCTCATCTTGAAGTTTTTTGGTTACATCTTAAAAAAGCAGGAGTTAATTTTACTTTAGGCAAGGATTGGGTAAAAATAAAAAAATCCCCTCGTCCTTTTAAAGCAATTGGTGATGTGATTACTCATGAATATCCAGGCTTGGTAACTGACCTCCAGGCCCCCCTAACTGTCCTTTTAACACAGTCAAAAGGTATTACCATGGTTCACGAGACAATTTTTGAAGGTAGGCTTTTTTATACAGATATTTTAAATCGGATGGGAGCGGATATAATTTTATGCGATCCTCATCGAGCCATAGTCAATGGTCCAACCAAGCTCCATGGTAAAGATATGGAATCACCAGATTTGCGGGCTGGAATGGCTTTAGTTTTAGCAGCCTTACTTGCCAAAGGTACGTCAACTATTGCCAATATTTACCAAATCGATCGTGGCTATGAAAATATAGAAGAGAGGCTTAGCAAGATTGGAGCAAAAATAATTCGTCAAGAAGGGTAAAAATGCCAGAAACTATTTCCCCATTTAAAGAAAACATTAGGAACAAAAAAAAGCTCAGAAAATATTCAATGACTTATTTGAGTATTTTGTTGGTGCTCTTGATTTTTGCTGGTGGTTTTTTTGTGGGAGCTTGGCAAGCAGAACGGGTTTCTCCAGCGCAGCTTTTTTCAAATATTGTTAATAAAGATGCGGTTGAGAATCTATCACAGGATTTGGATTTTTCTTTATTTTGGCAGGTTTGGCAAAAGGTGAAGGAAAATGCGCTTGAGCAACCAGTTGATGAGCAAGAGCTATTTTATGGAGCTATAGAGGGAATTGTGACGGCAACAGCTGATCCTTATTCTGTTTTCTTTGATCCTGAGCAAGCTCAAGAATATGAAAGTATTGTGAACGGGATTTATTCGGGAATTGGGATTGAAATCGGGATTAGAAATGAGGTTTTGACTATTATTGCTCCGATTGATGATACCCCAGCTTATCAGGCAGGTCTAAAAGGTGGAGAGGTGATTGCCACCATTGATTCCGAAGAAACTTATAGTTTGACTTTGGATGAGGCAGTTAATAAAATTCGGGGAGATGAAGGGACTGCAGTGATTTTAAATATTTATAATCCAGATTTAAATGAATTTAGAGAAGTAGTTATTACGCGAGAAGTTATTGCCATTAAGTCAGTCAAATGGGAGTTAAAAGATAATAATATTGCTTATCTGCGGATTTCAAGTTTTGACAAAGATACAGGTGGACTTGTTGATCAAATTGCTAATGAAATAGTACTCAAGCAACCAGCTGGGATTGTTTTAGATTTGCGAGAAAATCCAGGTGGCTATGTTGTGGCGGCTGTGGAGGTGATTTCTGATTTTGTCGAATCCAAACAAACAGCTTTGATTGAAAAATATTCAACTGGTAAGGAAGAGAGATATCAAACTATTGGTCAGTCTATTTTAAGCGATTATCCGTTGGTGGTTTTGGTAAGCGAAGGCACAGCTTCAGCTTCTGAGATTGTGGCGGGAGCTTTACAAGACTATGATGTGGCAGAAATTATTGGCACTCAGACTTATGGTAAGGGTTCTGTTCAGGCTTATGAAGAATTTAAGGATGGCTCAAGCTTAAAATTAACAGTTGCCAACTGGTTAACTCCTTTGGAAAGAAAGATTGACGGAGTAGGGATTGCGCCTGATCAGGTAGTAGAGATAACTAAAGAAGATGTCATCAATCATTATGATGCCCAGCTTGAGGCAGCTTATGAATATTTATTAAATAATTAATGTACATAGAACTATATGCGAGTTATTCTAAAAGAAAATGTTTCATCGTTGGGAGTTAAAGGGGAAATCAAAGATGTAGCTGATGGCTATGCTCAAAATTTTCTTTTTCCTAAAAAATTAGCTCAAGCTGCTACTGCTGAAGCTTTGGCTGGGGCTGAGAAGATGAAAGCCCAGGCTGAAGTAGAAAAAGATAAATTAGCTAAAAAACAAGGAGAAACAAAGACTAAATTATCAGGAGTTACTTTAAAATTCAAATCAGCAGCTAATGAAGATGGTAAATTATTTGGCTCAATTGCTCAGCCTGAAATAGTTGCTGAACTCAAGAAAAAAGGAGTTGAAACAGTGGCTAGTGATATTTCATTAGCTGAGCCATACAAGGAGGTAGGAGAGTTTGAGCTTGAAGTATTAGCTACAAAAATCAAGGTAAAAATTAAAGCAGAATAAACTCTATGTCAAATAAAAATAAAAAATACATCTTCGTTGTCGGAGGTGTAATGTCTTCGGTTGGGAAAGGAATAACAACCGCTTCAATCGGAAAAATTTTACAAGCTCGAGGTTTTAAGGTGACAGCGCTTAAGGCAGATCCATATATAAATGTTGATGCTGGTACCATGAATCCAACTGAACATGGGGAGGTTTTTGTGACTAGTGATAAGGATGAAACTGATCAAGATATTGGAAATTATGAAAGGTTTTTAGGTGTTGATATTTTGAGCTGCAATTATATGACTACTGGTCGTATTTATCAGACTGTTATTAAAAAAGAAAGAAATTTAGAGTACAAAGGCAAGTGTGTTGAAGTAATTCCGCACATACCAGATGAAATAATTAGAAGAATTGATTTGGCTTTAAAGAAAACTAAGTCTGAAATAGCAGTTATTGAAATTGGAGGAACAATTGGTGAATATCAAAATGCCTTGTTTATTGAGGCAGCTCGTCAAATGAAGCTTAAGGATCCAGAAAATGTGGCTATTGTGATGGTTTCGTATTTACCCATTCCAGCTAAGGTTGGTGAGATGAAGACCAAGCCAACCCAGACAGCTGCTCGAGCTTTGAATGCGGCAGGCGTGCAGGCAGATTTTGTAGTTTGTCGGGCTGACCGAGCTTTGGATGAAAAAAGAAAAGAAAAAATAGCTCTTTTTTGTGGAGTTAAAAAAGGACATGTTATTTCTGCTCCAGATGTTGAAACTATTTATGAAGTTCCTTTAAATTTTGAAAAAGATGGTTTTTCTGAAAAATTAATAAAGATCTTGAATTTAAAGGGTGCGAAAAAAGATTTAAAAGATTGGACAGCCTTAGTTAGAAAGATTAAGCGAGAAAAGCCAGTGGTTAATGTTGGGATTGTTGGTAAGTATTTTAAAACGGGGGATTTTACTTTGGCTGATTCTTATATTTCAGTGATTGAAGCTCTCAAGCATGCTGCTTGGAAAAATAATGTTGACATTAACATTGATTGGTTAAGTTCTGAAAAATATGAGGAAAATAAAAGGAATCTGGGAGAGTTGTCAGATTATGATGGGATTTTAATCCCGGGTGGTTTCGGTTCTCGTGGGACTGAGGGCAAACTTAGGGCTATTGAATACGTGAGAGAAAACAAGATTCCGTATTTTGGTTTGTGTCTGGGTATGCAATTAGCCTCTATTGAATTTGCTAGAAATGTGGTGGGATTAAAAAGAGCTAATAGTTTAGAATTAGATCCAAAGGCTCCTCAACAAATTTTTATTGCCAATCCTTTTCAGCAGCAAAATATTAAAGAAAAGAAATATGGTGGCACTATGCGGCTTGGTGCTTGTCCTTGTGAAGTTAAAAAGGGCACCCAAGCTTATCAAGCTTATAAATCAGAAGACATAGTTGAGAGGCATCGCCATCGTTATGAATTTAATAATCAATATCTAGAAAAATTAGCCAAAGCTGGTTTGGTGATTAGTGGTTTGTATAAGAAAAATAAATTAGTTGAAATTGTTGAATTATCTAAAAATGTTCATCCCTGGTTTGTAGGGGTGCAGTTTCATCCTGAGTTTCAGTCTCGTCCTTTGACTGGTCATCCATTATTCAATGCTTTTATCAAAGCTGCTTTAAAAAAATAGAATTAATTTAAAATTGTTTTTAAATAAAAGCGGCCCGAGTTGCTAACGCAACTCGGGCCGAGTAAGTTCGAAATTTTTATTGTTTGCGGAACGGCCTGCAAACATGTCTTTTTATCCCCCAGAAGAAAAGTGTGGCTTTCTGAACCGGTCGCACGAATTTAGTTGGCGGAGTCGTCAGATTCGAGCAGGCCAGGTTTTCCAAGTTTCTCTTTAGCTTGGCCATTTCTTGACTCAGTCTTTTTTGTTCCAGTTCTTGTTGACGCTGGACAGCTAGCGCCTTGGTTTCTGCCAGCTTTTTCTTTCTCAACTCTCGCTCTTCTCTTTCTTCAGCGCTGAGTTGGCGGTTTTGGAGTTCGTACTTCCAATCTTTCAATCTTCTCCACCAGATACTCCAAGCCGAATGTTTGAAGCTGTAATTGTCTTTGTAAACAAAGTCGTTCAGGTCATTGAATTTCCAAGGCATAATAGCCGGCTTCAGAGAGAGTCGGAGCGGATTGATGAGAGTGAATGGCGTCACTGCTAGGAGGACAATCGTCCCCACCAGTGTGTATACGACCTGCAAAAATTCCACAAATAAGGTGAAGATCATCAGCCCGAGCATATGGAACAGCCAAATGATCGGTTGCAGGGTAAAAGCGAAGATCATCTTCTCCCGGAAGTGACATTCGTCTTTCGCCGGCTTATGGAAGTATCTGTAAACCCAATTTTGTAGCCACTGGGGCGGTTCGGGCGCGAATACATCCTTGGGAATATCCAGCTCGAGTTCAGCTGTCCCTACCTCAAGATGATCGTAGTAAGCAGAAGTTATGAGATGGAGATTTTCTTTTCCATCGTCACTCCAATGATCAACAGCTGTGTTTGACCAAGTGTAATCACCGCGGGACAAAAAATATTTTTTCAGATCGCCGACAGTTTTTCCTTCTTTTGGCCAGACAATGGCGGCCAAAAGCCGGTGTTTTCCCGAACGGAAAAAGCTGATGTATTTGGCTGCATCCATCAGCGGCACCAACTCGCGATATTCTTCTCTGCCGTCTTTCCAAGTCAGCAGTAAGAAGGGGTTGCGGACTTTGAGTTCAGCCAGCTTTTGTCTGAGCTCAGCGTCCAAGCACCAGCGGATTTGCAAAGCTGCGTTTTGCAGCTCATGGGGAATGGTCAGGATTAGTTCCATGAGTTTTTCCTTTCCGTTGCAAGAGTTAGATGATTTTATTTTGATGCACATTTACTGTGCAATATTCAAAGAACAAATTAATATGGTACTTTAACAATAAATGTATTTTTTGTCAATATTTTAAAAATTGTTTTTTAAACAATAAAAAACCAGCCCAATATTTACTGGGCTGGTTTTCTAAGCTTTATTTTTTGGTGGTTTTGGTAGGGGCTACAGGATTTACATGGACAAATGTTTTTCTTTGTAATTTGCCATTGAATTTTCTTACTTTTTTCTTAGTAAAAGAAACAACACCTGCTATTCTAGAATAAAGAGTGTCGTCTTCACCTTTTTTAACATTCAAACCAGCGCCGTATTTGGTACCGCGTTGTCTGATTAGAATTGAGCCCGGAGTGGCCTGTTGGCCAGAGAAGAGCTTGACGCCGAGACGTTTGCTTATACTGTCTCGACCGAGAGCTGTGGAGCCCTTCGACTTTGTATGTGCCATGACTGAATGATTATCTAATGCTAAATTTCAATATCAGTATTCTATCCATTTTACAGGCTCTTGTCAAGCAAGGTATAATGATTTTAGTTTAAATATTAGTAAATTTATTATTGGATGTCTAAAAATACTTTAAAAAAGCGAATTTATCTGGATTATGCAGCAACAACTCCCGTGGCTGTGGAAGTAGAAAAGGCTATTAAACCTTATTTTAGCAAGGATTTTGGAAATGCCATGAGCTTTCATCAATTTGGTCAAAAAGCCATGGCTGGTGTGGATCAAGCGCGTTTTGTAGCTTCAGAATTTTTAAATTGTGAAGAAAATGAAGTAGTCTTTACTTCTGGAGCCACAGAGTCAAATAATACTGTCCTGAAGGGGATTGTAGATTGGTATTGGAGTAAGTACAAGAAAAAGCCACATTTGATTATCTCTAGCATTGAACATGACTGTATTTTAGGCTCTGCAGAATATCTCAAAAAGATGGGTCGAGCTGAAATAACAAAAATCAAAGTAAATAAGCAGGGGACAGTTATTATAAATGAAATTGCCAAAGCTACTAAAGTCAATACTGTCTTGATTTCAGTCATGTATGTGAATAACGAGATTGGGACTATCCAGCCTATTCCAGAGATTGCTAAGCTTCTTCGAAAAATAAATAAAACTCGTCAGCACAAGATTTATTTGCATTCTGACGCTGTCCAAGCTGTTAATTTTCTTAATTGTCGGGTGGATTATCTAGGGGTAGATTATCTGAGTTTGTCAGGTCACAAGATCTATGGTCCCAAGGGTGTGGGCGCTTTGTATCAAAGTCAAAAAGCCCCTCAGCTAAGTTTTATGCATGGTGGGCACCAAGAAGATGGTAAAAGAGCTGGGACTCATAATGTGACTGGTATAGTAGGATTGGGAGTAGCTTTAGAAAAAGTTTTAAAACAAAATTTTGTAAAACGTGGGAGAGAATATGTATATCGTCCAGGAGGTGAGTTTAAGAGACTAGAAAACCTTCGAAATTATATGATCGATAAGATTTTAACAGAAATAAATAAAGTTGTTTTAAATGGTTCACGTTGTATCCGTGTAGCAAATAATGTTAATTTTACTTTTAAAAATATTGAAGGGGAGAGTATCTTGTTGGCTTTAGACTTGGTTGGAGTGGCTGCTAGCACAGGCTCGGCTTGCTCTTCGGGCTCACTTCAGCCTTCGCATGTCATCATGGCTCTTGGTCAAAAGGCTGAAATGGCTCACGGTTCAGTTCGTTTCACCCTTGGTAAGCAGACTACAAAAGCTGATATAGATTATGCTGTGGCAGCTCTCAAAAAAGCCGTCGCTAAATTAAGAAAAATATCTCCGTATAAAAGATAAAAACTAAACTCAAATAAAAAACCCGACACTTCCATGTTGGTGTGCGTTAGATTCGCGTCAAGGTCCAAAAGCGGCCTTGCTCGTGCCGGTAGGGCACATTTTGGCCGTTCAGTGGTACGGGACAGGAGATTTTGCCCCATTCAGGATCAATCTCCACCGTACACTGACCGGCGAAGGTTTGGTTGTCGTCGTCGAATTCAGCGACAATCACGTCGCCAACGTTTAAGTCAACCGGGAACCCATTGTTCGGGTTCCAATCGATGTTCAGGTATCCGGCGTAGTCCCAGTAATAGGGGACCAGCGGGTCGAGTTGGTCAGTGTCGTAATACGGGTTGTCGAATCCGGCAACATGCCAGCGATCCATGTCTTCGATTTCTTCCTGGATTAATCCAGTTTCGAAGTACAGGTCGAGTTGCAGGCCGGCGCCTTGTCGCAAGAGTACCGCTTCTACCACTTGGTTGCGGTTGCTGCCGGTGAATAATACCAGGGCGTGGTCGCCGAGCGCCAGACCTTCCGGAGCCTCGTTCCACCAGAGCTGGACTTGGTGATTGCCGTTGGGATGGTCCCAGGACAGGTAATCCGGGTTTGTCACGTCGCGCAATCCCCAGCATCCGGAGAGTCCGAAGATGACAATAACGAGCATTAGGACCAAGGCGATTCGTTTCATGATAATGTTCCTTTTTTTTGTGGGCCATTGCCCATTTAAAACGTACTAATAATTGGTATTATATAACTATATTAAAATATTGTCAAGGTATATTGACAATATTTAGCTAAAATTAGCTATTTTCGAATAGATAAATGAAACTCGCGCATAATTATGCGCGAGATATTATAATGGGCGCGGGCGGGAGCCCGCGCCCTAAATGTTTTTTACTCTATATTATAAACATAAATAGAATTACCGATGATGTGAATCGGTTCGAATTGCCAGAGCCAAGAGTACTCTGGTTTTTCTAGGTTTAGATATGAAATAGAGATAGCCACATAACCTGAGAAATCAGTATTTAGGATTTCTTGGTTAGTAGGCAATTGTAAAGAATTAATATTGTAGTATTGAGTCCCAGCCCAGCCAGAGACTCGGCTGTAAATTTTAGGAATATTATTTTTTTCAACATAGATTTGAAGATTTTTTAGATCTTGGCCCCAATCAAGGTTAGAGTCAGATAAATATTTATAGCCATTACTTGAACCGCCAATAAGTTGATTAAAATACGAGAGGTAGTGGGGCCAAATGATAAATGCTGTCCCAGCATAACCTATTAAAATAAGAGTAATCAAGGTGTAATATATTTTGTTTTGTTTGGGATTTGTAAATTTGAGATTACTTATTACTCCGCCAAGTAAAATAAATATAGCTGGATAAATAGGCAAAAGATGTCTGACCCCTAGATTAATATTATTATTCATGCTGTACAGGAAATAAAACAAAATAAAAGTCAAAAGTGAAATGTAGATTAGGGGTATTTTTTTTAAATTAAGTTGGTGTCTGTTTTTTAGCAAAGCTTTTAAGCTGATTATTAGGGCTAACAAAATAAAGCCTAGGGTTATTAAAGGAGTTTTAATTAAAAAGGCTAAAGGGAAATAATACCACCAACCACCATGTTCATCAAAATTACCTAGAATATAAGAATAATGACCCCATTTGCTGTGTTGTTGAACCATGATTAGTCCTTTGAACCAATAATAGCCAGGAATATTTTTGTTAAAAGCAGATTCTATAAAGCCATAGTGAGGGATTTCTCCTTGTTCCCAGAGTTTTATAGTCTCTGGATCATCAAAAGGTCTGACAGCTTGAAAATTGTAGGTTAAGAGCCCTAAACCAATAAATATGACTATTATTAGCAATAAAGTGATTAAAATGTTTTTAAATTTAAATTTATGTTTTTTTTCTTTGCTAGCCAGGAAAAAATAAATCATAAAAATAAGCAAGCAGATAGGCACGAGTAAAACTGCTGAAAATTTTATTAGCATCGCCAAAGTAAAGATAAGGGCAAAGATTAGGCCATTTTTAACTTTCGGATTTTCTAAAAATCTGGTAAAATAATAAATAGCTAAAAGCATAAAAAAGGCAATAGTTACATCAGTTGTAACGTAGTGCCCATGGCTTAAAACAAGAGGTTCAAAAGCTGTTAAAGTAGCAGCTATTAAGCCGGCGATTTGGCTAAAGTATTTTTTAGTCAAAAAGAAAACCAACAGGATTAAACCGAGGCTAAAGAGGGTATTTATAAATCTACCCCAAAATAAAAGCCAATCTGCATTATTTTCTGATTGATAAAGAAGCTGATTAGCTAGGGCCCATTGATCAGCATTTTCCCAGGAGTTGCCAGAAAAATCCATGTCAATCTCCATAAATAGCAGAGGAAAAGCAGCTAGTATTTTTAGGAGGGGTGGATGTTCAGGATTGAGGCGATAGTCACCTGTCGTCAGATAAGAATAACCAGCCACAAGATGAGCGCCTTCATCTGTGGTCTGACTTTCTCGAGCAGCTCCAGTCAAATTCAAAACAAACGAGCTTAAACAAATAATAACCAAGAGGTAAATTACAATATGTCGTTTTCTAAACAAGGTTTGCATTTTTCTATATTTTTTTCAAATAAATTTGCTTACCTAAATTTAATAATCAGTTTGATTTTAAACGTAGGGATGTGGCTAGTGGTTTGGTATTTTGTAAAGCCACAGACTGAACCGTATTTGTTACATTATAACATTTTTTTAGGAATTGATTTAATTGGTGATTGGTGGAAGATGTTTTTTTTACCAGGTTTGGGTTTGGTGATTTTGCTAATTAATTTTATTTTGAGTTTCTTTTTACTAGTCAAAGAAAAGATTTTGACTTTTTACTTAACCACGGTTTCTTCTGCAGCTCAGGTATTTTTGATTTTAGCTTTGATATTTATTATCCTTTTAAATAATTAAAAAGTAAATCATGGAGTTTTTTACAGAATGGCAGGTTATCAAAGTGCTTTTTCTGGCAACATTATCTTTTGTGGTGGCCATTGCCTGGACCCCACTTTTGACCCATTTTCTTTATAAGTACAAAATGGGAAAATCAATTCGAGATGCCTCAGCTAATACCCCGGTTTTTACTAAGCTGCATCAGCACAAAGCTGGTACTCCGGTCATGGGAGGAATGTTGGTTTGGGTGACAACTTTAGTTTTAGCTGTTTTATTTTTTTATTTAGCTAAGTTATTTGATTTAGGGATTTTTGAAAAACTGAATTTTTTAACTCGAGCTGAGACTCTCCTTCCTTTAGGGGCTTTAGTAGCCTCAGCAATTGTCGGTTGGTTTGATGATTATCTGAATGTCAAAAAAATTGGACCCAAAGGTGGAGGACTTCGAATGAAACATCGTTTAGTGCTTTATACTGCGATTGCTGCTTTTGCAGCTTGGTGGTTTTACTTTAAGCTTGATTTTGATGTTTTGTGGGTGCCTTTTGTAGGAAATATAACAATTGGTTGGTGGTATATTCCGATTATTATTTTTGTAATAGTGGCAACTAGTTTTTCTGTGAATGAGATTGATGGTTTGGATGGTTTGGCTGGTGGGACTTTATTAGCTGCTTTTTTGAGCTTTGGAACGATTGCTTTTTTACAAGGCAAGTTTGATTTAGCTGCTTTTTGTGGAGTTATCATGGGTGGTTTGTTGGCCTTTTTATGGTTCAATATTACGCCTGCGCGATTTTTTATGGGCGACACAGGGGCGATGAGCTTGGGAGTGACGGTCGGGGTTATTGCTTTATTAACTAACACTTCTTTGTTGTTGCCAATTATTGGTCTTTTGTTTGTGATTGAGTCTTTATCAGTTATTATTCAGATGATTTCCAAAAAAATTAGAAAAAAGAAGATTTTTAAATCAACACCTATTCATCACCATTTTGAAGCTGTTGGCTGGAGTGAACCAAAAATAGTCATGCGTTTTTGGGTAATCGCAGGCATGACTGCTGTTTTGGGAATCATGATTTATTTAGTTACTTGGCCACGTTAGTAAAAAAGTGGCAAAATAGTAAAAATTAGCATAGAAATAATCATCAGCGAGCCGACAATCATCCAAGCAACATACAATTTTTTGCGGTTGCGTTTAGTAGAAATTGACATAAAATTTAATTATGAATAGATTCATTAATAATCTTACAACAAAGAATGAAGAGATTCAACTGACCTTATATCGTCAGTGGTTAAGTCAGTTGTTAAAATTCATTTTACCCTTGGCGATTATTGGCGTGGATTTGTTTTTTACCTGGTGGTGGCTAAGTTATGGATTTTGGGGAATTATTGTTTTTGGTGTTATTTTTACGATAGCTTTATTTTGTTTAATTCGGGCGATTTATATTTTGCGTAGATATGTGACTGTGATTACTGACAAGCGTATAATTCACAATCAACAATTAGGTTTTTTTAATAAAACTTTACGTGAATGTTTTTTTGATAAAATAGAAGAAATTAGCTATAATAAGAAAGGTATTTTTGCTACTCTTTTTAATTACGGAAGTTTACAAATTAAGACTGCTTCAGAGTCTACTGGTTTGATTTTAGATCGTTTGAGTCAGCCTGCTAAGATTAAGGAAGAAATAATTAATCTGCAACAAGCGTATGTGCCAGTGAAGCCAGCGGTGCTTCTTGAAAAAGATGAGGGGTTGATTTTTACAGAAGCTAATGTTAACGAGGAAAAAGAGGAAGAATTATTATCAGAAAATAGGCTAATAAAGCCAGGGGGAAAACAAGATAAAGAAAATGATAAGATAGATTGGGGTACTTTTTAAAAAAATGAAGAAAAATAAAAAAAATTTTAAAAATCTTTTTTCTCTCAACTCCAAGGTTGTCTTGCTGGTGGGGGTAATAATTTTAATATTTTTTTCCATTGCTTTGTCTAGAGAAGTAGTTCGTAAAATGGAAATTAATCGAGAGATAGCTGCCCTAGAAACTGAGATTAATTCTTTAGAAGGAGAAAATCAAGATTTAGCTGACCTGATCGCTTATTTAAATTCTACTAGTTGGCAAGAAAAAGAAGCGCGAGAAAAGCTTAATCTCCAAAAACCAGGGGAAACTGTAGTGGCTATTTTAAGGGGACAAGAAAATCAAGTTACTGGTGGTGATGGCCAAGCTGATAATCAGGATTTAAGTGTAGCTGAGAATGACCCTAACACTTCTAACTCCAGAAAATGGTTTAATTATTTTTTTAACTAATCAATAATATAAATTAATAAGATATCAACATGGAAGAAGAGAAAAAGTACGAAGAAAAAAAGGAGGAAAAAAAAGGTAAGACTGCAACTTGGCAACAGGCTGTTTGGGGAGGTGTTTTAGCCTTGCTGGTTTTAATTATTGGCTATGTTGTGGTGATTGGGATTGGTCTTTATTTTGCAGATTGGGATAATAAAGCTACTCAGTGGACAGCAAAAATTATTCCTTACCCAGCTGCGTTAGTTGATTTTAACGTGATTGATTATGCAACTATGCAGGAAGATTATGACACCTTAGAATTGTATCTTCAAAATCAAGAGGAATTAGGTACTGGTGATGGGACTCTTCCAAGTCGGGAAGAATTAACTCAAACTGTAGTTGACAAATTGATCAGAAGTAAACTTTTGGATCAATTAGCTAAGCAATACCAGGTAACTGTTGATCAGGCTGAAGTTGATGAAGAGTTACAAGGTATTTATGATAGTGCAGAAAATGGTAAAATAGAAGTTGCTGAAACTTTGAAAGAATTATATGGTTGGACTCCAGAGCAATTTGGTGAAAAGATTATTTATGAATATTTGCTTAGAGAAAAAATTAGTGAAGAATTACGAAGTGATGAGGAGTTAAATAAAGATACCAAAGAATTAGCAGAAAATGTTAAAACAAGTATTGAAGATGGTCAAATAACTTTTGAGCAAGCAGCTCAGACTTATAGTGAGGATACTGGTTCAGCTTCAATCGGTGGTGATGTGGGTAATTTTGTTGAAGGAGAGATGGTTGTTTCTTTTCAGGAGGCAGTCATGAGTGCGGAAGTTGACCAGATAGTTGGACCGATCCAATCTGAATATGGTTATCATATTATTCAGCGAACAGAGCCTGAGGTTTCTCAAGATGCTGATGGAAATGACCTGGCTAATCCAGAAGGGACTTATCGAGCTAGTCATATTTTGATTTTGACAACCAGTCTTGATGATGTTTTAAGTGAAATGTATAATGAAGCTACAATTTATAATTTTGTAAATTAGAATAGCTAGTAATATAACGAACAGATCGGGAGCGTCATGCTTTCGATCTGTTTGTTTCAAGCCGATGTAGCTCAGCCGGTAGAGCAGTCCCTTCGTAAGGGAAAGGTCCGCGGTTCGATTCCGCGCTTCGGCTCAAAAGCAGGGTATTGAAAAGATCTAATAATTTTGCTATATTATGATAGTGAAAATTGTAGATAATAATCATCCAAAAAGCTTGGTTTTTTTGGGTCTGATCTTAACAGGCCTTTTTATGATTGCCTTACCCAAGGCAACTCTAGCTGAGGCTACGATTAGCGAAATTCAAGGTCAAGTTAGGCTTGATGCGGCAACTATCTCCAAGGGTTATACTCTTGAAAATTATACCAAGTCCGTGCGTTTGGGAATTTTTCCCGATGCTGTTAATGAGCCAATTCAGGTTGTTTTTAAGCAAAAAAATTCTTTACTCCAGAGCATTAAATTACCTGATAATTTACGTTTGATCAGTGATCTTTACGAATTTGATATTCAGGCTTCAAATCAACTTGAGTTTATCAAGCCCTTGGTTTTGCAATTAAGTTATCAAACTGAAAATAATTATTCTAAAAAAGTTTATTATTATGATACGCGACGTTTTGATTGGTATGAGATGCCAGCTTGGGATTATCAGGTTGAAAGTTTTGTGAGGAGTTATTTTCATTTAGCTTATGCAATCGTAGCTGTTTTTGAAGAGTTGCCAGAAAAAAAATCTTTACTTATTGATCAAGAGACAATTAGTCGTGGCTACACAGTGACCACTGCCAATGTAGAGGTCTCAATCGGGATAACTCCAGGTAGTATTAATGTGCCGACAACTGTAAATATTAAACCTGAGCCTGAAGAAGCTGATTTTCCCACTGAGGTTAAACGGATTAGCAATGTCTATAGTTTTGATCTTTTAGCTAATGAAACCATCCAATTATCTCGAGCAATTTATCTAAAATTAGTGTATACTGAAGACAATGGTGGCACAAAAGAAATCAGATATTGGGATGGTAATAAAAATTCTTGGGTAGCTTTGCCGAGTAGCGTTGATAAAGACACAGAGACTGTTAGAGCAGCGATTATGTTGCCTTATGCTAAGATTGCTGTTTTTGAGGACACAAGGTTTATCAAAGAAGGGGTTGCTTCATATTTTACCACCAAAGACCCTCAAGGTTGTGCTTATTTGGATCATGAAAAGGGTGATTGGTTGAGAGTAACTGACTTAGAATCTGGTAAATCAATTGAGGTTTTTATAGAAGATCGGGGCCCGTATATTGAGGGCCGGGTAATTGATTTGTCACGAGAGTCATTTGCTGAATTAGCTCCTCTTTCTCGAGGATTGTTAAGGGTAAGAGTTCAAAAAATAGACAAATAAAGAGCAATGATAAAATTTAAAAATGTAACTAAATATTACGACGATGAAACAGTCGGAGTGAAGAATGTTAATCTCCATATTCGTCCAGGTGAATTTGTCAGTATTGTTGGTCAGTCGGGGACAGGTAAGACAACTTTGGCCAAATTAATCATTGCTCAAGAAAGATTTCAAAAAGGTCAATTGATCATTGGTGGTTGGAATATAACTGATATTAAGCAACATGAAATTCCGATTTTAAGAAGGCAGATCGGGGTGGTTTTTCAAGATTTTAAGGTTTTAAACAAAAAGACTGTTTTTGAAAATATAGCTTTTGCCCTTGAGGTTTGTGGAGAATCTAAAGAAAAAATTGAAAATATTGTTCCTCAGGTTTTAAGAATCGTAGGTCTTGAAAAAAAGGCTAATGTTTTTCCTCGTCATATTAGTGGCGGTGAGCAGCAAAGAGTTTCTATTGCTCGGGCTTTAGTCCACCGACCTAAGATTTTGTTGGCTGATGAGCCGACTGGAAATCTAGATTCTTTAAATGCTCATGAAATTACTGAATTGCTTTTGAAAATTAATAAATTTGGAACCACTGTTGTTTTGATTACTCATAATCATGATATTGTAAATGGACTTAGAAAAAGAGTAGTAACCATGGACAATGGGATGATAATCTCAGATCAAAAAACCGGTAAATATATTTTGTAATATGCTTTTTACATTTTTAGGTCGAACAATTAAATTAGGTTTTCAGAATTTTTTTAGAAATACTTGGCTCTCAGTTGTAACTATTGTTATTTTGGTTTTGACGGTTTTTTTGATTACTTTATTAGTTACTTTAAATTTAGTTGGTAATCAGGCTATCGGTATGGTTTCCGAAAAAGTTGATATGGATTTGTATTTTGAAGTTGGAATCGACTCAGAAAGAATTTTAGAAGCTAAAAATTTTTTGGAAAGTAATCCTAAGGTTGCTGTCGTAGAATATGTTTCCCCAGATGATGCGTTGACAGTTTTTAAAGAAAAATATGCAGATAATGAGACCATCTCGCAAAGTCTAACAGAATTAGTAGCCAATCCACTTCCAGCTAGTCTAGTTGTCCATGCCAAAGCTTTGGCTGATTATCAGGATATTATTATCGCTATAGATGCTTCTGATTTTAGTGAATTGATAGAAACCAAGGATTATCAAGACAATCAAGTGGTCGTCAATCGAATTACCGAAGTCACCGACAAGATCAAAACTATTGGTCTAGGTATCTCCGCTGTATTTGCGGTTATTTCTTTGCTAGTTGTATTTAATACCTTTAGAATAGCTATTTATTCTCATCGTGATGAATTAGGGATTATGAAGCTTGTCGGCGCCAATAATAGTTATATAAAAGCGCCATTTATTATTGAAGGTGTTTTGTACGCTTTTGTAGCGACAATTGTAACTATGGCAATATATTATCCGGCGATGTTATTTTTAGCTCCACATGTTAATAGTTTTTTTGCGGGCTATGATTTTGACTTATTAGTTACTGTTAATGGCTATTTAGTAGTATTATTAGCTATTCAGTTTATTAGTGCTTTGGCTATTTCAGCTATTTCGAGTTTAATAGCTGTTGGTAGATATTTGAAAGTTTAGATTGACTTTTATAAAAAATTATTATATTATTTTGGTGTTGTCTTAAAAGGGCAGTTTTTTATTAAAAATAAATAGATCCTATATTCGGGGATCGTCTAATGGTAGGACGCCTGGTTTTGGTCCAGGTAATCGGGGTTCGACTCCCTGTCCCCGAGCATTAAAAAAAATACAAATTTTTAAGAAGTGCCAGATTCTAATTGGTATTCTTTTTTTGGGAGTCGAACGGGCAGAAGTGAACAAGGAGCAGTGCGACGAAGTGAACGTAGGCAAGCTGCCAGAGGCAGGTTGCCTCTGCCCAGGACAAGGAACCGAACGGAGTGAGGTGACGCGGAACTCCCTGTCCCCGAGCAAATAAAACAAAAACACCTATTATAGGTGTTTTTGTTTTATTTTAACCCTAGTTTTAATTGAAAAATATTTATCTAGCTCTCCAGCCTCCATCTACATAAATAACTTCTCCAGTAACATATTTAGAATCATCAGAAGCTAAATATAAAGCAGTATTAGCAATGTCTTGAGGTTCTCCTATGTAACCAAGCGGAGTATTTGATTCAAGCATCCTTTTGAATGCCTTGTTTTTTAACAAATTTTCAGTTAAAGAAGTTTTTATAAAACCAGGAGCAATAGCATTAACTCTAATTTTAAGTTTTGCTACATCCAAGGAAGCGGCGTGAGTTAGTTGTACAACGCCCCCTTTAGCGGCGCAGTAAGTAATCGCGTTAGGGAAGCCTACTTTACCTAAGATTGAACTCATGTTAATAATTGAACCTTGTATTTTGTGATCTCTCATGTATTTACCTGCTTCTCTTATGCCATAGAATACGCCTGATAAATTAACGCTAATTGTTTTATCCCAGCCCTGGTCAGTTTCTTCTAAAATCCCTCCTTCGCTTCCGATGCCGGCATTATTAACCATAATATCTAAAGAGCCAAATTTTTTTACCGCATTTTTAATAAGATTTTTAACTTGATTAGCTTTAGACGTGTCGCATTTTATAAAATAACTGTTTTTTTTATCTTGTAGCTGTATTTCGTTTATATCTGAATAAATAACTTTGGCACCCTCTCTTAAAAAAGTGTCAGCAATAGCCCTACCTAGTCCCGATGAAGAACCAGTCACGATGGCAACTTTATTTTTTAGTCGCATATTTTTTTTAATTTATTTATATTTTATATATTACCATAAAAAAGTATTTTTTTAAAATCACTAGTAAAGATCTTTTATTTAATATTGGGTTTGTTTTATGGACATGATCTTGTCTCAGAAGAAATATTCCTAAAATTATTTGGCAATTAAATTAATAGCTATTTTTAGCAAAAAAAGTTCTAAAGTCGTCCCGGTATGCGAGCTAACAAATATCTCAAGTATTACTCAAGAAAAGACGTTCAATCAAGGGCGTTTTTTTTGTTTGATTGGTTTTGTTAAATGGGGTAGAGTATTGGTAAAGATATACTAATTAAAAATAATTTATAATTAATTTTAAAAAAATGATTGAAGAAAAAATACATTTGAGCGCAGAGGCACGGGCAAAAAAAACAATGACTACGATCGTAAAGTGGTCAGTCGGTACTGTTGTTGTATTAATCCTATTAGCTATTTTAAATCCATTGGTAAAAATCGATGCGGGTGAAAGAGGTGTTGTATTAAACATGGGCCAAGTAAGTGATATTGTCTTAGGTGAAGGACTTCATTGGAAAATACCAATTTATCAAAATATTGAAAAGATCGATACAAGGATACAAAAAGAAGATAACACTGCCACAGCGTCTTCTGGTGACTTACAAACAGTAAGTTCACAAATTACTATTAATTATCATTTAGACCCATTAAAAGTAAATACAATATTTCAGACATTAGGAAGGGATTGGAGTGCTAGAATAATTAATCCAGCGATTCAAGAGTTTGTAAAGAAAACTACAGCTCAATATACAGCAGAAGAGCTTATCACCAGAAGAGAAGATGTTAAGGAATCTTTGAGAATCTCAATATCAGAAGATTTAGCAATAAATAATATTATTGTAGACAATATATTTATCACTGATTTCAATTTTTCTGCATCATTTAATAGCGCCATTGAAGCTAAGGTTACAGCTGAACAATCAGCATTAGAACAAAAGAATAAATTAGAGCAAGTAAAATACGAAGCTGAACAGCGTGTAGCAGAAGCTCAAGCAGAAGCAGAGGCTATCAAATTACAGTCTGATGCAGCAAATAATGATAAATATATTGAATTGAGAAAATTAGATGTAGATATAAAAGCCTTAGAAGTTCAATTAGAAGCTGTGAAAGTATGGGATGGAAAATTACCTACACAGATGATTCCAGGTGCAACAGTGCCATTTCTAAATTTAAGTAATTAAAAAACCACCTGTTTAACCAGGCGGTTTTGTTTGAGCTAATCTCTCGTGTTAAACTGGATTGATTTTATTTATGATAATAGTTATTAAATAAAATAGGCTCTAACTTAGTCTATCAGGATAAACAAAAATTTATAAGTTAGTTTTTTCTTTTTTTGGTAAAAATATGCCGAGGACAATCATCACTAGACTAACCATAAATAGGACTAGACTATAAAGACTTAGATAATACTTGAAAACATTCCAGACATAGGTAGCTGAGTTGTTTAGGACTGTATTGATGGAAAGAGGGAAGTCGTCAGGGATTTGATTAAAGCCATAATTAATTAGCCAGTTGTCAGCGCTACCTGCTATTAATCTGATCAGGATAACAATAATACTTACAAACAGGATCAGACTGCCGGTTATTATTAGGCCTCTTTTGAAGCCAGGGATAAGTAAGACTATGAAAATAGCTAAAAAGAAAGCTATCAACAATACCCATAGCCATATCAGTTGAGCCAAAAAGTAGCCTAATTGTACCCAAGCGCTAATACTTTCATCTATTTGTTTAAATTCTGGTTTGTAGCTGGCTTGGTCGAAAAATTTTTGTAACTCAGGCATATCTTGGTTGTCTGTCAAAAACGTTGTTATTTCACTGGCGTTAAAGTCAGCTGGTCGGCATTTTAAGCTAAAGAGATCAGAGTTTTCTGATCTCTTGGAATCAGCTGGGCAAGGTTCAAGATTTTCTATTCTCTCAGTAAGCATAGCTGAAATCATAGTGATTAAGTCTTCGTTGTCATCTGCTATATTTATTTTTATATCAATAGATGTAGTTTCACCTTTGGCCCAAGCAAAAGTAGCATCAATAGATTCATTGATTTCAGTTTCTAAAAAATCAGAATAAAAAATTTTATTATATAATTCCGGAATATTATTTTTTAAGTTATCTTTGATTTCTACAAACCCCGCATTAGCCTCTTCATTGTCACCAGAGCCATAGCTGACCGCAGCAAAGATTATTTCTTCAGAATTATCATAAATTCCAGAAGTTTTGATAGTTTCTTTTAAATATTGTTGATCTAGGGTTGTTTTTATGGAGCTAATCATAAAAGCTCCAGCTAGAAGATGAGTTAAAAAAACAATCATTAAAATTACAGCCAAAAACCATCTGATGATGTTTAAAAAAGTTTTCATATTTTATATTTATTTATAAATACATTATACTCTTAAATAGTGGTTTTATTAAACTATGCTAATATATTAGATATGTCAGATTTTCAATATCAAATTAAAAAAAGCTCTCGAGCTAAAAATTTAAGATTGGTAATTTATCCCAATGGTAAGATTGTGATTACTCAGCCTAGGTTTGTCTCTGATCGGCAGGTCGCTAGATTTATAAAATCTAAATCAGCTTGGCTGGCTAATAAAAAAATGTCTCTTCAAAAAAATAGTTTAAAGATAAATATTCCTCCAGGTGGTTATACTCGTCACAAAGCAAGAGCTAGACTAAAAATCACTCAACAAGTAGAAGAAGTGAATAATTTTTATGGTTTTGTCTATCAGCGCATAGCTATTCGTGATACAAAAACACGCTGGGGGAGTTGTTCTGGTAAAAAAAATCTTAATTTTAGTTATCAGTTATATTTTTTGCCTGAAGAATTATTGAGTTACGTCGTAACTCATGAGCTTTGTCATCTTCAAGAAATGAATCATTCTAAGGATTTTTGGCAGTTAGTCGCCCAAACTATTCCAGATTTTAGAGAGCGACGTCGAGAATTAAAAAAATACGTGTTATAATAAGATTATTATGGAAAAAGACAAATATAAAGCCACTTGGGTCTCGCATTCTTCTATAAATGATTATCTTGAATGTCCTCGGGCGTATTACCTCAAAAATGTTTACAAGGATCCTGAGACCAATAATAAGATTACAATCGCTAATCCAGCTTTGTCTTTGGGCTGGGCAGTGCATGAGGTCTTAGACCAGATTTCAAAGTTGGCTGCTGCTGAGAGATTTAAAGTTTCTTTAATAGATAGGCTCAAAGATGTTTGGCCGGAAGTTACTGGAAAAAAAGGTGGTTTTTTTGATGAAAAAATAGAATATCAGTATAGAAAAAGGGGAGAGGATATGCTTAGCCGGATTTATCAAAATCCAGGCCCCTTAAAAAATCCTGCTATTAAGATTAAAAATGACCTACCTTATTTTTGGTTAAGCGAAGAAGAAGAAATAATTTTATGTGGGAAGATAGATTGGATTGAGTATCTTGAAGATCAAGATACTGTGCATATTATTGATTTTAAAACAGGTAAAAATCGAGAAAAACCTGAGTCTTTACAATTGCCAATCTATTACTTACTCGCCACTCAGACACAAGGTAAGCCAGTTACCAAGGCAAGTTATTGGTATTTAGAAAGCTCTAGTGCTCCTCAGGAGCAAGCTTTACCAGATCTAGATCAGACTAAAAAAAATATTTTAAACATTGCTCGCAAGATAAAAACTGCTCGTAATTTAAAAGCCTTTACTTGTCCGCACGGTGGCTGTCGAGCTTGTCGAGATTTTGAAAGAATTATTGCTGGTGAGGGTGAAAAAGTTGGCAATAATCAATACGGAGCTGATGTTTATATTTTACCTTCAAAAAATAACAATTTAAAAGATTTTGAAATAATTTAATAATATGGACAAAAATAAAGAATCAAGTCAAAAAAAATCACTCTTGCATGAGTATATGCAATTTTTAAAAGAGTATAATATTATATCTTTAGCTCTAGCTTTTGTGATGGGGGCAGCAAGTACATCTTTGGTTAATTCTTTGGTTAAAGATGTAGTTATGCCATTTATTTCCCCTCTAGTCGGAGCTGATTCTTGGCGCGAGGCTAGCCTTAGTTTAGGGCCAGTGGTTTTAAATTACGGGTCATTTTTAGCTGAATTATTAAACTTTATTATTTTAGGTTTAATAGTTTTCTTTTTAGCTAAAAAGATTTTTAAAATCGAAAAATTAAAAAAGTAGATGGTTTTTAAACATATTATTTTTGATTGGTCATGTACACTTCAGGATGATCTTAAGATTTTTTATCAGGTCACCAATTGTATTAATAAAAATCTAGGCAGCCAGAAAGAGATTACCTTAGCTGAGATACAAGATCATTTTACTATTCCGTATATGGATTTTTGGAATAGGTATCATCCAACTGCCACATCTCAGGAGGTGTCCAAATGTTACGTGGATGTAATGAAAAAAATCCCCCAAGCTGGCTTAGTCACAGGCATGCTAGAAGTTTTGGAAAAGTTAAATAAATCAGTTAAATTATATATTTTAAGTTCTGATCCACAAGAAAAAATTAATCAAGAGATAAATCCTTCAGGCTTAAAGGGTTTTTTTAAAAGGGTAGTTGTGGATTGTCATAACAAACAAGAGGGCCTAAAAGAATTATTAATAAGCGAAAAAATTAATCCCCAAGAAGCGATTTATATAGGTGACACCTCAGGTGATATAATTGCTGCTCATAAAAATAGTCTAAAAGCTGGGGCAGTAGCGTGGGGGATTCAACATGATAAATTAATCAAAAAAGTAAATCCAGAATATTTTTTTGAAAAACCCAAAGAAATATTAAGGCTTATTAGGTTTTAATTTTATAGCGTTTTTTTATTTAAAGTGTTATAATTAAATTGTTATTTATCAACAGATTTTTTTATATGAATCAATATTTAGAGCGCTTGATTTGGATTTCAGAGGAGTTTGAAGAACAAAAAAAGGTCAATGAAGACAAAATTTCAGTTAATGAGTTTGTCGGTAAGATGGCTTTTGTTTACGAAAAGATGAGAAATTCTTTTGATTTTAAAGATGCTCATATTTTACGCAAAAATGCAGTTCACCGGATTTTAAAAAGATATTTTTTCTTGTCTAATGATGCTAGCCGAATTGGAGATCAATTAGTAACAGAAATGGTTCGTGGGGGTTATTTAGCTAATGACACTATTACTAAAAGCAAGGTTCTTGAGGTTGTCAAAATAGTTAGTAAATACACGGCACTTAAAGAAGCTTTGGCCTTTAAGGTGGTCAAGAAAAACAAGATCGCTTCTTGGCTTTTGGATATGGCTGCTTGTGAGATAGACGAAACCTTGGTTTCTCCAGAAAAAGATGAAGCTCTGGTTGATTTAATGTATCAGGAAATGGATTCTAGGATTACTCTGACTAATTCTTATTTGTCAGAAAAAGAATATGCGATTTATTTGTATTTGGCAGTACTGAGGGCAATCCGTAAATTAGACAAACCTTTAATTGAATACAATTTACTTAAGTTTTATTCGCCAAATTGGAAAAATTATGGACCAGAGAATGCCCAGGTAATTGCTAAGAAGATTTCTAGCGCCAAGGAAAAGATTGAGTCTAAGGCCAAATTACCTGTTATGGAGAAGATGTTTGTAGCTGTTAAAAAACAGGTTCCGCCATACCGTATTATTAAAGAGATTATTAATGAGCAGCCAGAAGACGCTAGGGGAATTTTCTATGACAAAGAAGTTTTAAAAGAAAAGATTGAAGAGACTGCCAAGGCTAAGTACAAAAAAACTAGAAGTATCTTGGCTCGTTCAGCTGTTCGGGCAATTATTTATGTTCTTTTAACAAAGGTTATCTTTGCTCTTGTCTTAGAAATGCCATATGAGTTTTTTGTTCTCAAAGAATATAATTATTCAGCTTTGGCAGTTAATATTTTGTTTCATCCTATTTTACTTTTCATTTTAGCGGTAACTGCTCGAATTCCTAAAAACAAGAATACAGATTTATTACAAGAGAGAATAGGTCAAATTTTAAGAGGAAAATATCAGGATTTAGATTCTATTCGAATTAAAGTGCCTCAGCCATCTTCTAAAAGGAGCATTTTTAATGTTGTTTATCTAATTGTAACCGTAGCTTTGTTCCTATTGATCGTTTGGGGTTTGCTTGCATTGGGCTTTAATTGGGTTAGTATTGCTCTCTTTGCTGTCTTTTTGAGTGTAGTTAGCTTTTTGGGATTTAGAGTTAGGGGCTTAGCTAATGAATACAAAATCCAACCACCAAGAAGGGGTGCTCTCAAAGCTTTGTCTGATTTTCTATTTTTTCCAATTTTACAAACGGGTAAATTTTTATCTATTAATTTTAGCAGGATAAATGTTTTTGTGATGTTTTTAGACATTGCTTTTGAAGCACCTTATAAAATTATTTTACAATATCTGGATGAATGGTTTTCTTTTTTACGTGAAAAAAGAGATGAAATTATGGATTAGTTTTTAAAATTATTTTATTTATATGCCAGAAAATAAAACAGCCAATGCTTTAGCAATTATTTTTGTAATTTTGTTTGTAGCTTTTGTTATTGTTCAAGTTTATTTATTATTGGCCACTTCGGGGATTGGTTTAGTCGGAAAAATAATTACCATTGGGGTAGCAGCATTTTTTCTAATTGTTATTGTATTTTTAATAATTGAGCGAAGAAAAGAGCCGCCTATTAAATATTAAGAAAAAATTATGATTATCGTAACAACCGCTACAATTCAAGGTCGGGAAATTTCTCAAAATTTAGGCCTAGTTAAGGGTAATACTATCCGTGCCAAGCACATTGGTAAAGATATTATTGCTGGACTGAGGACAATTGTGGGTGGAGAAATCAAAGAATATACAAATATGATGCAAGAGTCTCGCGAGCAAGCTATTCAGCGAATGGTTGAAGAGGCACAAGCTCTAGGAGCTGAGGCAATTGTTGAAGTTAGGTTTACCACCTCTCTAGTTATGGCAGGAGCTTCAGAGTTTTTAGCTTATGGGACAGCAGTAAAACTTAGCTAAGTGTCTAGTTTAAAAAAAATCCTAACAATTGCTCTGGTAGCTTTAGTGGGATTTTTTAGTTTATTAAATATTGTTGAGGCAGCTGACTATGTCCCCAATGAAGTGATTGTTAAGTTTTCAGAAAATAAAGCCAAGACTTATAAAATAATTGATGGTCAGGATGTTTTGAAAGTTGTAAAAAATCTTAGTCAAAATTATGACATAGATTACATTGAGCCTAATTATATATTTAATATTTCAACCATTGATACTAATGATCAATACTGGACTAACTTGTGGGGTTTTGATAACACGGGTCAGCTAGTCGATGGGGTAGCTGGGCTGGCTGATGCAGACATGGATCTGCCTGAAGCTTGGACTTTGGAAAAAGATGCCAGTGAAATCACTGTGGCTATAATAGATACAGGTGCTGATTTGGATCATGAGGACTTGGTTAATGTTTGGCAATATAATGCCAGTGAAATAGCTGGTAATAGTTTAGATGATGATGGTAATGGTTATGTTGATGATTATTTAGGGTTTGATTTTGTAGATTCTGATGTTGACCCAAATGATGACAACGGACATGGGACTCATGTCGCAGGTATTGCAGGGGCTCAGGCAAATAATTCTAAAGGAGTTTTAGGTACGAGTTATAATGCTCAATTATTACCTCTTAGGGCCTTAAATTCGGCTGGAAGCGGGACTAGTACTGACATAGCAGAAGCTATTGATTATGCAGTTGATCAAGGGATTGATATTATTAATTTAAGTATTCAAGCGAGTAGCTATTCAGAGGTGATGTTTTCAGCTATTTCTAGAGCGCAAGTTGCTGGGATTTTAGTCATAGTAGCAGCTGGAAATACTACTGGTATTGGTAATGACAATGACGTCACTCCAACCTATCCTTGTAGCTATGATTTGGAAAACATTATCTGTGTAGGAGCGACTGATCAAAATGATTTCATAACTTCATTTTCTCATTATGGTGAGACGAGTGTTGATGTTTTTGCGCCAGGACAAAATATTTATAGCACTTATTTAGCTAATAGTTACACTTATAGCAATGGAACCTCAATGGCTTCGCCAGCAGTAGCTGGGATCGCGGCTTTACTCAAGGCTTATGATAATAGTTTAACTTATGTTGAGATAAAAAATTATTTAATTCAAGGGGTTGATTTAAAAAGCGGTTTATTAACAAAATGTGTTTCTGGTGGTCGAGTTAATGCTTACTATGCTTTGCAAGCTGTCTCAGGGACATCTACTCCTGAGGGGACTTTGATTATTAATGATGATGAAAATTATGCTAATCAGCCTGAAGTGAACTTGAGTATTGTAGCTTCTGATTTACTTGAAGTAAATCGAATGCGTTTTTCAAATGATGGCTCTACTTGGTCGAGTTGGGAGGCTTTGGCTACTCAAAAAAATTGGAGACTGAATTCCTTAGAAGGTGAACAAACTGTTTATTTACAATTAAAGAATGTGGCTGGAATTACTTCATTGCTGTATAGCGATTCAATTATTTATGATAGTTTAGCTCCTCAGATTACGATTTTACCGACTAATGAATTTTTTAACAATGATGATCAAGTTAGTTTTGCTATTACTGAAGAAGCAGATATTTATTATACTTTAGATGGATTAGATCCTGTTGTTGGCGTGGCTAATGAATATATCGAACCTTTTGATTTGTTAGGAGATTCTACTCTAAAATATTTAGCAGTTGACTTGGTTGGTAATCAGTCAAGTATTAGTACAAAAACTTATGATTTTATATACAAAAATTCTATTATTACTGCTGCTGGACAAGGTGGTGGTCCACATGTCAGAGCATTTGATGAAAATGGCTTAGTTGAGTATCAGCCAAATAAGCTTTTTGCTTTTTCTGAAAATTTTCGTGGGGGTTTAAATGTGGCAACTGGTGATATTGATGGTGATGGCCAAGATGAAATTATTGCTGGTGTAGGACCAGGTGAAGAGCCGTGGGTTAAAGTTTTTGAAAAAAATGGAACTTTTGTTTCACAATTTTTAGCTTATGCTCAAACTCTTCGTGGTGGAGTATATGTTGCAGCTGGAGACCTTGATGGTGATGGTCGAGATGAGATTATAACTGGAGTTCCAGAGGGCTATGGTCCGCATGTTAGAGTCTTTAATGGGGAAACAGGTCAGCCCGTGATTACTGCTGGTTTTTTTGCTTATGATCCTTGGGTGAGGACTGGGATTAGAGTAGCAGCTGGGGACCTAAATGGTGATGGCGTGGATGAGATAGTTACTGGGACAGGTTTTGGAGCCGGGACTCATGTTAGGACTTTTACTGGGACAGGTGAACCTATTTTTACCCCTGGTTTTTTTGTCTACGGCTATGATGATCGATCTGGTATTAATGTTGGGGTAGGGGATGTGGATGGTGATGGAGATGAGGAAATAATCACTGGTTCAGGTCAGGGTCGATCTCCAGAAGTCAGAATTTATGAATACAATGGAGAGTATCTCACTAGTTTTGTGCCATATCTTGCAAGCTATAATCTGGGGGTCAAGGTTGCTGTTGGTGATATTGACGGTGACAATCAGGCAGAAATAGTTACTGGGACAGTCAGAGGTGGCGGTCCGCAAGTTAGAGTTTTTGAAATCAGTGGCACAAATATTGCGAGCTGGTTTGCTTATGACCCTTATTTCAGGGGCGGAGTTGAGGTTGCTGTTGGAAATTTTTTGGGGAATTAAAAAAAGCGTCATTCCATATAATCCTAGGTTTTAGCAAATGAGGAGGTTGCTTGGTCACCATGACCATATTACCCTGGATTATTAGACTTGACGCTCTCCGATCATTCTTCCCCCAAACCCTTGAAGGGTACAACCCATACCATGGAAGATATATCGAAAAAAAGTGAATGAAAGTGCTAGACGGACGAATGCTTTAGTCTGTTTATAATAATCAATTAGTAAATATTTGTCAATGGCTATATTTAGGGCTAAAGTTAGGCCAAAATCAAAGCAACAAAAAGTAGAACAAGGTAAAAATTGTTTTATAGTTTGGGTTAAAGCTCAGGCTAGAGATGGTCAAGCCACTGCTGAGGCTAAGTTTTTATTGGAAAATTATTTAGGCAAAAAAATATGCCTAATAAAAGGCGCTAAATCTCGGACTAAATATTTTAAGATTATCTATAAATACAAAATAGCCACTCCGAAAATAAGTTGAATAGCTATAAAATATAAAAATTTAAAAATTCTTTGTTTGTAGCTTTTTTTATCTTCGAAAATATTGGTTAAGGTATAAATAAATAATAATACCCAAGTAAAGATAAAGTAACATATTGCCATAGCTTCATGACCTAGGGAAAAGGTTAGAACGCCAAAAATATTTAAAACAAAAGCAGTGCCGGTTGTCCCTGTAAACCAACCAAAGTAATCCCAAGGTTTTACCTTGTCATGATAGGCTACTTTGGTGTAAGCAGTACTCGAGATATAGAGCAGGGGAATGGCAAGAATAAATTGTAATAATACTTCACTAGTTAATCTCTCAGGGGAAAGTGCCCACATAATACTAAAAACACCTAAACATACAGCAATTAAAGTATTGTTAATGCTGACTTTTGAATTAGCTTTATGGGGGTTAGTTTTAAAGGGGGTATACATAGCTACTTATATTTTAACATAAATTTATAAAAAAGCGCCATTCGGGAAAATCCAAACGACGCTCAAGTGCGATCAGGTTCAGGTGGTTTGAAGCTCGAAAATGAGCTTCCCCATTTCTTCGTGAATCTCCGGTTTTTGTTCGTTGACCATGAGTTTAATTTCCGTGAGTTTTTTGGCCACTTCGGGACGATGTTCTTCGGGGATGTTCATTTCACCCAAGATTTCGAGAAGCTCCAAGGCGATCATGTTGTGGGCAAAAGTGATGGCCGTGTCCATCGCTTCGCTTTCTTCGGTACTTGGTTTTGCTTCCAGCTTGGCGAGGGCTTTGAGCGTGTTTTCCAACCGCTCAGGAATAACCTCATGTGCAGGTCTTTTTTTCGGGTGGTCGGCCATGATGATCCCTTTCTTCTCAATTGATTGCATAGTTGCAATACATCTTTATAGCAAAGTTGACTTAATAAGTCAAGCTATTGGTAATTTTGCGGAGAGAAAGGGATTCGCTCTTTCAGAGCCGGGGTTGTCCGGTCTACTTGCAGTAGACATCGTCCAACCCTTCTCATCCCTACGCGACACAAGCAGTTGTGTCGCTTTCTTCCTTGTTCACTAGCGTTCACTGCGGAGAGAAAGGGATTCGAACCCTTGATACCATTGCTGGTATACAGCTTTTCGAGAGCTGCGCCTTCAACCAGCTCAGCCATCTCTCCTTGTAAGCGTATTTTACATGATTTTTAGAAAGGTGTATAATCTAATTAGCCATGCCATCCTCTCCTCTGTCGTACTTTTAACGTGGACCTTAGATATCAGCTCCAAATCCGCAAAACAGTGCTAAGGAGTTGACCCAGGTCATCAGGCTCACACAGCTAGCTGTCTCCAATTTTCTGCCGGTTCCGTTCCTGTGGTTGTGTGAACAAGCCGTCCATTTGACGTTGCATTGTCGTCGGGACGGCTTTTTTATTTATTGAGAAAATGTTATAATTTTAGCATGAATTATAAACAATTAACGTCTTTTTTTAAATATTTAGCTAAGAATAATATTCTTTATTCTCCAGTTTTAGAAAAGCCTGGAGGAAGATTTTTAATTCAAGAGGTAACAGATATTTCAGAAATAGACCTTAATGGTAGGTTGCCAGATTACCCTTGGCGGGAGCAATTGTTACCCCAGCAAGAGATTCTTTTTAATATTCAGCAGAACAAATTATTAGAAAGTGATTTGAATAAGCTGTTACCACAAGTTTTATTGGGCGTTGGTCTTCCTGATTTACGAGCTCTAACCTTATATGATCTTGTTTTTGAAAAAGATAAATATTATCAAGCGCGTAAACGAAAGACTTTGGTTGTCGGTTATATAAATTTGGGAGCTAAATCAGATTATACTCATTGGCACAAACAATATGAAGAAAATATTTTAGAACATCTTAAATTTGATGTTTTTATAGAAATTGTTAAAACAGGTCAAATTAAAGTTTTTTCTGGCTCAGAAAAAGGACAAAAGATTTTAGAAGCTGCCGGAATTAAAGATTATCAGCATATTGATTATGCTGGGGCAGTTTTGGAAGGTAAATTAAATCAAGAGATGGTGGCTTTACAAAAAGCCATGCAAAGTAAATATAATAAAAAACTTTGGCAAAGCTTAGGAAAAAAATGTTTAGCTTGTGGTAAATGTGCTTTGGTTTGCCCAACTTGTTTTTGTTTTTATGCCCAAGACCAGATAGAGCTAGATAAAGGTCAAGGAAAAAGGACAAGGTGTTGGGATACGTGTTTTTATAATAATTTTTCAAAAGTTGCTGGGGGAAATAAGTTTCAAGATAATAATGCCAAGAGAATTCATTTTTGGTATGAGCACAAATTTGTTAGAATTCCAGCTCAGTTCCAGATTTCAGGCTGTGTGGGTTGTGGACGTTGTACCAAGGCTTGTCCAGTTTCAATTGATATTTTGAAAACAAAAAAAACTTTATTAAAAGATAGCAGAAAAAAATAAATGGAAAATATTTATCAACCACAAGTAGTTAAAATAATTAAAATTGATAATTTAGCTCTTGATGCTAAGCTTTTTAGATTGGATTATAAAAATTTAAAATTTTTCCCTGGACAATTTGTCGATGTTTCTATTCCTGGTTTTGGAGAGGCACCGTTTGGTTTAGCAAGTAGTCCAACCAATCAAAAATATATTGAAATTGGGGTTAGAAAAGTTGGCAGCTTAACTACTAAACTTCACGAGCTAAAAGTAGGTGATAAATTAGGGGTCAGAGGCCCTTTGGGTCAAGGGTACTGGCCTTTGGACAAAATTAAGAAGCGCAATGTTTTGATAGTGGCAGGTGGGTGCGGGATTTTACCATGTCGATCTTTAATCTTGTGGGCCCAAGAAGGAGCTCAAAAATTTAAAGATATTACTATTTATTATGGAGCGCGAGAATGTGGTCAATTATATTTTGAAAAAGAGTTCAAAAAATGGCAGCAAAAATCAAATTTATTCGTTAGTTTAGATACTAAGCCTACTAAAAAGTTGGATTATGGTTATCAGGTGGGGGTAATTACTAAATTATTTAAAACCAATCCGCCACTTAAAGGCTCGGTGGCTTTGGTTATTGGTCCGCCAGTTATGGCAAGATTTGTGCTCAAAGAGTTAAAAGTTTTGGGGTTTACTGATGAGGATATTTATTTTAGCTTAGAACGGCGGATGGAGTGTGGGATTGGGATTTGTCAGCATTGTGCGATTGGCCCATATTATGTTTGTCAGGATGGTCCGGTTTTTTGTTGGGCTGATATTAAAAATATTCCTGATATTTTGTAAGTATTTTTAAGAGGTTTTTTAAATTATTTTTTCCAAGATTGAGCTGGGATAAAAAAACACACCGTTTGGCAAAGCTATAGCGTAGGGTGGTAGGGCTTTGCTTAGCAGTGTGTAAAAAAGAACCTTATCCAATTGGGATACATCACAAGCGGCTTCTCGGGAACAAGCTGACAGTTAGAATGACTGCCAGCAGGTGGGTAATTGATATTTATAAGCTATCATTTTAAATATATAATTTCAAGTCAACAGGGGTTAATAAAAATCAATTTATTTTGACTAAGCATGAAAGAATTTTTTTTTCTACATCCAACTTATAAAAGCGTCCTAGCTCTAGGGGCTGAATCAGCGGGGAATTATTGTTTTTTTGATAATAATAAAATTAGTTATTTTGAGGATTTAGGGGATCTATTGTTAGATCAAAATTTTAGAAAGTACAAAAAAAGTTTGCAAGATTTTTTAGAAAAAAATAATTTCAAACCAAACGTAATTTTAGTAGATTTTTATTCAGATTTTAAGACTAGTCAATTTGGTCAGGATTTAGCTAAAAGATATTCGGCTGACTTGGTCACGGTTCAACATCATTTTGCTCATGCTGCTTCTGTGTATCTAGAAGATTTGACTAGACCAGAAAATTTTATAGCTATAGCTTGTGATGGGACGGGTTTGGGGCTAGATGGTAAGATCTGGGGTGGGGAAGCCATAACTTATAAAAATATTAAATTTAAGCGAGTGGCTAGTCTTGAAGAGCATAGACTCATGTCAGGTGACATGAGTATTGAGTTTCCAGCTCGGATGTTAGTTTCAATTCTTTTAAAAATATACCCTGCAGAAAAAGTGTGGCAATTCGTTAACAAATATTTTACTAATCAGGAATTTACAGTCTTCAAAAATCAATGGCAACAGGACTTTAATTGTGTGGTGACCTCTAGTACTGCTCGAGTCCTCGATGCTGTGGCAGTGCTTTTGGGTTTTGCAGAAAACAAACGTGATTATAAGCATCAGCCAGTTGACTTGTTAGAAAAAAATTCAACCAGAGCCTATGACCTTGAACCTGAGATAAAAAATAATCAGCTCTCGACAAGTTTTTTGTTTAAATATTTAGTAGCTAATCTAGATCAAGATAAACAGCGGTTAGCAGCTACAGCCCAAGTTTATCTAGCTCAAGGTTTGTATAAATTGGCAAAACAACAAGACATAGAACCTATTTATTTTTCCGGAGGGATGGCCAATAATAAGTTAATGAGTGAATATTTATTCTCTCAAGGAGTAAAAGTAAATCAAAAAATTCCTCGCGGAGATGGAGGAATTTCTGTTGGCCAATTGATGTATTATTTTTTAACAAATCCGGGGGATTAATTTACCACTCGAGGGTCTAATCTCCTTTAGAGTGTCTAGGCTAGTTTTTAGATACAAGCCTGAGCCAGTTTCAACTTTGCCAATTATTTTGGCATTTTTTAATTGGGCAAGAATATTATCAGTTTTGTCAGGATCTACTGCGGCGATAAATCTGCCTTCAGAAGCGAGATCAAAAATACTTAAGCCTAGGAGATTGCAGATGGAAGTAACAGCTTTTTTATAAGGTAGATTTTTTTCAGATAAAACTATTTTTACTTTGGATTTGTCAGCTATTTCATTGAGGTTAGCAGCCATGCCCCCGCGGGTTGGATCTTTACAGGCATGCAAGTAGGGGAGGATGCTTTGTATCTCAGTTGTTAGAGGCTGACAGTCACTGATTAGATCAGTTTGATAATCAAATCTTTTACTCAAGATAACAGCAGTGTGTTCTCCAAGATCTCCAGAGGCAATAATATTGTCGCCAGGTCTTGCTCCTGAATTTGAGATAATATCGTGGGCTAGGCCGACTCCAGAGGTGGTTATTTCTATTTTATCAATTTTACCCTTGTCGATAACTTTGGTGTCTCCAGTGACTATGGGGATACCAGTTTTTTGAGAAATTTTATTGATAGATTCAGATATTTTCTGTAAGTCCGTTCTAGAGAAGCCTTCCTCGATAACTAGGCTGACTGAGAGGCCAATTGGCTGAGCTCCCATGACTGAGAGGTCATTGATAGTACCACAGACTGCTAGTTTGCCAATATCTCCGCCAGGGAAAAAAATAGGGTCAACTATAAAAGCATCAGTTGTAAAGACCAACTTTTTATCTCCTAGATCATAGACAGCTGCATCATCATTTTGATTGGTCCAGTTATTTTTAAGATGGTAAGCATTTCTAAGAGCTGCGATTAGCTCGGCTGATTGAGCTCCACCAGAGCCTTGTTCTATTTTTATGGTTTTATTGTCTGTTTTCATAGGTTATTCGACATGTACCTTCGACACTGACCATACAGGCTCCTTGAGGGTTCTCTGGGGTACAAATTTTTTTAAATAGAGGGCAATCTCCAGGAGTTATTAAGCCTTGCAAGATTTTTCCACAGCGACAGGCACTAGGTCTTGGTTGATAAGTTTTCTTAAATTTTTCTATTAAATCTCGATATATATATTCAGCGTCATTCTTTTGATATTTGGCTTTTATTTTCATGCCAGATTTGGGGATCATACCTAGTCCTCGCCAATTAGTATCTCGATTTTCAAATACTTCTTTTAACAATTTTTGAGCTTTAAGATTTCCTTGGTCATTGACTGCTCTTTTGTATTGGTTAACGACTGTCTGATTTTGGTTTTTAATATTTTTTAATAATATGTCTATTGTTTCGAGCATATCGAGAGCTTCAAAGCCAGAGATAACCTGAGGGATTTTGAATTGTTGAAAGATTTGAGTGCCAATAATAGCTGAGACATGGCCAGGGTCGATAAAGCCATCGATATTTATTTTTTCACTAGCTAATAAGGCGCTCATGGCTGGTGGAAAATACTTATGACTAGAAAAAATATTTAGACCTTGCTGAATAGCCCAGGCAGTCATCGGCGCGGTGGTCTCAAAGCCGATTCCAAATAAAACTATATTTGGCCAATCTTTTTGAAGAGTGAGAGCGTCAGCTACAGAGTAAACTGTAAAAATGTGTTTACCTTGTTGCTTGAGGTCCTCTAAAGAAGCTTCTGAGCCAGGTAGACTTAGGGCATCACCATAGATTGCTAAGGGAATATCATATTTAGCTAGCTCTATCACTAAATCAATTTCGGTTTGATCAGTGACGCAGATTGGGCAGCCTGGGCCTGAGACTAATTTTATATTTTTTGGTAAAAGAGACTTTAGATTGTTTTGAGCGACTGTTTGGGAATGAGTCCCGCATAATTCCATAATCGAAATATTGCCGAGGTCAGCAGCTGTTTGCTCAATATTGTGGATGTATTGTTTAGCTGTTAAAGTCATTTTTTATTTCACCTGCTTCTTGGGCAGATATTTTTTCAATAGCAAAACCAGCATGGATGAGAACAGGGTCACCAACTTTGATATCAACCAAAGAAACATTAATTTTTTTAGTTATTCCATCAATGTCAGTCTTTGCCATTTGACCCTTTATTTCTTTAATTTTACCTATTATTGCTAGACACATAATGTTGTAATTATATCATTTGTGGTATAATACAGCCAATGTCGAAAAAAAAAACTACTAAAAAGAAACTTAAAATTGCTCTAGTTGGATTGACTAGTTGTGAAGGTTGTCAGTTTGCGATTTTAGACTTGGGAGCTAAAATTATTGAAGTTTTTCAAAAGGTTGAGTTAGTAGAATTTAAATTAATTGAAGAAGAGCCAATTACTGCCAAGTATTATGATTTATGTTTTGTGGAAGGCTCAGCCATAACCAAGGAGCAGATAAAGCTATTAAAGTATTTACGTAAAAAAACTAAAAAATTGGTAGTTTTGGGTAATTGCGCAGCTTTAGGTGGAGTGTGGGAGATTAAAAATTATCAAGATAAAGAAAAAACAATTCGTTATATTTATCGACATTATACAACTGTTCCAAATCCAGACATCAAAGAGGTTGATAACTTTGTTAAAGTTGATTATACCTTACCTGGTTGTCCGATCAATGCTGAAGAATTTTTGCAATATTTGTATAATGAAATAAATGCTTTGCCAAATCGCGAATATGATAAACCAGTTTGCTATGAGTGTCAGTTAAACAAAAACGAATGTTTACTTCAAAAAGGTGAGATTTGTTTTGGACCAGTTACTCGTGGAGGATGTAACTCAGTTTGTTTAAATTCAGCTCAGGGTTGTATGGCTTGTCGCGGGCTTTTGCCAAATGCTAATTATGAAAGCTTATATAAATTGCTTAGGAAAAACCACACTGATAAGGAGATCAATAAGTGGTTAGAAATTTTTGGAGTTAGAGATGATTGGGAAAAAAATTTGAAAAAAAATAAAAAATTAAAAAAATAAGCCATGAAAATAAAAATAAATCATATTGCCAAGATCGAAGGTCATGCTGGGTTTGTGGGCAATATTTTAAATGGTGATGTAAAATCAGCTAAGATTGAAATTAAAAGCTCTGCTCGATTAATTGAAGGTTTGTTAATTGGTAGACATTACCTTGATGCTCCTATTATAACGGCTCGGATTTGTGGGATTTGCCCAGTAATCCATAATTTGACCTCTATTAAGGCTTTGGAAAACGCCCTGGACATTAGACCCTCAGCTGACACTTTGCGTTTAAGAAAATTAATGCTCATGGGTCAGGTTATTCATTCACATGGGTTGCACACTTATTTTTTAAGTTTGCCAGATTTTTTTGATATTGAAAATGATCTAAATTTTGTTCAAAAAACCCCAGCTCAGGCTCAATTAGCTTTAGCTGTTCGTGAATTTGGCGTTAACTTGGTTAAAATTATTGGTGGAAGGACAGTTCATCCAATTCGTTCTGTTATTGGTGGTTTTAAAGTTGCCCCAACTAAGCAGGAAATTGGTGATTTATCGATTCAAGCTAAAGATGTTTTACCCCAAGCAATTGAATTAGCTAATTTCTTTAAATCAATTAAGTATCCAAAGTTTAAAAGAAAAACCGAATATATTTGTTTAAAAAACAAAAACGAATATGCTATTTATGATGGCCACATGACCTCTACTGAGGGGCTGAATATCCCTGTTAAAAAATTTGCTCATAATATCAAGGAAATCCAAAAACCCTATGAAACAGTTAAAAGGGCAAATTGGGATAATAATTGGTATATGGTGGGGGCTTTAGCTAGATTAAATAATAATTTTTTACAACTAAATAAACAAGCTAAAAACATTTGGCAGTCAACTGGGATTGAGATGCCGGATTATAATAGTTTTCATAACATTTTAGCGCAAGCTGTAGAGATGGTTCACGCTATTGAAGAGGCCATTAAATTACTTTTAAAAATGCAGGTCAAATCAATTCAAGCTGATATCAAGCCTTATCAGGTTAAGGCTAGTCAGGGTGGAGCAGCTGCTGAAGCACCACGAGGGACCTTGTATCATTATTATGAATTAACTAAAGATGGCCATATTAGTAATTGCAATATCATTACCCCGACTGCTCAATTTATTGGTAATTTAGAAGAAGATATTGCTCATTTTATTCCTAATTTAAAAAAGTTAAGTAAAACAGAAAAGAAAAAGAAAATTAGGATGTTAATTCGTGCGTACGATCCATGTGTTTCATGCGCTACTCATTAAATTATGTGTGATTTTTGTGATAAAAAAATAATTCAACAAGGGCTAATTTATACAGCTGATAATTTTTATATTCGTTATGATGCTGAGCCAGTTTCAGCTGGTCATTTGTTAATTATCCCCAAAAGACATATTGTGTCTGTTCAAGAATTGAACGTTCAAGAGAAAACTGAATTTTGGCAGGTGCTAGACAAAGCAATTTATTTTTTAAAAACTAGCCAGCCAGGACACCCTCAGGATTTTAATATTGGTATCAATGAAGGCAGGTTAGCAGGCCGAACTATTGATCATCTACATATTCATGTTATCCCGAGATACGAGGGGGATCTTCAGAATCCAGCAGGTGGAATACGAAATATTTTGCCCAATCAAGGAGAAAAATAATGAAAAAATTTGAAGCTGTTAGAGTTTTAATTAAATATTTAAAATAATAGTATGCATGATGTCCATTTGGCTGATAATATTTTAAAAATTTGTCGGAAAAAGTCTGCTAATAAGTTGGTTAAAAAAGTTAAAATTAAACTAGGGTCTATTATTGAACATGGGGAACAGATTAAGCCTGAGAATTTGAGATTTAATCTAGAGATGCTTTCTAGAAATACTAATTTTGCTAAAGCTATTTTTGAGATTGAGTCTGTTTCTGGTGATACATTTGAAATTGAGTACCTTGAGACAGTTGATTAAAAATAGTATAATATATATAAGTTATATAAATAATTAAGGAGGAAAATTATGATGAAGAAAAATAGCAAGGCAAAATTTGCCAAAGGAGCTGCTCTAGGAGTAGCTTTGGGTGCTGTTGTCGCAGGAGCTGCGGCTTTACTTTTTGCGCCAAAATCAGGTAAAGAATTGAGGGCTGATATTAAGAAAGCTTCCAACGATGTGGCAAAAAAAGTTTTGTCTGAAGTTGAAAAGACAAAAAATATGTCACAAAAAAAGTACCATGATATTGTTGAAAAAGTTGTGAATGAGTATACAAAAAACAAGAAAGTTGCTGAGTCAGCCGTGGCTATGCTGAAAAAAGATTTAAAAGGTAAGTGGAAAGAGGTAGAAAAAGAAGTTAAGGGAGTAGAGTCTAAGGCTAAAAAAACTGTTGCAACTGCTAAAAAGAAGGTTATCAGAAAATAAGTAAGATTTAAAAATATGAAAAAGGCACTTGCTTATGTTTTTATTATTATTGGTTTAGTATTTTTAAGTGGGTGTTCTTTTTTTACTTCAATGACCGATGATGAGATTAAATCACAGACAGAGTCACTTGTAATCAAGGCCGGCAGTCAGTTGGTTATAAAGCCAACTGTTTTGGGTTTTGGTGCTGGGATCAAGGCCTTGCTTTCAGATAATCAAGGTGTTAAGACCGTAACCTTTGAGAATTATTTACCAGATGATAGTTTTAAGTTTTCTTGGCAAGCTAAACAGCGGATAGAAACTGAGGAATCAAAAGAGAAGCAAGCTGAATATTATGAGCAATATGGTGAGACTGCTATTGGTGAAAGAGTACCGCTTCCTCCTGAACCAGATTATTATTCTAAGGATTTAATTGGTTTGATTGAAGTTTCAAATCTAGGTCAACAAGATTCTTTGCTTTTGCCTGAGCTTTGGTCTGAGGGAGATTTTCTAACTTCTGAAAATGGTATAATTTTTATATCTAATCAAGTTTATAATTTATTACTTAGCGCCAAACAAGCTGAGTTAAAACTCGGCTTGAGTGATAGTGTTGTGTCTAAACTTAAGTTTTATAGTTATCAAGCTGAGGAGAGTCTCAATAGCCTTAAAACACTTGTTTCTGACCAAAAGAAGACTGGTAAGGACTCACCATACCTACTCAAGGCTGAAGATGATTTTGATCAATACAAGCTTAAGATTAATGGTCAGACAACTTATATTGAAGCGATTGTCTCGCATAACTGGTTTGGTGAATTTATTATTTTAAATAATCCTGAAAATCCCTTGGTTTTGAAAATTACGCCAAATCCTATTGCAGTAAGCAATGATTTTAATTATAAGTCACTATTTGGTTATCAAGTAACTGACATTGAACTTTAAGATTATGGAGATAGATATTTTAGTTTATTTTTCAAAAAAAGAAAAAAAGTCATGTTTGGAAATAATCAAACCTTGGTTAGAATCTTTGCATGTTAAAGCGAGAATTAACTTGGAGATTTTAACTAATCATTTTGAAAAATTCGGCCAAGCTCGAGAAAAATCTTTAAAATTACAGCAAGCAGAGATAGTTAAACACCTCAAGGGCCAATCATTGTTGGTTCAGGTGACTACGGGTGGAACAGAAGTAACTCATCAAGATTTCATTGATTTTGTAAAAAAGGCTGAGTTGTCAGCTAGTCAAAGTGTTCAATTTTGTTTGTCTCCAGATGTGGAATTAGCTCATTTAATGAAATCAAAATTTGATGCTCATTTTGCTTTTTCTAAGCTAGATTTATCAGCTAGTGTGTGTTTACAGATATTATTGGCTGAATTAGATATAATTATTAAAAAATAAGGATGAAAGCCCCCGCAGTTTATTCAATCATAATGTTAGTCATAGTTACTCTGCTTTTGGGAGTGGCAGGCTATTTTTTGTATGATTATTTATTAGCACCTCAAGAAGAGCCAACAATTGAAGGTTATAATATAAATTTATTTACTTATAATGCCAATACAGATCTTTCAAATCTTAATTCAACTGTTACTAATTCAGTTGTAAATTGGCTAAGGTATGATAGTCAGCTAAGCGTGGCCGCTGATGAAGTCATGCAGCTAGCCTTGTCTTACCCAGAGGGGTGGGGATTAGAATTTAGAAATAGTCCAGCAGTTTTAAATTTTTATAATCTTTCTGGTAATGCTGATGATAATCTTAATAATTCTTTTATTTTTGTTCAGTATTATGATGCTAGTGATTTTGAGCAGAGGAATATCTCAGCTATCCAAAATCAAAAAGACCTGCTGATAGCAGAAAATTCAGTTAAATATTTTTTGGCGACAAAGTTATCTACAAATGATTATAGTCAAGACCGACCTGAATGGATATTTGAGGTACATGATATCTATGAGATTAAAACAGGGGACCGAATCTATGTAGTGGATATTAGTCCTGAAGTTAAGGATGAAATTCAGGAAAAGCTTCTAAACAATTTTTTACCAGCTAGTACTCAATAGCTATTTTTTTTCTAAATAGTTTGAAGGCGCTTTTTTATAAGAGCTTATTATTTTTTCGATTTCTTTTGAAGCGTCTTTTTTTGGTTTAGCTTGTTTTTTTGGTAGCTCAATATAAAAAGTTGTTCCCTTGTTTTCTTCTGATTCAAACCAGATACGACCATTGTGTTTGGAGATTATGTCGTGAACGATGTATAGGCCAAGACCTGAGCCATTTTGGTGAATTTGTAAAATATTGTCTCCTCTAAAAAATTTGGAAAAAACTTGGCTTTGTAGTTTTTTGGGAATACCAACGCCGGTGTCAGTTATTGAAAATAAGATATTATTGTTTTTTTCACTGGTAGATATAGTTATTTTTCCGTTTAAGGTGTATTTGATGGCATTGTCAATCAAATTGCTGATTGCCATATGGAGTTTTTCATCATCAAAGGGAAACAAGGTAATTTTATTTAAATTAGTTTCTAGTTTTAGTTTCTTTTTACTAAGCACTCCTTCAAAATTTTCAATAACTTTTTTAATAAGAGCGTTTAAATCTGATTTAGCAAAATCATAAGCTATGCGTTGTTCTTCGATTTGGGTGACGTTTAATAGGTCGTCGATAACTCTTGTCATTCGGGATATGTTTTCTAGACCACGAGTAAGGTATTTTGCCTGATCTTTGTTTAATTTACCAAAATCACCCTTAATAGCCATGTCTAAAACCCATTTAACCCCAGCAGAAGGAGTCCTGAGCTGGTGAGAGGCTACTGACAGAAATTCTGTTTTTTGCCTATCAAGTTGTTTGGTTTTTTCCAATTCGCCTTCAAGAGCTTTTTTAGCAGCTAGGATGTCTTTTCCCATTTTATTAAAAGTTTGGGCAAAAAGTCCTAGTTCGTCATTATTTTTAAGCTTAACTTCAACTAAATTTCCTTGACCGATTTCTGAAGCTGCTTGAGAGAGTTTTTTAATCGGTCGAGAAATGCTGCGAATAATTACTGCTAGCAATAGAATAAAAATTAAGCCCACTAAGCCAGCAGCTATTAACATGTTGCGGATAATTTCTTGACTTGCTTGGAGAAAAGATTCATTAATAGCCTCTGTCCTTTTAAGAATTCTGTTTTCTATGTTTTCTTTTAATAATAGAATAACATCACTTCTAAGTTCAATTGAGCGGCTAATTATCTCAAATTTTTCAGATGAAGCTGGGTCTGTTTCGTAGATTTCAATAGCTCTGTCAGAAAAAGTTTTTATTTCAAAAAGATCCTTGTTTAATTGTTCGATGAATTTAATATCAGCTTGATCCTTGGTCACTTCAAAAAGTTCAACTTGAAAATTAAAAGCTTCAGCTAAATTGTTGTTGTAACTGTCTTTAGCTGTTTTTTCGCCACTGATCAGGTAGTCATAAGCAGCGAGGATTGCTTGTTGAGTTCTATTTTGAAGCTTGTTGGAAATTGTCAGACTGGGGACAGCGTAGTTTTGAATCTCTAAGAAGTTGTTTTGTAAGTCGCGAGTGGAGGCATAGCCTAAAGCACTTACTCCACCTAAAATAAAAATAAAGATCAAGAAAATCATGATCAACTTATAGCTTATTTTTATATTGCGAAAAATCATCACTTAATATTATATCATGTTTTTATTTATCAGCAATGATTTTCCAAAAGGAGCTTTATTTGGTATTATAATAAGGTAAAATGTTATATAAAAAATAATCGATTACTATGATTGATTTGAGTAAAAATTTTCAGCCAAATGATTCTGAAAAAGAAAAAGGGGCGGATGTCCCCACCGAAGAATCACCTAATAAAGTTGGGGAAAAATTTGAGCCCCAAGAAAGCGCGCCAATGGTGGAAGATATGTTTGCCGAAGACCCAACCCCTAATTCTAAGAATGCTACCCCAGTTGATTACTCGACTGGTTCTGCGGAAAGAGTAGCAAAAGAAAGTGCTCCTCGATCTTTGGATGCTGATGATATTTTTGAGGATGAGGGACTCTCTGGTGTTCAAAAGATTATTTTGATTGTCGTGGCTGTTTTAGTGGTTGCTGCTTTAGCGACTGGTGGATATTTTTTGTATGGTTATCTAAACGATGAGGCGGGTATTACCTCTACTACAAATACTAATAAAGTTACTAATGTTAATTCAATCCTCAATCAAAACACAAATACTAATACTAACTTGAATCAAGCAGTTGATAATATAAATTTGGCTAATATAAATGTTGAGGATTTAAATGTTAATATCACCCAAAAAGATTCTGATGGTGATGGCTTGATTGATGCAGATGAGTTGTTGTATGGGAGTGATATGACTAATAATGATTCTGATGGTGATGGTTATCTCGATGGAGAGGAAGTTGAAAGTGGGTACGATCCCATGGGTCCTGGTAAATTGATTGAATAAATATTTTATGAAAAAAAGCTTAGTTTTCACAATTGGATTTTTTCTTTGTTGTGGATTAAGCTTTTTTGTTTTTTCTTTGCCTGCTCAAGCTCAAGAAAATATTTTAAAAGAGGTTTGGCTAGATGAGGCAACTATTACCAAGGGCTATACAATTGAGAATTTAGGAATAACAGCTAGAGTTGGTATTCAGCCTCAGACTTTTAATGAGCCAGCTTGGGTAGAGATCAAGCATGTTGTTGATGAAGAGTTTAATTTACCCCTGGATAAAACTAAAATTTCTGATGTTTTTGTTTATAATGTTATTGTGGAAGATCCTCAAGTTTTAGCTAAAGTTGTTTGGGTAGCTTTAACTTTTGATCAAAGGTATTCCCAAAATATTCAATTGGCTTTTTATAATCGAGTAACAGCTAGTTGGCAATTTGTACCAACTTCAATTAAAAATGGTTTTGCCCGAGCTGGTCTACCTTTTCCATATTCTAGGATTGCTGTATTTTCAACTCAAAAATTAGCTGGGCAAAGTCTAGATTCCACTGATCCACAAGCCCCTGATATTTCAGCCATTTCAGCTGTCGTTATAGACGAGGTGACTGGTCAGATTTTGTATGAAAAAAATAAAGATGAAAAGAGATCAATCGCTAGTTTGTCAAAAATAATTACAGCTTGGATTTTTTTAGAACAAAATCCTGATTTGTCTCAAATTATAACTTACGAAAGTCAATATGAGACTAATCCAATTGGAGCACATTTATATGTGACTGCTGGTGATCAATTAACCTTGGAAGATATTTTTTATGCTATGTTAGTCGGCTCTTGTAATAATGCGGCTAAAACCTTGGGTTATAATACCTCAGGACTGAGTTTTGATGAATTTGTCTTTGCGATGAATCAAAAAGCTCTTGATCTAGGTTTAACTCAGACTGAGTTTCATGAACCTTCGGGACTAAATCCAGATAATCAATCTACAGCTTATGAATATGCTTTGTTAGCTCGAGAAGCTTTGAAAAAAGAAAAGATTTTAATTGGCACTACACTTAAAAGTTATAATTTTAATGAAATTTATTCAGCTGACTGGCGAACTAATCACGTTATCAATAATGCTAATCAGCTTTTAAACAGTAGTTTATATGTCACGGGGACTAAAACTGGTTTTCTCTACGAATCTTTATATACATATATGATTCGTGCTAAAGATCGTGAAACTAACAACGAAGTGATTGTGGTGTTGCTAGGGGAAGAGTCATCTAATCAGCGCTGGGTAGATGCTGAAAATTTGGTCAATTATGGTTTAACTGTGCTTAACGCCAGGTAATTTTCAACATAATACAAGTGCACATTGAAAGTTTAACAAGGGGAGGGGAACATTATGCCTAGTGAAAACACTTTACCGATTAATCCTCGATACGATGGTCCTATGTTGGACAATCTCCGTCCATTCTTGGGTTATCAAAATTTTTATCAGATGCCAACAAGGGTTGAGATCGCCAATCTTCATGTTTTACATCAGATCGGAGTTATCCCGAAAAGTGATTTCAAAAGTTTGACTCCAAAAATGGAAAAACAGCTCTTGGGGATACAGACTTCGGTGGTTGATGATTGGGAGAAAAAAACTCACCATGATATCAGAGCTTTAGTCAAAGCGATGAATGAGCTTTTGGGCAATGACCTAGGTCGTTGGCTACACGTGCCTTTGACTAGCTATGACACACTCTCAACAGCCTATGCGCTTTTGTTTCGACAGATGCATTTTGAAGTGATCAAGCCACGCGTTTCGTATTTGATTCAGCTTTGGGCTGAACAAGTAAAAAAATACGCTAGCGTGGCTCAGATCGGCAGGACACATTTGCAACACGCTATGCCGGTTACGGTTGGTTTTTGGCTAGCGACAATTCTCGATCGAGTGGTCTACTGTATGAAGCAGGCAGATCATTTTGCGGGTGAGCTTAGGGGCAAGATCTCAGGTGCAGTTGGTGCCTACAATGCCCAAGAGCACTTAGGTATCAATGCTCGTTGTGGTGGTGCGGCTCGATACGAAGAGCTAATTTTAGAAAGGTTGGGATTAAAACCTTATCCGATTTCCACCCAGATTGCCCCACCAGAGCCCTTGTCTCAATACCTTTTTTCATTGGTCATGCTTTCCGGAGCACTGGGCCAATTCGCAGAGGATGCTCGTAAATTGGTTCAGTCAGAGGTGGGGGAGCTTGTCTATCCGCTGGAGGTAGGTCAAGATGGTTCGTCGACCATGGCTCAAAAGATCAATCCGATACTTTTTGAAAATATTTGTGGTGGCTTCGTGATTACCAAAAATATTTTTGGCATGGTCCTCGACTCACTGCAGAGTGATTTTCAGCGCGATCTTCGATGGTCTTCTGTCTCTCGTGAATTTGGCGGGATTCCTACCAAGGTCTTGCATCAGGTCGAAACTTTGCTCAAGCTGGATAAAAAAACCATGATTCCCTTGATCGTCAGGATTGAGATTAACCCTGCTAATCTGCAAAAGAATCTTCGATTGGCTGGCGATTCGGTGTTGGCTGAGCCAGCATATATTGCCCTGATTATGGCTGGTTATCGCGGGGAGGCTCACTCAGTTGTCAGAGACGCCATCAGAAGTGAACCTTATCAACAGGGCAAAGAAGGTCTTCTCTTGGCTATCCAGAATTTGGCTCTTGCTAGAGATGACGAGAATCTGACAAAAGCCTGGGAGAATATCCCAGCTCAGATCAAAGATCTTTTCTCTAGACCACAAAGCTATACTGGCCTGGCCGAAGACAAGGCTTGCCAGATCGCTGAACAGTCTCTGGAGTATGCTCATTAGTGAATATAAAAATATTCCACCCAGTCTTTTACTGGGTGGTTTTTTAATTTTTTCAATAATAATTGTGATATAATAAATCCATGAAACAAAAGGTTTATTTTATATTATTTATGTTTTTGGCAGTCACGCTTGTCGGTTGTGAGTTTGACCTGGAAAAAATAAGCACTACCGCTACTGAGAGTATTACTCAAGCTGATAAGACAATAGAAGATTGGCAAGTTGTCTCGACTGGGATGCAGATTAAAGAAGTCAAAATTTTAGATGATTTGGGTTTAAATAAGGATTTAGTAACTATACTCAAGATAGCTCCAGCTAATTTTAATTTTGAAGTTAGACAGGATGGTGACAATCCAAAGTCTGTTTTTAGTTGGCAAGAAGAATTAGGAGCTAAGATTGTGGTTAATGCGGCATATTTTGATGAAAATTATTTACCCACTGGGTATCTAAAAGATAGTCAGAAAAATGAATTTGGTAATTTGTATTTAAGAGGTAGTAATAATTATACCGGAGCTTTTTTGATTGATGAGACTGGTTTACCCCAGATATATTATTTGCCAACTGCTAATCTGTCTCAAGAAAATATTGACTCTTCACAAGCTTTCTTTCAAACTTTTCCTACTTTGATTTTACCAGGTGGTCAAAAAGCTGAGGTGAGTGATTCAGCTAAGCAAGCCAATCGAACAGTTTTGGCTCAAGACAAGCAGGGTGACTTTTATATTATTATTTCTCAACAAAATAGTCTGACTTTATTTGAGATGCAGGATTTTTTGTATAATTTTGAAGAAGACATAGATGTAGCAATTAATTTAGATGGTGGGACAAGCAGTGGCCTAGCTATTGAGACTGAAGATGTTTCTTATCATTTATCTTCTTTTTACGTTTCTTCAGTTTTAGCAATTTATGAAAAATAAGCAAAAAATAAAAGTTGCCGTGGGAATGAGCGGCGGAGTTGATTCTTCTGTTGCAGCTTTATTATTGCAGCAGCAGTGTTATGAAGTGGTTGGGATTTTTATGAAACTTTGTCCGGCTATTGAATCAAAACAAGATGCTCGTCAGGTAGCTGATAAATTAGATATACCTTTTTATACCTTAAATCTAAAAACACCTTTCAAAAATAAAGTTGTTGATAATTTTATCAAGGGTTATCAGCAGGGTAAGACACCTAATCCTTGTATCCTGTGTAATAAATATATTAAATTTGGTGAGTTTTATAAAAAAGCTCGTGCTTTGGGTTGTGATTATATAGCCACAGGACATTATGCAGAGAGTAGAGCTGGCAAGCTATATCGAGCCAAGGATACTGAAAAAGATCAGTCATATTTTTTATATACCCTCAAATCCAGAGAATTAAAAAAAATAATCTTTCCTTTAGCTAATTTGACCAAGGCCGAGGTTAGAAAAATAGCACAAAAAAATAAATTGTCGGTTTTTAATAAGCATGATTCACAAGATATTTGCTTTGTGCCAGACAATGATTATCGAGAATTTTTAAAACTATATCTTAAGCCAAAACCAGGGCAAATAATAGATCAAGCTGGTGAAGTTGTCGGTAAACATACTGGTTTACCAAATTATACTTTTGGTCAGCGGTCTGGTCTAAATATTAAAAATGGTCAAGGGCCTTATTTTGTGGTGAAGATGTCTCAAAAAAAGAATCAGCTGGTTGTGACTAATGATAAAAAACAAGCAGTCTTAAATAGTAAAATTTTTAAGCTAAAAAATACTAGTTGGGTCAATAAAAAACCAACAAAAAGTTTTACAGGGCAAGTAAAGATTAGATATAGCCAAAAGTCTTATCCTGCTAAAATAATTCTAGAAAATAAAAAATATAGAGGTGAACTCAAAAAACCTTTAAGAGCCATAACTCCAGGGCAACATTGTGTGATTTATAATAAAAATCAGGTTTTAGGCGGGGGAGAGATAGTCTAGATTTTTAAAATTAAAAAAAGGGCCGAACTTTGCAGTCCGACCCGGTTCTCGAAGTTGAGTTTGGCGTGGTTATTTTTATTTAAAATATTCAAAATTCGGAAACAAGACTTGTCGAGACGCAAGTCATTAGCCAAAAATCGAACCCACTGCCAACTCAGTCAACTAATTTATCACATAAAGGTACTTTTATGTTGAAATATTAGCATATCAATTATTTTTGTCAAAAGATAATTGCTAATTAATTTGCTTTTAGCTTTAAAAATAGCTATATTTAATGCATAATTACTAAAATAATTCGATGAAGATAAGTGAAGTTAGACAAAAATATTTAGACTATTTTAAAGACAAAGAACATGTTGAATTAAAATCTGCTAGTTTATTACCAGAAAATGATTCAACCACACTTTTTACAGGTTCAGGTATGCAGCCCATGATTCCTTATCTGCTTGGCGAAAGTCATCCCGAAGGGGATAAAATAACTGATTCTCAAAAATGTTTTCGAACTGAAGATATCGAAGAGGTGGGTGACAATCGGCACACTACATTTTTTGAGATGCTGGGGAATTGGTCTCTGGGGGCATATTTTAAAAAAGAACAAATGGCTTGGATTTGGGACTTACTAATAAATAAATTCAAGATTGATCCAAATAATTTTTATGTAACTGTTTTTAAAGGTGAAGAAAAAAACAATCTTCCCAAAGACACAGAAGCAGCTCTGCTCTGGCAAAAACTATATGCTCAGGTGGGTATGGAAGTTAAGATAGCTACTGAACACGAATCAAGAGGTATGCAGCTAGGAGAAAAGATTTTTTATTATGATTCAAAAGAAAACTGGTGGAGTCGAGCAGGAATACCTGACAACATGCCAGTTGGTGAACCTGGTGGACCGGATTCAGAGTTATTTTATGATTTTGATCCCGAGGGTAAGCTCAAGCTTCATGAAAATTCAAAATACAAAGATCAGCCCTGTCACCCGAGTTGTGATTGTGGTAGGTTTTTAGAGATTGGTAATTCAGTCTTTATGACTTACAAAAAAACTAATCAAGGCTATGAAAAACTAGAAAAAAAGAATATAGATTTTGGTGGAGGTCTCGAGAGGATCACTGCGGCCATAAATAATGTGGCTGATGTATTTGAGTTAGATATTTTTATACAAGCTAAAAATAAAATCGAAGAAATTTCAGGTAAAAAATATAAAGAATCAGATAAAATAACTTTTGCTTTTCGTGTTATTTTAGATCATTTGAGAGCTAGCACTATGTTAATTAGCGATGGAGCTCTACCAAGTAACAAAGAAGCTGGTTATATTACCAGAAGGTTAATCAGAAGGGCTGTTAGGTTTGCTCGTGACTTAGGAATTACAGATAATTTTTGCCCTCAAGTAGCTGAGACTTATATTTCTTTATATCAGGATCAGTATCCAAATGTTTTAAAAAATAAAGACAAGACTCTCAAAGCCCTAGATGATGAAGAAACAAAATTTAGAAAAACTCTCGAAAAAGGTTTGAAAGAATTTGGAAAAATGGCACGGGATAAAGAGATTGATGCTAATGAGGCTTTTATTCTTTTTTCAACCTATGGTTTTCCTTTGGAATTAACTCAAGAGTTGGCTGAGGAAAGAGGGTTTAAAATTGATAAGAAGGTTTTTTTAGCTGAGTTTTCTAAACATAAAGAATTATCTAGAACAGCTAGTGCTGGCAAGTTTAAGGGTGGCTTAGCTGATAGTAGCATTGAGACAACAAAACTACATACAGCAGCACATTTGTTGTTAGCTGCGCTTAGAGAGGTGCTAGGTGATCATGTAGCACAAAAGGGCTCTAATATCACAGGGGAGCGCTTACGTTTTGATTTTTCTCATCCAGAAAAAATGACAGTTGAACAAAAGCAACAAGTAGAAATTATGGTTAACAAATGGATAAAGCAAGACTTGGAAGTTGGTTGTGAAGAGATGACTGTGGAACAGGCTGATAAAAAAGGTGCTCAAGGAGCTTTTAAAGATCGCTATGGAGAGAAAGTGAAAGTGTATACAGTAAAAGGTAGTTCCGCCTCCGGCGGATCGGCTTTCAGCCGAGAGATTTGTGGCGGACCTCATATAAAAAGAACTTCCGAGCTGGGGAATTTTAAGATTATAAAAGAAGAGTCTTCTTCCGCAGGGGTTAGAAGGATAAAAGCGATTTTAGAGTAAAAAATAACAAAAAAAATATGAGTGAAAATTTAGTAAGAATATTATTTCCTAAAAAAGAGTTTTTTGATGGATGGAAAGTAATTAAAATTGGCGATGACAATTTTTCATATTTTGACGTCTCTTGTTTATTATTATTGTATTTATCTAAGCCATCTATTCGATGTTTGAAAAAAAATTATCTAGAAGAATTTTTATCATGTTTAAATTTAGAGAGCTTAGATGATATTGAACAGGAATCAAAAGCATTGCTTGATTCCTATTTTGTATCTAATCCACAAGGAAAAGACAGAAAAAGACCTTATGAGTTCAATCTATATTTATTAAAAAAGATTGATAAAATAGCGATAGAAGTCTCGTTCCCTTCGGCAAAATATGTAGATTTATTTTCTGGGTTTATACCATTTATTTTGTTTTCTGAGTTGGTTAAATTAAAAGATTATAATATTAATAGCTTTATGCAGACTGTTTTAAATTATTATCATAAAAATTGGAGCTTAGAGATTTCACTCAGATCTCATTTTAATGATTTGCTTTATATAAATGAATTAAGGTTAAATTATGGGAAAAGTTAATCATCTTAATAAGATAAAAACAACTGGTCATTTTACAAAATATGTTGTTACTGAGGAGATATTTCATTATTTATCAGAAAAAAAATATAGAGATAGAATTGATTCTTTGGGGTTAGAAAATAGTACTTTGTTTAAAGATGAGAACTGGGTATGGAAAGAATATGGGTTTTTGGTAATGTGTCAATATATTGAATTCCAAGCTGCAGAGTTATTATGTCTATTAGATGGTCGTTATACTTTAAAGAAGATCTTAATTAATGATGAATTTTCTTTTGCAAAAATAATTAATAAAATAGAAAATTTTATTAAAGACTTAGTGGTAAATAATATTTATGTTGATAAAATTAAGGACAAAGATTTAATTATGAACTTTAGAAATTTTAAAAAAATAAGAAATAATTATATTCACAAGTCATTTATAGGTGGTGGTCTTAAAAAAATTATTGAAAACGGCCGGTGTCTCGGTAGTGAGATTTTAGAGATAATTGATGAAATAGATTACATGACGATGAGGGAGTTTACCAAAGAAAAATAATTAATAAAGAAGAATCAAAGCGATTTTAGAATAAATTAAATTTTATGCGGGCGGGAGTAATAATTATAAAAAACAAGCAAATTCTCTTGATGAAGCGTTTTCATAATGCTCAACATTATTATGCTTTGCCTGGCGGAGGAGTAGAGGATAATGAGTTACCTTGTGAAGCTGCGATTCGTGAAGCTCGCGAGGAAACAAGTTTAAAAGTTGTCTTAGTAAAAAAGTTTATAAGTTTTGTAGATCATCGTGATAATAGGATTCACCTTTATTTTTTTGTAAAAAGTTTTACAGGAAAATTAAAATTAGGTGGGATTGAGGCTTTAAAAAATAGTCCAGCTAATCATTATGAGCTGGTTTGGATGGATGTGAAGAATATTAGCAAGCTTAAGCTATACCCTCTCAAAATAAAAAAAGATATTTTAAAAAAGTGTTAAAATAAAAATATGAAAATTTTAGCAACATTTACTGATCAAGACTTGGGAATTCAGGAAGCTAGTCCAAATCGAGAAAGCTTTCGCCTCAGAGAAGCCGCTCGAGCTGTTATTTTAACTCCTGAAAATAAAGTAATTGTTATGCAGGTTAAAAATCATGGTTTTTACAAATTGCCTGGTGGAGGCTTTGAACATGGGGAAAGCCTGGAGCAAGCCTTGAACAGAGAAATTTTAGAAGAGGCTGGCGCTAAGATAAAAGTGATTGAAATGATAGGAGCTGTGCATGAGTATCGTGACAAACCTAAGCTCAAACAAATTTCTTATTGCTTTTTAGCTCGTCAGGTTGGAGAGTTAATTGAGTCAAATTTTACAGAAGAAGAGATGAATGATGGTTTTGTAAGACAATTTTTACCCTTGGAAAAAGCCCTAAATGCTGTCTCAAAACCTATTTTAAAAAAATATGGTCCTAGATATATGCAGCTGAGAGATAGTCTGCTTTTAACACAAGCTAATAAATTGATAAAAAATAGGCCGAGCCTCCTGGCGAGGTAGGTCTAAATAAAAATATAAATTATGCAAAAAAAAGCATTAATATTAGTTGACCTACAAAACGAATTCATTAATAAAAAATCAGGCTATTATTTGGGAGATTTAAAAGATTTAATAAATCGAACCAATCAATTGATTGAATTATGTCGGAATCAAGATTATAAAATTATTTTTACTCAGCATGTTGAACTTAACTCTGAAATTGAATTCAAACAGGGGAGTTCAGGCGTTGAATTGATCTCTAGCTTAGCTCGCCATGAAGATGACGTTGTAATCATCAAAAATAAAATTAGTCCGTTTTATAAAACAACGCTTAATAAAGAACTTAAAAATATTTCTGAGATTGTAATTGCTGGTGTTTTGACCAATCTGTGTGTTCGCAGTTTATCCCAAGACGCGTATGATCGAGATTATGAGATTAAAATTATTGCTGATTGCTGCCAAGCCCTTGATAAAAAAACTCACGAGTTTACTTTGCAAGACTTAAAAGCCACTCGCGAAGATATTGAAATTATGGATTTAAAAGAATTTATCTTGCAATAATTGAAGTTTTGTTTTAATCTAATATAATTCGTAAATTAACAAATATTTCTAACGGAATCAATTTGGGAGGTTGAGAAAAATGGCTAATCAAGTGGCAGTTGTTCCCGTGGCTTGTTTACAGGCTGTGGGGCATCCGTTTGAGGGATTACTTGAAGACAGTTTTTCCTTGGGGGATCCGGAAGATGTATTGACCAAATTTCTCGAGGCGCTGAAAGTTAATCTGTTTTTGATGAATCGTGATTTGGCTGAAAAAGATCCCGTCTTTAAACAGCCGATTATCTATACGGTTCTGTATGATCCTGTATTAAAAAGTGTTTTTGTCTATACTCGTTCGGACAATCCCAATGATTATGACGAGGGTCGTTTATTTGGGACTTGCTCAATCGGAGTCGGTGGGCATATTTCTCCGACCGATATGGCGTCTCCTGATCCTTTGCAGGCAAGTATTAGGCGGGAGTTGCTAGAAGAAGTTGGAATCGAAGCGCCCAATGGAGCTAATGAGTCGATTGTGAAATTGATTGGCCTAATCAATGACAATTCGAATGATGTAGGCCAAGTACATTTTGGCATTTTAGCTGTGTATAATTTGAGAAAACAGGACGTGATCAAGCTTTCAGCTGAACTAAAACATGGCCGGTTGGTTCCGTTGGTTGAGTTGGAGACCTATTTGGCTGATGTGAATCGTAAGCAGGAAAGTTGGACCAAGTTGTCCTTACCATGGGTGGTTTTTCATCTACAACATCCACGTGATGATGAAATCGACTACTTTCAGATTTAAAACTTATTCCTACAGGGGGAGACAATGGATCGAGCAACAGCTACTGCTGAGTATTTGCGAGAAAATGGTGGGCCACCGACTTGCACCTGTGGTCAGCCGATGAAAGTGATCAATAATCAGGGCGTTTTTAAATGTCTTGAGTGTGGTAAAATTCGAAACGTCTATAATGAGGAGACCATACGACTCCTTGATTGTATCTAATTTTTTGACACTACCGCTTTTCAGGAGACTGAGGGCGGTTTTTTAATTGCTTTAAAATAATATGCTATAATTAGCATAAGAAAATTAACTTAAATTAATGTTTAAAAAAGCTTTTATTGCCTTATTTATCTTGTCAGGAGTTGTTTTATTAGCAGGTTGTGTCACAGTCACTAAAACTGATGAAAATACTAATCAAGCTGCTGAGTTAACAACCCAAGAAATAGTTGATTTAGTGGGTGATTCAGTGGTCAGTATTGAGTGCTATACTTCAGAAACTGATGAATATTATTTTGGCTCAGGTGTGGTCTGGAATGAAGACGGGGATATTATTACCAATAATCACGTTATTCCCCAAGATGATGAATATATTACAGCAGACTATTGTCTGGTTTATTTTATTGATTCTGAGACAGGAGTTACTAATGCCGCGTTTTATGCTGACCCTTATGTTTTAAATGGCACAAGTGAAGATTATGATTTAGCCATGCTTGAAATTGGGGAAGGCTTGCCTGATGAAAATGGTTACCAGTATAAAGAGATGGTTTTTCCAGCAATTAGTTTTGAAACGTGTCCGGAAGAAGAAACAGCCATTGAATTAGGAGAAAAGGTAATTATTTTAGGTTATCCAGATTATACAGGTGGTTATAATTTGACTGTCTCAGAAGGTATTGTCTCAAGTTATACTAGTGATGGTCTGATCTCGACAACTGCTAAGGTTGATTCTGGTAACTCGGGTGGTTTAGCAGTGGACCAGAATGGTTGTATGCTTGGTATTCCTTCAGCAGTTAATTTAGGGGATTATGAAAATATGGGAATTGTGATTCCTTCTGGTTTGGTTATGGATTTTTTAGATGAAGTTTACGTAGAATAAAATTAGTATAAATTTAATCAGCAACGTGGGCATGAATTGAAAAAGTAATTTTAATATATGCCAGCTAATAAGATTTCAATAGATAACGCTAAACCAGAAAAGCTTTTTTATTTTGTCGCTAATGTGGTGATTTATCGAGAAGAAGATCAGCGTTGTTTAATTTTAAAAAGAGATCCACGTGAAAAAGTTCATCCTGGTAAGTGGGCGACACCTGGCGGTAAGCTGGAGTGGGCTGATATGGACATGGCTAAGCCAACCAGGATTAATGGTGAAGTCATAGATTTTGAAAATGCAGTTGAGGATTTACTTAAGCGTGAGGTTAAAGAAGAGGCCAATATTGAAATAGAAGATCAACTGGTTTATTTAAATAGCGTGGCGTTCGTCCGACCTGATGAAACTCCAGTTGTTTTAGTTAAATTTGCAGCTAAATACAAAGGTGGGGAAGTAGTACCAGAAAAAGGTGCTTTCACAGATTTTGCTTGGGTTGATTCTCAAGAAGTAAAAAAATATAATTGTATTGATGGTATTTTTAAAGAGATTGAGCAGGCGATTGGTTTATTTAAAAAATAAATTGACTTATTCCTATAATTGAGTTAATCTAATTCTAGACCTTCTTTTTTGGGGAGAAGGCTCTAGGCGACAGCCGGGAAAAAGTGTTGCCGCACAAGTCCTCGTTTCTATTGTTGTGTCCCGGCTGTCGTCGATTAATATCCTTTTGTACATTTCAAATTTTTCCGAGTCGCATGCTAAAACGCCCCCTTTCCGAAGCCCAGGTGTCCAATCAATCCACAGCATGCGACTCGGATTTTTTATTTATTTGACAGCTGAAACATCTTTCTATATAATAAATCCATCAAACAAAATCTCTTTTACAGAATTACACGCATTCGTCTGGAAACACTGCAAGATTAGGCTAATTTTAGCTTAAAATGTAAGTTTCTTAGCTTACATATTTTTATTTAATCGTTGTTAAGTGACAAATCAAAACAACAAGCAATTTGTTGAAGTTGAGGGAGTGGTTGAAGAAATGCTTCCCAATGCCAAGTTTCGCGTTACATTAGATAATGGACATGAAGTTATTGCCCATTTATCTGGAAAAATGCGAATGTACAAAATCAAGGTTTTACCTTCTGATAAGGTTAAGATTGAGATGACTCCTTATGATTTAGCCAAAGGACGAATTACTCAAAGATTATAAGTTTATTTTATGAAAGTTAGATCTAGTGTAAAAAAAATATGTAAGGATTGTCGAGTTGTGAGACGACACGGCGTGGTTTATGTTATTTGTAAGAATCCAAAACATAAGCAAAGACAAGGTTAATTTAAGATAAATATATATGGCAATAAGAATAGCAGGAGTAAATTTACCAAACAAGCGCCTAACAGTCGCTTTGACTTATATTTATGGGATTGGACAGACTCGAGCTAAGCAAATTTTAGCTGGTTTAGAATTTGACGTTAATAAAAGACCAGAGTCTTTGACTGAAGATGAAGAAAAAAAGCTAAGAGCAGCTGTTGAGAGTGGCAAATTTATGATTGAAGGTGATTTGCGTCGAGAAGTAGGCAATAATATTAAAAGATTAAAAGAAATTAATTCATATCGAGGAAGCAGACATACCAAGGGTTTACCAGCACGAGGTCAACGTACTAAGACTAATAATCGAACAGTTAGAGGAAATACCCGAAGGACTATGGGTTCAGGTCGAGTAGCCGCAGCTCAAAAAACATAGTAATAATAATATATAAAACAATAATTTAGTATAATGGCAGAAGAACAAAAAAAACCAGTTGAAGACAAAGAAAAAAAGGAAAAAAATACCCCTGATTCTTCAGCTTCTTCTAAAAAATCTTACAAAAAAAGTAAAAAAAAGAAAAAGTTTGTAACCAAAGGTAGAGTTTTTGTTCAAGCGACTTATAACAACACTATTGTAACCATGGCTGATCAAAATGGTAATGCCTTAGCTTGGGCTTCAGCTGGTCTCCTAGGTTTTAGAGGCGCAAAAAAAGCTACCCCTTTTGCTGCCGGTGAGATAGTCAGAACAGTTGCTGAAAAAGTAAAAGATATGGGACTAAAAGATGTAGAAGTTTTTGTCAAAGGCATTGGCTCAGGCAGAGAGGCAGCGGTTCGAGCTTTAAATGCAAATGGTTTTAATATTCTTGCAATTCATGATACGACTCCAATTGCTCACAATGGTTGTCGGGCTAAAAAACCAAGAAGAGTCTAGGTTAATTAAAAATATATATATAATATGGCACGAGATATTGATCCAAAATGTAAGAAATGTCGCCGCGCGGGTGAAAAGCTTTTTTTGAAAGGTGAGCGTTGTGAATCCACAAAATGCGCTTTGGTTAAAAGAAATTATCCTCCTGGTCAACATGGTCAAAAAGGAATGAGACGTTTGTCAGACTATGGCTTGCAGCTCAAAGAAAAACAAAAAGCCAAGAGAATTTACGGTATTTTAGAAAGACAATTTAGGAATTATTATGAAAAAGCTATTCGCATGACAGGTAAAACTGGTGAAACTATTTCTCAGCTTTTAGAAACTAGATTAGATAATGTTGTTTTTAGAGGATGTTTTGCCAAGAGCAGAGGTCTAGCTAGGCAGCTTGTTTCTCATGGAAGTTTTACTGTTAATGGTAAAAGCTTAGACATTCCTTCTTATCAGGTAAAAGTTAATGATCTTATAGCTGTTAAAGTTAACAAGGCAGCTAAATCTAAATATTGGCAAGAATTAGTCAAAAATTTAGCAAAAGTTGAGGTAGCTGAGTGGCTACAAATGGATCCAAAAAATTTATCAATCAAGGTTTTACGTTTGCCTGGGGAAAATGATTTTGAAAAAATAATCGATATGAGTCAAATCGTTGAGATTTATTCTAAATAATAAATATAAGTTATTATGGAAAGCATTAAACTTCCTAACCAATATGATGTCGAAGAGTTAGCAGCTAATAAGGCTAAAATTTCTTTTAGTCCTATGCTACCTGGCTACGGCATTACTCTAGGCAACGCTTTACGTCGCGTTTTGCTTTCTTCTATTAATGGTTCAGCTATTACTGCTGTTAAGATAAAGGGTGTTGACCATGAATTTTCAACCTTAGAAGATGTTGCAGAAGATGCAGTTGATATAATTTTAAATTTGAAGAAAGTTAGAGTTAAGACTGAAAGCGAAGAGCCAATTAAGATAAAATTATTGGCTAAAGGAGAAAAAATTGTGACTGCAGCTGATGTTGAAAAAAATCCTGAAATAGAAATTTTAAATCCTAGTCAACAGATTTGTACTTTAACTAGCGCTAAGGCTGAATTTGAGGCTGAATTAACGATTAATCAAGGAATGGGCTATGAACCAGTCGAAGCTCGTGTTGAGGGGAAAGAAGGCAAGGAAATTGGCGTTATTAATATTGATGCTATCTATACCCCAGTTAAAAATGTTAATTTTAATGTAGAAAATATCCGAGTAGGTGAAATGACTAATTGGAATAAATTAGTATTAGACATTGAAACCGATGGTTCAGTTTCTCCTGCTGAGGCTGTTAAAAAAGCAGCTTTAATCTTGGTTGATCATTTTTTAGTTATTGCTGAGCCGACTAAGATGGAGAAAGAAGAAGAACCAGTTGAAACAACTGAGGCTGTTGAAGTTAAAGAGGCTGAATTGCCAGAGAAGTCAATTACTGTTGAAGAAGGCGAGGCTACTCCAGAAGAAAAAGAAGAAGAACCTAAGAAAAAAAGAGGTCGACCAAAAAAGAATCAAGAATAATAAGTCATGAGACATCAAAAAAGAGGAAAAACTTTAGGTAGAAAAAGAGATCAGAGAAGAGCTTTATTCTTAGCTTTGTCTAGGAGTTTTATGGTAAACATGAAAATCATGACAACGGTTGCCAAGGCTAAAGAGCTTAAGAAGGTTGTTGAGCCTATGATTACTAGGGCTAAAAAAGATACTTTGGCTAATAGACGTGAATTAGCAAAGATTTTAGATAAGAGAAGTTTAAAAATATTATTTGAAGATATTGCTCCGGTCTATCTCCAGGTAAAGGGAGGTTATACTAAGATTATCAAAACTTTTCCTCGAAAAGGTGATGGAGCAGATATGGCAATTTTAGAGTTAACGAAAAAAATCAATGTCAGAAGAAAAGAAGACACAAAACAAGCCAGCAAAAAAGAAGCTAGCAAGCCAAAAGTCACAGGCAAAGCCAGTTCTAAAAAAGCAGGCAAAAAATAAAATCGTTAGACAGACTATTACTTTAGATGCTAAGGATAAGTCTTTTGGTAGAGTTTGTTCTGAAGCAGCTAAAATTTTGATTGGTAAACATAAGACTAGTTATCGGCCAAATTGGGATATGGGTGACAGTGTGGTTATTGCCAATGCTACACAAATTAAATATACTGGAGCAAAATTAGATAAAAAAATGTACCATCGTCATAGTGGTTTTCCAGGTGGTCTAAAGTCAGAGACTTTAGCTAAAAAATTAGAAAAAAGTGTTGAAAAAACTGTCAAAGATTGTGTACGAGGCATGTTACCAGTTAACCGTTTACGTAATGAACGACTTAAAAGATTAACAGTAAAATAATGACTTTAAAAAAAACTTCTAAGCCAAAAGAAAAAAAGGTAGCAACTCCTAAAACAATCCGGAGAACTTATTTATATGCAGTTGGGAGACGTAAATCTTCAATCGCCAGGGTTAGACTTCACAAAAAAGCTGATAAGCCAGGGATAATCATCAATGATAAAACCTTAGCAGAGTATTGTCAGGCTAAAAATATTGAAAGGACTATTCTAGCTCCTTTAGTTGTTGTGAGTTTAGATAAAGATTTACCAAGCATAAGTGTCAAGGTTACTGGAGGGGGTTTTTCTTCTCAAGCAGGTGCTACTCAGCTTGGTATAGCTCGAGTTTTAATTAAATTTGATCCTGAATTAAGACCTCTTTTGAAAGCGCAGAAAATGCTTTCTAGGGATCCACGAGTCAAAGAGAGAAAGAAGCCAGGTTTAAAAAGAGCTCGTCGTGCTCCACAATGGTCAAAGCGTTAAGCTCTTATTTTTATATTTCAAGATTATTTTAATATCAGGTGAAACAAGCAGTTTCCCATCAAGCTAGTCGAGTAGCAAGAAACACAACATTTATGACGATGGCTTTAGTCATTCAAAAGGTGTTGTCGTTTTTTTATTACGCTTATATAGCTCGAGGTATTGGGGATGTAGGCTTGGGTAAATATACTTTTGCTTTATCTTTTACTTCTATTTTTGTAATTTTTATGGATTTTGGCTTAGGGCCAGTACTTACTCGTGAAGGTGCTCGAGACGAATCAAAGATTAAAAGTTATTTATCAAACATTGTTTCTTTAAAAATTGTTTTGATTTTTATTTCTATGATTGCCTTGTTTGTCTCTTTGGCAATCATAAATCACAGTGGCTCAATACCTCAGGATACTTTGAATTTGACTTATTTAGCAACCTTAATAATTATTTTAGATACCCTAACTTTTACTTTTTATACGGTTTTTAGGGCTTTACAAAATTTAAAATACGAGACACTTGGAATCGTAATCTATCAAACCTTGATTGTTAGCTTAGGGGTAGTTGTTTTAACTTTGGGTTTACCAATTTATGCTTTGATTTTGACAATTTTAGCTGGCTCTATTTTTAATTTTATTTGGTCTTTTTCTTGGTTGGTTAAAAAAGCTGGAATTATTCCTAAAATAAGTCTTAGTAAAGATTTTGCAAAAAAATTGTTAAAAATATCAGCTCCCTTTGCTTTGGCAGGAATATTTTTTAAGCTTAATGGGTCTATTGATACAGTCATGTTAGAAACTATTACTGAAGAAAAATACGTTGGCTGGTATTCGGTGGCTTATAAGTTAACTTTTGCTTTAACAGTTTTGCCAGGTGCTTTTGCTACTAGTTTTTATCCAGCCATGTCACACTTTTTTGTTCATAACAAAGAAAAACTGGCCCATCTTTTTGAGAGCTCAATGTTTTATCTAATGGCTATTTCGGTTCCGATTGCAATTGGCGCTTCATTATTAGCTGAAAAGGTGATTGTTTATATTTATGGGCCAGTTTTCGGACCAGCGGCTTTTGCTCTGCAAATATTTATGTCTTCGTTGCTTTTTGTTTTTTGTAATTATCCGGTTGGTAATTTACTCAATGCTTGCAATCGGCAGACCTTAAACACTGTTAATATGGGGGCAGCTTTATTGATCAACGTGGTTTTGAACGTATTTTTGATTCCTAGATATAATTATATTGGTGCTTCAGTAGCTGCTGCTATCTCAAGTTTTGTTTTGGTTTTTTTAGGTTTGCCATGGGTTGGCAAAATTGTGCCTTATTCAAAAAAGTTTTTATTTTCAAAATTAGTCAAAATTTTAATCTCAGGAGCTGTGATGGGTCTGGTTATCTATTTATTAGAAGAGCGTTTGAGTTTCTTTATTATTATCCCAATTTCTGTTATTCTGTATGCAGCAGTCTTAATGTTGGTTAAGGGTTTCACTGTTTCAGAAATAAAAAGGTTTTATCAGGCTGCTTTTAAGAAATCTTAATAGATTTCCATGAAAAAAACACTTCTTATTACCTTAGAATATCCACCTTTTATTGGCGGAGTAGCTAATCACTTGGTTAATATTGTTAGACAGTTTTCAGTTGACAAGATAGTTGTGCTGGCTAATAAACAGACTGAAGATGATTTAAATTTTGATAAGCAGGAAAAATATAAGATTATTCGCACGGATTTTTTTAGTCATTTGCCGATTTGGCCAAAATGGCTTTTTTTGTATTTTAAGATTAAAAAGATTGTTAAATTTGAGAAAATTGAACAAATTTTTGTCGGACAAATTTTACCACTCGGCACTTTAGCCATGTTAAGCAGACTGCCTTTTGTGGTAATGACTTATTCAATGGATTTAAAAATAATTAAAAATTGTCCGCGTAAGGTCAGATTGGTTAAACGAATTATAAAAAAAGCTCAAGCTTTGATAGCTAATAGTGACTATACAAAAGACTTGTTGGTTAATTATGGAGCAATTCCTGGAAAAGTTGTTGTTTCTTATCCGTGTGCTTCGATAGAAAATTTAGATCTTGATTTACAAAATATCCAAAATTTTAAGAATAAATATAATCCTGAGAATAAAAAGATTTTGTTGACCACTGGGCGCCTGGTCAAGAGAAAGGGCGTGGATATGGTTTTGTATTCTTTAAAAAAAGTTATTGAGCAAGTTCCAGATGTGTTGTATTTGATCGGGGGAACAGGGGAGTACGAAGAAAAATTACGTCAATTAGCTCATGAATTAAGGCTTGATGAGCATATTAAATTTATTGGCTATGTTGACGAAGATGAATTACCTTATCTTTACAATTTAGCTGATGTTTTTACCATGGCTTCTCGCGAATTAGCTAATGGTGATGTTGAGGGTTTTGGAATTGTTTTTTTGGAAGCTAATTTGTACGGTAAGCCAGTGATTGGTGGTGATTCTGGTGGCGTGTCTTCAGCTGTTAAGGATAATTATTCAGGCCTGTTAGTTAATCCGGAGAGCAAAGAAGAGATTTCAGCAGCTATTGTGAAAATATTAACTAATCCAGAACTAGCTGCTAAGCTTGGTAGACAAGGCCGAGAGAGAGCTTTGAGTGAATTTCAGTGGCCAGTTCAAGCTAAAAAAATAATTGATATTTTAGAGTAAATCAATGCCAGAAAAGAAAAAATACAATGTAGTGATGTTTTCCATGAGTGCTTATTTTGAGTGGCAGCCGTCTTGGAAAAACGGCGGAGTAGTTAATCGAAATTATTTTATGTTACAGCAAATGCTCAAAGATCAACAGATCAATAAGGTTTTGCAAGTTGATTTTTTACCTTTTAATTTTAGATTGGTAGTTAAAGAGTATTTAAAAGCTAAATTGTACAAAAAAGACGAGAATACACTTTTTAAAACGCACAATTCCAAGACTAATCAAATTACCAATAAATATTTTGTTCACTCAACTATTAAAAGTTGGCCCAGTAAATTAGGTTTATATAGGGATTTGAGAAAAACTTTAAATAAACTCAATATGACTGAGGATTTATTAGTTGTTTCTTATCATCCTTTGTTTCCAGGGGTTTTGAACAAGAAAAAATTAAAAAGTAATTTTTCTATTTTTGAAACTGTTGACAACTGGCTTACTCATCCAAATTTTAAAAAAGAAAAGTATCAGCTTAAACTTAAAAAAGGTTATGAGCGCATTCGTTATTTAGCTGATCATATTTTTACAGTAGCTGATGATTTACAAGATTTATTTGGTAAAGCAAATAATGTTAGCTGGTTGCCAAATGGAGTAGATTTTGAGCATTGGTCCCAGGTAAGTGGTGATTTGCCTCGAGATATGCAAAAAATAAAAAAACCCATTGTTGGTTATCATGGAATTTTGCAAGATAGGTTTGATCAGGATTTGTTGAGTTATTTAGCTAATAATAATCCGGAGATTAATTTTGTTTTAGTGGGTTGGAAATGGCCAAATCAGGATTTTTCTAAAATTGCAAATTATCAGAATATTCATTTTTTAGGACAAAAAAAATATCAAGAATTACCAAATTATGTGGCTAATTTTGACATAGCCTTGATTCCTCATAAAATTGATGGTTTTACTCGATCAATGAATCCTCTTAAAATTTATGAATATCTGGCAGCTGGTAAACAGATAGTTGCTACGCCCGTGGCTGGGATTGAAGAGTTTAAAGATTTGATTAAAAGTGCTGACTCTTATGAAGAAATAAATCATTTGCTTGAAAAGTCATTAGGTGATTTGGAAAATATTAAGCCAGATATTTTTCAGCAAGCTGTTAAAGAGTATGATTGGCAAAAAAAGTTAGCCAAGTTTTTAGCAGTTGTCAAGGAGTAAATTTTGCTAAAATTAGCTAAAAAAAGAGAAAAAATAGAGTTGCTTAATTGTTAAAATTAAGCTATTATTTATTTATGAAATATAAATATGAGCTATCGATTGTTATTGTTTCTTGGAATACTAGGGATCTGTTAGAAAGGTGTCTGCAATCAGTTTATAAATTTAACTTAGATTTAAAATTTGAAATTTTTGTTATTGATAATCAATCAGCTGATGAAAGCTTGCTAATGCTCGAGACTAAATTTATTAATCATCCTGAACAATATCCCAATCTTCACATAATTGCTAATAATTTTAATGCTGGTTTTGCAAGAGCTAATAATCAAGGAATTAGACAAACAAGAGGTCGACATATTTTATTACTTAATCCTGATACTGAAATTTTGAGATCAGGAGATCTTAAAAAATGTGTTGAGTATCTTGATAATTATTCTGAAGTGGGTGTTTTAGGTTGTCAGCTTTTGAATGCCGACAAGACTTTGCAGTCATCAGTGAGAAGTTTTCCAAGTTTTGTAGCCTCAGCATTAGTGCTATTAAAGGTTCACAATATTTTTCCAAGGCTTGAGCCAATTAAAAAATATTATGCACTTGATTTTGATTATAAAAAAGAGCAAGTGGTTGACCAAGTTATGGGGGCGTTTTTTATGATTAGTCGATCAGCTTTGGATAAGGTAGGGGAGATGGATGAAAAATATTGGATTTGGTTTGAAGAAGTTGATTATTGCCAGCAATGTTTGAAAAAAGGTTTAAAAACTATTTATTGGCCAGAAATTGCTATTCTTCATCTTCAAGGCCAATCTTTTAAACAAGTTTTAAGTCTATCAAGTCAAAAAAGGATGAATAAAAGTATGCGTCGTTATTTTAGGAAATTTCAGCCAACTTTATCATATTTATTTTTACTACCCTTAATGCCTATGAGTTTATTTTTGAGTTGGTTGGTACAAATTCTTGAAAAAAATAATTTTAAAATAAAAGCTAAGAAAAAATTAGCATGAAGCAAATTACAGAAATTTTTAATAAATATTTTTGGCTCTGGTTAGGAATTATTATTATTATTGAGTTTTTGTCTTTTCTCGGATATTTAGATAGTTTTTGGGGTCAAATATTTTTTGTTGGCTTATTAGTTTTGATATTTTTGTTAAGTTTGTTTAAACCAGCTTTAGGAATCCAGATTATTTTAGCGGAATTAATAATTGGTTCAAAGGGTTATTTATTTTCTTGGCAAACAGCTGATAGCTTTACGATTTCTTTTCGTCTGGGTTTGTTTTTAGTTATTTTTCTAATTTGGTTGATTTATTTGATTAAAGACAGAAAGATCCTTTTATTACAAAATTCACTTTGGAAATATTTGTCAGCGCTTTTATTTTTTATCTTTTTAGGTACTGCAATTGCCCTTATCCGTGGGAATGAACTTAGTAATATATTTTACGATTTAAATGGTTATTTGTTTATTGGTTTAGTTTTACCTATTTTTCAGTTTATAAAAACTCGGCGAGATCTTTTGGGTTTATTAAGGGTTTTTATGGCTGCGATTGTTGCTGTTGTTCTTAAAACTTTTTTGTTGTTATTTGTTTTTTCTCATTATTCTCAAACTTGGGTGACAGTTATTTATCGTTGGATTAGAGAAACTGGAGTTGGGGAGATTACTATGCTTGAAAATGGCTTAGCTAGAATATTTTTCCAAAGTCATATTTATGAATTAGTTGCGTTGATTTTGGTTTTTTCTTTATTGATGTTTGGGGCTAGACTTTTAAGTAAAAAACAAAAAATTGGTTTATCAATTTTAGCAATTTGTTTGAGTAGCGTTGTTTTAATTTCTTATTCACGTAGTTTTTGGTTAGCCTTAGTTTTTACCTTTTTACTTTACTTTATTGCTAGTTGGTTAGCAGCCAAAGAAAAATTAGTCAGAGTTTTTATTTTTTGTTTATTATTAGTGGTTATTTTTATTAGCGGCTTAGCTTTGGAGTTGGGGATTATGAATATCCCAACTGGTACTGGGGGTGGTATTTCAGTTGGTGATGTTTTAATTACTGAGCGGACAGCTAGTCTTGGTTCAGAATCAGCTCTACAAAGTCGTTTTGAGCTTTTACCAGCGCTTTGGCAGGCTAATCTTGAGCAGCCTATTTTTGGGGCAGGTTTTGGAAAGACAGTAACTTATGAAACTCAAGATTTACGCTATTTAGACATGAATAATGGGGAGGCAACTTATACTACTTTTTCATTTGAGTGGGGTTATTTGGGACTATGGCTTAAGTTAGGAATTTTTGGACTTTTTGTTTATTTGTTGTTTTTATTAAAACTTATCCAAAAAGGAATCGAGGCCCAAGAAAATGTGCCAGAAGTTTTTGAAAAAATAGTTTGTTGGTCATTTATTTTTATTATTTTATTATTGATAATTATTCATGCGACAACACCATACCTTGATCACCCGCTAGGCTTTGGTATAATATTTTTAGCAATGATTATTTTTTATCTTTATCAACAACAAAAATATGTTAAAAAATAATATTTCAGTTTCAATTGTTATTGTAACTTGGAACGCAGAGCCTTATGTGCGCTTACTTTTAAATTCGATTATCACTCAGACATATCAACCCCAGCGAGTGATTGTAGTTGATAATTCTTCTTCCGATCAAACAGTAAAAATAATCAGAAGTGAATTTGAAGGAATAACTGTGGTTGAAAATCGAAGAAATCTGGGTTTTTCCAAAGCTTATAACCAGGGTATTAAACTTAGTAGAACTGAATATGTCTTGGTTTGCAATCAAGACATTGTTTTGTCTCAGAGATTTTTGGAAAATTTAGTAGCAGAAGCCGGTAATAAACCACAATTAGCTGCTTTAGGTGGTAAATTAATGAAGTTTCGTCTAAACAATGAAGAGGCTAGTGGTTATGAAAAACTTAAATATATTGATACTTGTGGAATAGGCGTAACTAAGGCTAGAAATTTTTATGATCGAGGGCAGAATCAACTTGATAAGGGTGAATATGACAAATTTGAAAAAGTTTTTGGTTTGTCAGGAGCTTTGGTTTTGTATCGCAAGGGGGCTCTAGAAAAGGTTGCTTATCAGGGTGAATATTTTGATGAAGATTTTTTTGCTTACAAAGAAGACATAGATTTAGCTTGGCGTTTACAATTAGCAGGTTATCGAGCTTATTATGTTCCTCAGGCTTTAGCTTGGCATGCGCGCACCTTGAGTCAAGAAAAAAAGAACAAATTTTTATCCCAGCTTAAAAGAGATAATTTTTTAAACTACCTTTCTTTTAGAAATCATTTATTTTTAAATTTAAAAAATGAAAACAAAAGTAATATTTTTACAAATTTAATTTATATTTTACCAAGTCGAATAATTAAATTTATTTTTTATTTTATTTTTCAGCCAGCAGTCTTTTTTAAATCTTTAAAAAGTTATCTTAAACTGAGAGGTAAAATGTTGAATAAGAGAAAAGATTTTATTCCTAAAATAAAAGCTTCCAAAGCTGAACGAAAAAAGTTTTTTACAGGTATTTTTCGTTGACTTTTTGGCTAATTTTGGTATAACAAAGTTATGGATTTATCAATAATTTTACTAGTATATAAGTCGAAATGCTTTCTGAGGCAGTATTTAGAAGGCATTCTTGTACAGGATTGGGATTTTTCTTTTGAAGTAATTGTGATTGATAATGGCTCAAAAGATGGCAGTCTGGAAATGATTCAAGGAGAATTTTTAAATAATCCTAAATATGAAAAGCTTAATCTTAAATTAATTGATGCCAAGAAAAACACTGGTCATTCGGTTGGTAATAATTTGGGGATGAGGGAGGCTAGGGGAAAATACGTTTTAATGTCAAATACTGACATTGTTTATTTGCGTTCAGCTGATATAAAAAAAATGTTAACTTATTTAGATCAACATTCTGAAGTAGCAGTTTTAGGCCCGCATTTGATGAATGCCAATCGAACCATGCAAGACAATATTCTTAGGTTTTATAATCCTTTGACAATAATGTATCGACGAACTGTCTTAGGTAAGACACCCTGGGGTAAAAAAGATTTAAAAAGATTTTCCATGAATGACATAGACCATAGTCAAGTTATGGATGTTGATTGGATTATGGGAGCTCAGGTTTTGATCAGAAGAGATTTTTTAGAAAAAATTAATTATTTAGATGAGAGATTTTTTCTTTATTTTTCTGACACTGATCTTTGTAAACAAGCCTGGGAAAGTGGCTATAAAGTGCAATCTTTTCCTGAGGTTGAGATTATCCATTATCACAAAAGAGAATCAGCTAAAAGTCTTAGATTAAAAGATGTTTTTGGCTATGTAACGCGGATTCATATTAAGGACTGGCTAAAATATATTAGAAAATGGGGGATAAAAAATTCCGCCCTAAGAATTAGTAAAAATAATTAATAAAAATAAAAATAATTTAATTTTCATGTCTACAAATTTTATTTCTCCGGGAAAAGCAAAGATTTCTACGCCAAATCATGCTCAACCAAAGGCGATTAAGTCCGTCAAAAAATCTAGTTCAAAAAAACAAATTTTTAAATGGATTAGTGTAATAATAGGAGTAATTATTTTATTGCTAATTATTCTTGGTTTATTTAATTATTCAGCAGCAAAAAATTTATATCAATCAGCTTTAGCTGCTAAAGATGATTTTTTATTAGCTCAAGAGCAAGTAACTAGCCAAGATTTTGTTGGCGCAACTGCCAGTCTGGAGTCGGCTAATAAGAATTTTACTTTAGCTGAAAAATATTCTAGTAAGCTTTGGGAATTTAAAATTTTTCCTTACCTTCATCGACAGTTTGTCGCAGTTGATAATTTGATTGTGATTGGTACTCAGCTTTCTTCAGCTCTTGGTAAATTAACTGAGCTTGGTGATGAAATGTTTGCAATTTTAGAAGAAGATGGTCAGGTTAGTTTTGCGGAGATTACTGAAGCACAAAAAAAGAGTATTTTAGAAAAACTTTACCAAGCGCCACCAGATTTACAGGGGGTTAAGGCAGAGGTTGATTTAGCAGCGATTGCTTTTAAACAAATCCCAGCTAGCGGTCTAATGGGGCCTTTAAAAGAGGCGATTGAACCAATCCAAACTTATTTTCCTGATATCCAAGAGCTAATAGATCGAGCAGTTCCAGTTATTCAAATTTTACCAAGTGCAGCTGGTTATCCAAATGAGAAGATATATTTATTTTTAATGCAAAATAACGCTGAATTAAGACCAACTGGTGGTTTTATTGGAACTTATGGGATAGTTAAGGTTCAAAATGGTGAGATTAAAGAATTTATGACTGATAATATTTATAATTTGGATAATCCAGCAGATGATTATCTTCATGAAACTCCGCCTTGGCAATATACTAAATACATGGCTTCTTCTCAGTGGTTAATGAGAGATTCTAATTGGTCTGCTGATTTTCAAGAAGCAGCTCAAAAAACTCTTTGGTTTTACGAACAAGAGGGTGGGCCTGAAGAAAAAATTGATGGAGTAATTGCTGTGACTCCAGATTTTATTAAATCTTTAATTGAGTTAGTTGGTTCGGTAACTGTTGATGGGATTGAATTTACTCCAGAAAATTTTGTAGAAATTATCCAGTATGAAGTTGAGCAAGCTTTTTGGCAAAAAGGTATTTCAGATGAAGAACGCAAGGCTATTATTGGTCGGATTGGTGAAAAGTTAATGGATGAATTGTTTGCTTTACCAAGAGAAGAATGGCAAAATTTATGGGCAGTTTTTGTTAGAGACATAGCATCCAAGCAAATTTTTATGTATTTTGAAGATGACTATTTGCAGCAAGTAGCTGAAGATGAAAATTGGGCAGGACGTATCCAACAAACTGAGAGCGATTATTTATTTATTGTAGATTGTAATTTGGCTAGTCTTAAAACAGATCCTGGGGTGATTAGAGATTATACTTATACTATTACTGAAGAGAATGGGGATTATATTGCAGATTTGGTGATTGATTATAAAAATGAAGGAACTTTTAATTGGAAAAGTACTCGTCTTAGGACTTATACTCGAGTTTTTGTACCTGCGGGTTCTGAATTGTTAAGCTATACTGGAATAATGGAAAATGATAATTTGCATGGTGGTGGTGAAGGTGAGGTGGAAATTACAAATGAATTGGGTAAAACTGTTTTTGGAGGTTTTATTTCTATTGAGCCAAATGCGACTGGCAGTATTCATTATCGTTATAAATTACCTGAGAGAATATTTACTGATTATAGCTTGTATTTCCAAAAACAAGGCGGAACAGCTGCTCATGGGATCAATCTTGATCTTTCACCACAGCAAAAAATTAATTCAGTTACCACCCTTGACAATTATCAGTTATTAGACAATAATAATAAACTAACTTGGACTGGAATTCTTGACCAAGATTTAATGATTGAATTCAATGTAGAATAACGATATTTATGAGTATGTTTGTTAAAAAAGTCGGAATCGATTTGGGGACAGCAAATACCTTAGTCTACATCCCTAAAAAAGGTATAGTCACTAACGAACCTTCGGTGGTGGCTATTTCGACTGTGGACAAAAAGGTATTAGCCGTAGGAGACGAGGCTAAGGAAATGCTTGGTCGAACTCCTGATACTATTATAGCTTCACGACCTCTTAAAGATGGCGTGATTGCTGATTATCGAACCACAGAAGCGATGATGCGTTATTTTATTAATAAGGCCTTGGGCGGAGTAAAATTTCTTAGACCAGAGGTGATGGTAGCAGTTCCAGCAGGGATTACTTCAACTGAGAGAAGAGCGGTTATTGATGCAACAGTTCAGGCTGGCGCAAAATCAGCTTTTATTATCAAGGAGCCTTTGGCTGCTGCGATTGGCGCTGGAATTCCAATTGGTTCAGCAAGTGGACATATGATAATTGATATGGGTGGTGGTACTTCTGAGATAGCGGTAATTTCTTTAGGGGGGATTGTTCATGCTACTTCTGTTCGGGTTGGTGGTAATAAATTTGATTATGCAATTCAAGAATATATCAAAAGAAAATATGGCTTAAACATTGGCGAGCGAACAGCCGAAGAAATGAAAATTAAGATTGGCTCAGCTTTGCCTCTTAAGGAAATTAAAAAAATGGATATTCGAGGTCGAGAGTCTATTTCGGGATTACCTAGAACAATTGCGGTTACTTCAGATGATGTGACCGAAGCTATTCAGGATGAATTAGCCGAGATTATTGGGGCGATAAAGAGCGTATTCAATGAAACCCCACCAGAATTATCAGCTGATATTATTGATAAAGGTATGGTGGTTTCAGGGGGCTCAGGTTTACTAAGAAATATTGATAAGCTTTTTGCTAGAGAGACTGGAGTACCAGCTTATGTAGCTGAAGATTCGTTATTAGCTGTGGCTAAGGGGGTTGGAATTGCTTTAGAAAATTTAGAATCCTATAAGCGAAGTATTTTAGCTTCAAAATAATTAAAAACAAAGGAGGATGAAAGTTATTGGGATTGATGCTTCTAGAGCGAATTTAAAGAAAAAAACCGGGACAGAGTGGTATACTTTTTGTCTTCTCCAAGAATTAAAAAAAATAATTAGAGACAATGAACGAGCAAAAAATGTTCGTTTTATTTTATATTCAGAAGAAGATTTTGATCCAGAATTAATCGAAAATGCTCCTGAAAATTTTAAGTTTAAAGTTTTAAAGTGGTCACCTAAATTTCTGTGGACTCAGCTTAGACTTTCGTGGGAGATGATATGGCATCGGCCAGACATTCTATATATTCCAGCCCATGTAATGCCTTTTATTCATCCGCAGAATACTATTTCAACCATCCACGACATTGGCTTTGAAAGGGTTCCCGAGGTCTATGATACCCAGTCAATCGGTCCTAAAAATATATTCATTCAAAGTGTATTAAAAATTGGAGCACGGGTTTTTTCTCTCGGAAAATATAGTAATACTCATTTAGATTATGATCGTTATGCAGCTAATTTTGCGGTTAAACATGCTCAAAAAATAATTACAGTTTCCGAGCATGCTCGGAAGGATATTGCAGATTTTTATAGTTTAAATCCAGAAAAAATTGGTTTAATAAAAAATGGCTTCATGGCTGAAAAATTTTTAGCTAACATCTCATCAGATGAATTACTAAGAGTTAAAAATAAATTTAATATTACTAAGCCCTATATTTTTTATATCGGCCGACTTGAAGCCAAAAAAAATGTTTTAAATTTGGTTAAAGCTTTTAATATTTTAAAAAATAAATTTAATATTGATTGCCAGTTAGTCTTAGCTGGTAGTCGGGGCAATCAGGCTCTTGAGATATTTAGAGCAATTAAAGATTACAAACTTAAAAATGACGTAGTAGAAGCTGGGTATGTAGATGAAGCAGACCACGTAGCCTTGCTCAAAGGGTCCAGCTTGTTTACTTTACCTTCATTGTATGAAGGTTTTGGAGTACCAGTTCTCGAAGCTCAGGCTGTTCATATTCCTGTCGCCGCTTCTAATTCGGCTAGTTTACCAGAAGTAGTAGGGCAGGGTGGTTTAACCTTTGATCCGTATAATCCAGAGGACATGTCGCAAACTTTTCAAAAAATTCTAGAAAACAATGAATTAAAAAATCAGCTTATCAAAGCTGGTTTAGAAAATATTACTAAATACAGTTGGCAGGATTCAGCTCAAAAATTATTTGAGCTTTTGATAAAATTTTATAATAAATAAAATGCCGGCAACAATTTGTTACCGGCTAAAGTGCGTTGAAAGGGAAAGGGCGTGTCATGTGTTAGACGGGGTTGTAAGTGCCGCATTTCCCTGAAACAAGGTGGGTTGTTTGTTCTCTATTGAGGAGTTAGGTTCAGGAGCACCTTGTTTCTGTTCCTATCTTAGCAAAATTAGTCTTTATTTGTCAAATGAATAAAAATAGCTAAAATTAGCTAAATAAAATCTTTATCAATTTAAATAGATGTGTTATTCTATATTTATGACGACTGAGATTAATTGGCCTATTTTAGGTCATCAAAAAATTCAAGAATATCTGCAAAAATCACTAAAAAATGGTATAATTTATCCAGTCTATCTTTTTATTGGTCCTAAATCCGTTGGTAAGAGAACAGTTGCTGAAAATTTTATCAAGACTTTGCATTGTTATGCTTATGATCAAGATAAAAATGCTTGTTTAACCTATCCTTGTAATGAATGTATCCATTGCCAGCAATTAGCAAAAAAAATTCATCCAGATCATTTTGACACTATTTTACCAGCAGGTAAAAAACAGATTCCCATTGAACAGGTTCGAGAGTTACAAAACAAACTTTCAGCAAAAGCTTTTTTAAGTGGCTACAAAACAGCCTTAATAGAAAATATTGATACTTTAACAACTGAGGCTGCTAATGCTTTGTTAAAAAATCTCGAAGAACCTTCAGCTAAAACTGTTATTATCTTGACCACTTCCCACAAAGAAAATGTTTTACCAACGATCTTATCTAGATGTCAATTGATCAATTTTTCACCTGTTTCTTTTGAAGAAATTTATGATTATTTGCTTGCTCAAAAAGTTGAAAAGGATTTGGCTCGAGAGTTAGCGTTATTATCCCAGGGCCGACCAGGTTCCATTATTGGTAAAATTACTGAACTTTCAAAAAAAAGTAATTTTGATACAAAGAAAAATTTTTTAAAAATTTTTAAAACTACCAAGATTCCTGAGAGACTTCAATATATTGAAAATAATTTTAAAGATAAAAATTTTGATTTAGCAATCCTTGATGAATGGCTTTCTATTATACGTGATTTACTTGTTAGCAAGCTGTCTCTCGATAATTTAGTAGTTAATATCTCTTTCCAAGTAGAAATAAAAAATTCTCTAGCTAATCTAAGTTTAAAAAGATTAGTTCGTGCTTTAAAACAAGTTCAAGCAGCTAGGGCTATCCTCAAGGGTAATGTTAATCAAAAATTAATTTTAGAAAATTTAATCATCAATATTTAGCATGAAAAACAAAAAAATTTTTAGCTTAATAGGTTTAGCTACTTTTTTAGTGGTTTTAAGTTTGACTGGAGCTTCTTGTACTGGTGGTCAGGCAGATGGAGGGGTTTTTGTGTCAACCAGTGAGGCTGAAGATTGGCAACAAATTACTTTTGTTCGGGAAGAAAAAAGGAAAACCATTAATATTTCAGCAGTTAGTGTTCGAACTATTGTTTTTGATCCCCAAGAAAATGAAACTATTTGGTTGGGGACAGAGTCAAGTGGTATCTACAAAACTACTGATGGCGGTAATGTTTGGTCAGCAACGTCCTTGAATCAAGGTAAATTTCAAAGCATAGCTATTAACCCCAAAGATAATAATTATATTTATACAGTTAATGGAACTAATGTTATTCGCTCAATAGATAAGGGTGAAAATTGGGACATTGTTTTTACAAGCACTACTGGAGCAACAATGACTCAAGTTGGAATAGATTGGTATAGTCCAAAAAATATTTTTGCCACAACCAATACAGGTGAAATTTTAGAAAGCTATGACACTGGTAATAACTGGACTGTTATATATCGTTCACCAAAGGGGGGTGAAATATCAGAATTTGAAATTAGTCCTCATGATTCAAGGGTAATGTTGGTTGTTTTACCAGAAAAAGGTTTTCATATGACTACTGATAGTGGTAAAACTTGGACTGATATGAGTGAAACTCTAAAGTCATTTCCAGAATCAAAGAAAATCAAAGAATTGTTAATTTCTCCTCACAATAGAAACACGCTTTATCTCGCAACTGCTTATGGATTGCTAAAAAGCACTGACTTGGGTAAAACCTGGAATGAAATTAAGACTTTGGTACCCCCAAAAACTGCTCAACTTAGAAATATCGAGATAGATCCGAGTGATCCTAGTACTATGTATTTTAATGTTAATAATCTTATTCATAAAACAACTGATGGTGGTAAAAGTTGGAAAACTATTGAGGATTTTCCTTCTGCACGTTTGATTCTTGACTTAAAGATTCATCCTCAGGAAAACAATGTTATTTATGCTGGGACATATTTGGTTCAAGAAAAAAAAGGTATTTTTTCATTTTAATCGGTCAATTTATAAAAATAATAATTAATTTTTTGGTATGACAATTCCGCACGATTTTTTTTCTCGTTTTACAAAAACCCTAGAGCATCTTCAAGAAGATTTAAAACATCTTAAAACAAATAGAGCTATGCCTTCTTTAGTAGAGGATATTTTAGTAAATGCTTATGGGACTAAGACACCCTTGTCTCAGTTAGCATCAATCTCTAGTCAAGGTTCTCAAACGCTTAATATTCAGCCATGGGACAATGGGGTTACTAAAGAAATTGAGAAAGCTATTTCTGAAAGTGATTTGGGAATTAATCCAATTGTTGAAAGTGGGATGATTCGTCTTAATTTTCCCCCTTTGACTGAAGAAAAAAGAAAAGAGATTGTTAAAGTTTTACACGAAAAACTTGAAAATTCAAAAGTTTCTCTTAGAAAAATTAGAGAAGAATATTTAAAAGGATTAAAAGAACAAGAAAAAAATGGTGATATTTCAGAAGATGAGTATTTTGCAGCTAGTGAAGAATTGCAAAAAAAAATAGTTGAACTCAATAATCAGGTAAAGGAAATAGGTGAGAAAAAAGAAATTGAAATAATGACTGTTTAAAATTATGATATTTCCTTTAATTATCGGAATTTTAATATTGGGAGTGATTATTTTTGCTCACGAATTAGGACATTTTATTTCTGCTAAAAAACTTAAGATTGGAGTAGATGAATTTGGGTTAGGTTTTCCACCTAGGATTTTTGGTATTCAAAAAAAATTAGGTCGTTGGAAAATTATTAGAGGCAACAAAGAGTCTGGAGATGATAAAGCAACTATTTATTCATTAAATTGGATTCCTTTTGGCGGTTTTGTGAAGATTAAGGGTTCAGCGGGAGAAGAAAAAGAAGAAGCGAGGTATGCTGAAGATGATAGCTTTGAAAAACAAAAAATTTGGAAAAGATTTATTGTGCTTTCAGCAGGTGTTTTTGCTAACCTAGTCATAGCTGCTATTTTTTTAGCAATTGGTTTTATGGCTGGTTTACCAACAGTGGTTGATGATGGCTTTGATCAATCTCGGGTTATTGATCCGCAGGTTCAGATTGTTCAAATTCAAGAAGGTTCTGCTGCTGAAATAGCTGGTTTAGAAGTGGGGGATGTAGTCTTGAAAATGGATGAGAATGAATTTGTTAATCACGAAGCTTTAGTTGCTTATGAAGAAGATAAAGCTGGGCAAGAAGTTGAACTAACCTACTCCAGATTAGGCCAAGAAAATATAACTAAGCTAACTCTTATGTCTCAAGAAGAAACGGGCAAGGGGATTATGGGGGCTGGTTTGGTTAATACTGGTCGAGTGGCTTATCCTTGGTATACTAGTTTATGGCTAGGTCTAAAAAGCACTGTTATTTTAACAGGTAAAATTATTGTTGCCTTTGCTCTTTTAATCAAAGGTTTAATTGTTGGTCAAAGTGGTGTGGCTGAAAGTGTAGCTGGTCCAATCGGTATCGCTGTTTTGACTAAAAGTTTTACAGAAATGGGTTTTGTTTATTTGATGCAATTTGCAGCGCTCATTTCTATTAATTTAGCTATTTTTAATTTTCTCCCTTTTCCCGCCTTAGATGGTGGTAGAGTTTTGTTTTTATTTATCGAAAAATTCAGAGGTGGTAAAAAAGTTTCCTATAAAGTTGAGGGGATTATTCATACCGTTGGTTTTGCTATCCTGGTTATGTTACTTTTAGTGGTTTCTGTTAGAGATGTTTTTAGTTTTTCTGATTCAATTTCCGGTTTTATTAATAATATTTTTTAAAAATATGAAACAATCTCAATTATTTACTAAGACTTTAAAAGAAAAAGTCAAAGACGAGATAAGTATAAATGCCCAGCTGCTTACTCGAGCTGGTTACGTGCACAAAGAAATAGCTGGGGTTTATACTTATTTACCATTGGGGCTTAAAGTTTTAAATAAAATTAACCAGTTAATCCGTGAGGAAATGAATGCTGTTGGGAGCCAAGAAGTTCAAATGACTGCTTTACAAGAAAGTAAAATTTGGGAAGACTCAGGAAGATGGAGTGATAAAGTTGTTGATAATTGGTTTAAGACTAAGCTTAAAAATGGCACTGAGCTTGGCCTGGGCTTTACTCACGAAGAACCAATCGCTAATATTGCTGCTAAATATGTTTCTTCATATAAGGATTTACCATTTTCAGTTTATCAAATTCAAACAAAATTTAGGAATGAAATCAGGGCTAAAGCAGGAATAATGAGAGGTAGGGAATTTTCTATGAAAGATCTTTATTCTTTTTCTAGAAATAAAGCAGAACATGATCAGTTTTATGAAAAAATGAAAGGTGTTTATATGAAAGTTTTTTCTCGCTTAGGGCTAGCTGCGGAAACTTATCTAACTTTGTCATCTGGTCAGCCTTTCTCAAAATATTCTTATGAGTTTCAAACTGTTTCAGAAGCTGGAGAAGATATTATTTTAGTTGATAAAGAAAAAAATATTGCCATTAACAAGCAGGACTATAATGATGAACTTGTAAAAATAACTGGAGTTAATCCTCAAAAACTC